>ERZ1292633.858-Hain-H41-02um-R1-858-length-33922-cov-7_pt1 | contig 33922 bp, 25 predicted proteins | sample MGYA00564406_ERZ1292633 | MGnify/ENA primary metagenome ERZ1292633 (study PRJEB36523, sample SAMEA6512639) | groundwater metagenome | collected 2019-01-08 | study: AquaDiva: Metagenomics assemblies of 32 groundwater samples
AAGATCGCGGCACGCGGCTTCATCGAGGCCACGGCGGATCGCTTCGACCTGCTAGCGGCCATCGACGAGCGGCGCATCGGCTTCGGGACCGAGACCCGCGAGGGGCTGCGCCTGCCACGCACCATGGCGCGCGCCCGGGGGGCGCGGCTTCGCGCGCACGAACCGGCGCCGGCGAGCGACTCGATCGACAGCGACCGCGACTACAAGCAGGCGCTCGTCCGCCAGGGGACGCTGCGCGACGTGCTCGGCGCCCCGCACGCGCCGGCAGACTGGTTGGCCTTGTTTCGTAGCGTGCTCGCCGTGGAAGGCGACATTCACGGGGGCGTGAGTGGCGTGGTGGACACGGCCTACTATCGCGAGATCGACCAGTACATGGATCGCTGGCACGCGCCCGAGGCTACCCGCTCGGCGTGGCGGTTCCTGCGCGCGGCGGGCACATACGATTGGGCGGGTGTGGCCGCCGAGGTGACGCCCCAGCTCGACGCGCGAACGGCGGGGCGTACGTGGCTGCCCGTGGACCTGTTGCGTGACGCCGGCGTGCTGGCGCTGCTGCGCACGGGCGAGCGTACGAAGGCGCGGAAGTTGTTCATTTCACTGGCACGGGCCTCGACACGCGGCATCAAGGACCTGCGGACGGTGGTGCTGCAGCAGCTCATGGTGGGGCGGTAGCTCCGTGAGAGACCCCCAAACCCCTACGGCTGCACCGCCGGAGTGGCAGGCTTCTTCTTTGCCATGCCGTCATTCTTCACGTACAGGTCGAGCCACGCCGTCCAGCGTCCCCACAAATCGAGCATTGTCTCACGGGTGACGGGACCATGGGCCTCGTATGGGTACAGGTAGAGCGACGCCGTCTTTCCGTTGGCCCGCAGCGCCTGCATCATGCGGATGGAGCTGATGGGATCGGTGCCGGTGTTCTGGTCCTCGAGCATGTGGTACATCAGGAGCGCACCCTGCAGTTTGTCGGCACTGAGCATCGGCGACATTTCGAGGTACGCGCGCTGACCGTTCCACAGGTCGCGGCGTTCGCTCTGGAAACCCGTCGGCGTCAGCGTGCGGTTGTACATGCCGTCGCCGGCAATGCCCGCCTTGAAATACGGCGTGTGCACGAGCGCATTTACGGTGCTGAATGCGCCGTAGCTGTGCCCGCCGACACCCAGCCTTGAGCGGTCGATGAATCCCTGCCGGTCGAGTTCGTCGATGACGGCATACAGGTTCATGCGAAGGTCCGACACGTAGTTGTCGTTCATCCGCCCGGCCTCGCCGACGACTGGCGGGTCGAAACTGGCCACCGCGTACCCCTGTGTGGCCAGGAACTCGATGCTGCGCGGCCTGAAGGTGGGAAACTCGTTGACGTTTTCCGTGCGCAGTGTGCGGTCGTAACCGGCCTGGTCGGTGTACTCCCGTGGATAGAACCAGAGCATTCCGGGAAGCCGGGTGCCGTGCTGATAGTCAGCCGGTAGCATGACGCGCACCACGAAGCTGATGCCGTCCGCGCGCGTGACCACGAGACGACGACGCTGGAACGCCGTAACCTCGGGCGTCGGGTCCACGTTCTTCGTAAGCTGGGTCAGCGTGCCGGCCTTGAGGTCCTTCAAGTACGCATTCGGCACGGTCGTGGGCGACTCGCGCGTCACCACCGCCATCGTGCCATCGTCGTCGAGCAACGTGCCCATGGACTCGGCGACGTCAGTGGCCGCTTCGAACACGCGCGTCTTCTTGCCCGTACTGATCTCGACCTTGTCGAGGAAGTCGCGCGGCGGGGTCTTGAGGAAGTCGCGCGAGTACGTCGTTCCCTTGAGGAAGACCTCGCCCCCCGCACTCACCGCCACGACCTCGCCGCCGTTGGTGCCTCGCTTGGTGAGCATCGAGCCGGGGTTAGTGTAGAAGGCCAGCGTGTCGACGGCGTCACCGCGTCGGCCGCCGCCGGTAAAGCCGGCGGTAAAGCCGGCGGTGCGTCCGCCACCAGTGAAGGCGGGCGTCCAGCCGCGCTGGCGCATGATGCTCATGCGCTTGATGGGTTCGCTGAGCTTGACGGCGAAGATCTCACCCGTGCCGGCGTTGTTGGTGGCGACGAAAAGCGTCTGCGCCTCATCCGTGAACACCGCGCTGGCAATGGCACTCGTATGCTGGTACAGCACCTTGATGTCCTTGTCGCCGAACGGCGGCAGCCACTGCACCACCTTCTCGGGACGATTGCCGCCTGCGGCACCACCCGCACCCGGGCGGCCACCACCCGGTGCGGGGGCAGGACGTGCGGCGCCTGTAGCTGAATCACCGCGCGCAGCGGAATCGGTGGCGATGTAATAGAAGCCCTCGCCCTGCGGCATCCAGGCCAGCCCCTTCTTGCCACTCGTGGCATTGCGGCCGCCTGGCCCACCGGCGCCGCCCGTCGTGTCGCCGGCATAGCGTAGTGGGCGCTTGGTGATCTCGGCGAGCATGCGCCCCTCGGCGTCCCACACCGCATCGCGACTGCCGAAGGCCGTGTATTGCACGACGTACGAGAAGGGCTTCTGCACCGTGGACACGTGGAAGTACTTGCCGTTGGGCGACGCGTCCACCGAGGAGAGCATCACGGGCACGCCGATATTCCTGACGGTCTTTTTGGCCACGTCAATGACGGCGAGCTGACCCCTGATGTAATACTCGAAAAGGGCGAAGTCATACGGATCGCTCATCAACGACGCATAGTTACGCTCGGGCGCCCTGGTGCCATCAGTCCACAGGCGCACCTGCGGGCCCGTGGCGATGTCGGGCTTCTTCGGCATCTGGTCGCGAAACTCGGGAATGAGCACCGTGACCACGTTCTTGCTGTCAGCGGTCCAGTCGACCGTCGTGACCAACGTGGCGAGCAGCGGCGTCTTGGTGACCTGCACCGACTTGCCGGTGGCGACGTCGGCCACGAAGACGTGCGAGGCCATCTCGAAATTGGCGATGTAGGCGATCTTCTTGCTGTCGGGGGACCACGCGAGGCCAGAGACGGTCGCACCCTTCGGTGTCTCGAGCCTGGTCACGTTGCCGGTACGCGCTTCGATGAGCAGCAAGCTCGTCGCGTCACCCGACGTGTCTCCGCGGACCCGGTTGGCCTTGGGATCCACTTCGAGGCCGGCAAAGTAGACGTGCGCCTTGCCGAGAGCCTGGACACTGGTCAGCCCGTCGTCCTGCGCCCTCACGAAGTACTTGCGGTCCGGGCTGGGCGCCGAGAGCCGCACAACGAGGTGACGTGGGGCCAGCGCTAGCTTCACGAGTGCTTCCGGCGGCTGAATGTAGCTCTCCTTGGCGAGGAGCTCGCGAAGGGCGGTCAGCTTGGGGTCGGTGCCGTTGGCTGCCTGCTGGGCGGCATGCTGGGCTGTCAGTCGCAGCGCGACGAGCACGAGGGCGGCCGCAAGGCGGACGGCACGGGAAAAGACGAAGCGAATGGGCACGGGACGCTGGCGTTGAGGTGTGACCTGACCCGGAGCGGCCGGAGACCACGCGCCGGGAAACCTGCCGTCTGATTCTACGCCGCACCGCGCCGGTTCGCTGGCTATTCCACCCCGGCGCCGCGCCCTGCGCCCGGGGCGCCCGGGGCGCCCGGCGCGATGTCCAGTGCAACGGCTCGCCACGCCGGCGATGGCTCTTGCGCAGGGCACGGGTGGAGCTTCGATTGCCCCTCACCATGCGCACACTCATCCTGCTGCTTGCCGCCGGCACCGCACTTTCCGCGCAGGCTCCCGTCTCCGGTGCCGACTCGGCGCTCGTGAGCCGGATTCTCCGCGCCGAAGACCGGCGTGACACCACCGACCGCGCGCTGGTGGATGGCGTGGCCAGCGCCGATGCCCGCGTGGCCCTGCTTGCGCGCCGTGCGCTTGTCCGGATAAGCGACTCCAGATTCACCGGCCGCGACTCATTGGGTACGCTCCCCGCGCCGCCGGCGTATGCTGATCCAGCGTGGCGCATTCGATATCGTGCGCTCGACCCGAAGAAGGTCGACTGCGCCACGCTGCGCCTCGCACTCACCGACAGCTCGTGGCACGTGCGACTGCGCGCGGCCGACATCGTCACTGCGTCGTGCAGCGCCGATACCGTGCTGGTGAAGACACTGCGAGGATGGCTGGCATCGTCGGGACGGCTGTCTCGCACGAAGGACGGCGCAGCCTGGCAGCCGGCGGCGCACGCACTCGTGGCGCTGGCCCGCGTGTCGCCCGGGGATGCCCGCAATCAGGTGGCCAGCTTCATCAACAATCCGTCGCCGTGGGTGCGCACCTATGCCGCGCGCGCGGCAGCTGTACTGGAAGACGAACGGGCGCTGCGGTTCCTGGCTCGCAACCGCAACGACAACGTGAAGGAAGCGGCCATCGATGCGCTGGCCAAGCTCACGGGACACAAGCAAGACGAGCTGTTCTTGCTGGCACTCGGGGCACCGGGCTATCAGGCGGTGCGCGCCGGCGCGTTGGCGCTCAAGGGTGGAACCTCCCGAAGCGACATTCGCCGCACGGCGATTGCGGCCGCCCACCGCCTCCGCAGGGATTCCAGCGAGACATCGCGCGACGCGCGCATGGAGGTGATGGCGCGCATCGCCGAATTCGCCGATGTGTCCGACGCGCCCAGGGTGGCGGCGCTGGCCGCGGATTTTGACTGTGAAGTGGCCAGGTCGGCGGCGGCGATCGCTGCGAAGCTCGGGACACCAACAGAAGCGCGCTGCACACCTTTTGTGCGCACCTTGCCGGCCGACGCGGTGCGGCTCGCCCTCGGTGACGAAGTGCGACTGCGCGTGGTGATGGCGCCGGCCAGCGGTGGCGGATCGTTCACCGTGCGGCTCCGCGGCGACGTCGCACCGATCATCGCCGCGCGCGTTCTCGCGCTCGTGCGATCACGCTATTACGACAGCCTCGCCTGGCACCGGGTCGAGCCCGACTTCGTGATTCAGGGCCCGAGCCGCGGCGACAACGAGTATGTAGGGCACCCGCGGTTCCTGCGCGACGAACTGGGCACCGTGCCGCACGTGCGCGGCACCGTGGGGATGAGCACCCGCGGTCACGACACCGGCGACGCGCAGTGGTTCGTGAATCTCAAGGACAACCTGCGGCTGGGACGCGACTACACGGTGTTCGGCGAGATCACCGATGGCATCGACGTGGCCGACGGCGTGCTGGAAGGAGACGTGATCCAGCGGATTGAGGTGATCAAGGGGTAAGGGTGGTGGGGGAGTGCGGGGTTCGGGGTGGCGGGTTCTGGTGGTGGGTGGTGGGGGGACCTTCAGGTGGTGTGGCCGCCGCGCGCTACGGGCGCGCCGGCCGTCGCACCACTCGCCCCGGTCGCGCCGCGGTGAAGACGCCGTCGGCGATCACCGGCTCGCCATTCACCAGCACCCAGGGAATCCCCTGGGGGTAATGATGCGGGTCGGTGAACGTGCCAACGTCGGTCACCTTTGCCGCGTCGAAGATCGTGAGGTCGGCCACGCACCCGGCCCGCACGCACCCGCGGTTGCGCAGGCCCAGCCGCGCGGCGGGCATTCCCGTCATCTTGTGCACGGCCTGCTCGAGCGTGAGCACCTTTTCGTCGCGCACGTAGCGCCCAAGCACGCGCGGGAAGGTGCCGTAGTTGCGCGGGTGCGGCACGCCGTCACCAAGTTTGGTCAGGCGGCCGTCGCTGGCAATCATCGTCTGCGGGTGCGCCATGATGCGCTTGACGTCGGCTTCGTCGATGACGTGGTACACCATGCCCGCGCCGCCCTTGAGCACGCCCTCGAGAATGAGCGTCGCGGCGCTTTCCGGCGTCGACGGCATTCCGCGCTGCACCGCCCAGTCGTGCAGCGTACGCCCCTGCAGCGACCTGTCCCACGTCACGATAGCAAACTGCACGCGGCGCAGGTCGCCACCGCCGCGGTCGTTGAGCACCAGGTCGATGATGCCGCGCGTGATGCTGTCCTTGAGCGCCGGGTCAGCGAGCCGCTTGCGCAGGCCCTCGGCGCCGCCGCTGAGCGCCCAGGGTGGCACCAGCACGTCGAGTCCGGTGAAGCTGGCCGTGTACGGGTACTGATCGATCATCACGTCGGTGCCTGCCTTGCGCGCCGAGTCGACCATGGCTAGCGTGACGACGCTCTTCCCCCAGCCCTGGCGGCCAATCGCCTTGTGATGGGTGAGCACCACCGGGATCTTCGCGCGCCGGCCGATTTCCAGTGCTTCGGCCACGCCGTCGAGCAGGCCAACGCCCTCCTCGCGCAGGTGCGAGGTGTAGATGCCATTGCGCTTCGCCGCTTCCTCTGACAGCGCGACGATTTCGTCGAGCTTGGAGTAGTAACCGGGCACGTAGCGCAGCCCGGTGCTGAGGCCGAAGGCGCCGTCGCCCATCGCCTGCGCGACCATCGCGCGCATGCGCGCGAGCTCGGCGTCGGTGGGTGCCCGGTTTTCCGTGCCCATCACCTGCCGGCGGATGGTGTTGTGACCGGCAAGATAGGCGACGTTGATGCCAAGCCCGGCGCGGTCAGCCGTGTCGAGGTACGCGCCAAAGGGCCAGGGACCGCCGCCGTCGGGGCCGCCCAGGGCAAGCGTCACGCCCTGTCGCACGTGGCTCTCGGCGCCGGGGAGCTGCAGCAGCGGTTCGAGATGCGTGTGCAGGTCGATGAAGCCCGGGGCGACGATCAGTCCGTTGGCGTCGATCACCCGCGCTGCCTCGGCAGGATCGAGTGGCGTCGGCGACACGCGCACGATGCGATTGCCGACGATCGCCACGTCGGCGCGCACGCCGGCGGCGCCGGTGCCGTCGAGCACCGTGCCGTTGCGCACGATCACGTCGTACACGGGAACGCCCGACCTGGCCGGCTGCGGCAGCGCGCCCGTGCGCGCGGCGACGATCTTGTCGACCAGCGCCCAGAACGCGGGATGCTGCACGCCGCTGCTGCCGGCGCGCGGTTCGGTCTTGTGCGAGATCACGAGATCGAGCTTCGGGATCACCGTGATGTACTGACCTACGGCGCCGATGCCGGAGTACGCGCCTTCGTACGGGCCCGTGTTCCAGGCGCCGTCGAAGGGCCACCACAGGTAGCCGTAGCCGAAGCGACCGCGCCGTGCCGAGGCCGGGTGCATTTCCGACACCGGCGTGATGGCGCTGCTGCTCTTGCGCACCCAGTCGGCGGGAACGACCTGTCTGCCGTTCCACGCGCCGCCGCGCAGCATCAGGTAGCCGATGCGCGCCATGTCGCGCGTGGAGAAATACATGTGGTACGCCTTGTACTTCGACGCCGTGGTGTCGCCCGACTTCTGCTGCAGGTCGCGCCGCCACTCCTGCATGCCGATGGGGCGGGCGATCTCCTGTTCCACGGCATCGTAGATGTTGCGCCCGGTCTGCTGCTCGAAGATGGCGCCGACGGCATTGAAGTCCCAGTTGCTGTACAACTGGTACGCGCCGTGCTTCTGCGACCCGCGCGGCGGCGCGTCGGCGAGGTTGTCCCCGGCGTTCGACGCGGGGTGATACACGCCCGACCGTGCCGACAGCAGGTCCTGCACCGTGGCGTCGAGTTCACCGGGCAGCAGTCCGCCGATGTCATCGATGCCGAGCGCGCGCAGCGTCTTCGAGGTGTCCACCTTGCCGCGCGCGATCTCGATGCCGAAGAGCATCGACAGCACGCTCTTGCGCACCGACGCCAGGTAGCTCTGCCTGCTGAGGTCTCCGTACTCGAACACCACCCGGCCGTGCTCCACGACCATCATCGCCGTGGTGTTCATACGGCTTACGGTGGCACGCACGGTGTCGAGCCCGGCGCGTGACCAGCCGGCGGCGGCGGGGTCGGCCACGCGCTCCCAGTCGGCACCAGGAAACACCGAGCCGGCTGCTGAGGGGGTGACGCGCGCCACCGGCGAAGGAGTGGCACAGGCCGCGACGAGCACGGCAGCGGCGAGCACGGGAATCGGGCGCATGGGCAGCTCTGGTGATGGTCGACGTTGAACTTACGACCACCGCCAGGGAAACGCTCAGGTCTCCGTGAGAGCCCAGAACACCAAACCCCTCGGTCTCCCCGCTTGGCGCGCACCAGGCTGCCCCGCTAGAACCGCCGGAGGTATGTCACCTTGAGGCGCATGCCGCGCACCTGCAGGGTGGAGAGCGAGGCCACGTCGCCCCGTTCCTCGTTCACCACGAGGTAGATGTCGCTCCCCGGCCGGAAGATGTACTGGAAACGCACGTTGCTCGCGACCTTCCGGTCGAGCGCGTTGTACTGCACCAGCGCGTTCAGGAACATCTTCGTGGTGATCGCCACGCTGACGCGCGACGACAGGAGGTCCGCCGTGAACGCGCCGTTGGGCAGGTTCACCCAGCTGCGCGTGCCGTCCAGCGAGAGGCCGACGTGCGTTCCGAGGCGCGTGGCGAGGCCACCGCTGATCATGCCCACGTGGCCATCGTAGATGGTCTGCGACTCTCCGTGCATGTTGAGCGTGACCGGGCGTGCCGGATTGGTGTTGACAAAGAACCCGTCGACGCCGGCGTTGTACGTTCCCACGGGGACGAGCACCGAATCGGCAAGGTCAAACGACTCGTCAAGGCGGATCCCGGCAAAGCGATGATAGGCCATGATGCTGGTGCCCGAATTGAAGCTTACCTCGCTGAACGCGGAGGCTCGCCAGTCCTGCATGACCCCATCGAGCCGCGCCACGTACTGCGAGAAGCTCATCAGGCTGACCGTGCGCAAGCCAAGACGCCGTGGACGGAACGTCAGGCGCACATTGCCGCCGCTCTCCTGGATGTCGGTGCGCGTCACGAAGCCCAGCTGCGCGTCCGCGTCCTTGCCGATGCGCACATGCTGCACGGCGAACCCGAACCGCCCGGTTTGCATGTTCATCGCCAGGCGCGCCGCGCCGCCGTCGCCGCCGGGTCCCCTGGTGGAGGTCTGCGCCGCGAAACCCTGCACGTTGAGCGCCTGCGTGGGCCAGGCGCTGAAGTCGAGCCCGCCCACCGAGTTGTACGCATCGCTGCTGCGCCGGTCGGTGACCATCGCGCCGACGTAGTTGTTGCCGCCGATGTCGCGCTTCACGCGCAGCACGTTGAACGCCGTGCGCGGCTGGTCGAAGGCGGTGTCGGCCACCATCGACAGCAGGCCGACGGTCTGCCCTCCCATGCGCCCGGTCACACGCCCCCCGCCAAGCACCGGCACCGGGCCGTCCTCGGCGATGCCGATCTGCCGCGAGAAGAACATCAGGAAGGGCGGTGGCTCATACTGCCCGCGCGCGCCGAACTCGAAGATGCCGGCGTTTTCCAGGAAGAACTCGCGCTTTTCGGGAAAAAACAGCGAGAAACGCGTGAGGTTCACCTGCACGTTGTCCGCTTCGACCTGCGCAAAATCGGTGTTGACGGTGGCATCGAGTACGAGGCCGGGACGCAACTGCGCCTTGAGCTCGCCGCCGAGACCGTGGCGGCCGGTCTCCTCGAACCGGTTGGTCGTCTCGTTGCGCTCGCGGTCGATGCCCTGCAGCACATAGGGACGGAGTTCGATGTTCTTCCCGGGCTGCGGCAGGCTATCGAGGCCATGCATGTGGCCGGCAAGGCTGACGCGCGCAAAACCACCACCGCTGCGCGTCCACCCTCGCCACAGCACTTCCTCGTTCTTGCGGCGGATCATCCGGTAGACGTTCACGCCCCATTCGTCGCCCGTGGGCCGGTAGCGCAGCGACCGGAACGGAATGGCGAACTCCGCCGACCAGCCGTCGGCAGTGCGCGTGGCGGCCACCTTCCAGATGCCGCGCCAATCCACGTTGAACTCGCGCCCTTCATCGGTAAGCAGGGCGTCGAACTCGGCGCCGTTGGCGTTGGTCGCGAGCACCACCGCATTGCGGTGATCATGGAACCCGTCGAGGAGAATGGCGACCGCGTCGTCACCGCCGAACTCCGGGCCCGAACCGTCCATGCTTCCCTGCATGATGCGGTCGCGCTCGAGGATGCGCGCCACGATCTTGTCGGGCTCGCGGTCGAAGGCGTGCACGCCGATGTACAAGGTGTGGTCGTCGAACAGCACGCGGACTTCGGTGCGTTCGGTGGCCGGTGCTCCCTCGAACGGTTCTCGCTGCCGCAGGTCGCTCACCGGCACGGCGGCCCGCCACGCGGCGTCATCGAGCCGGCCGTCGAGTACCGGCACGCAAGTACCGGCCGGCAGCTTGGCGGCCTTCAACGTGGAGTCACCGGCCGGCTGTGCGCCCAGCGCGATGCTCAGCGTGAAAGTCAGGACTGCGAGAGGGGCACGAAAAAGCATCGGTGCAACCTGTACGCTGGCCGCACGCCGAGCAAGCGCGCTAGCCTTGCCTGAAGAACCCCGGGATTTCCTCCTGGTCGAGCGCCCGGGCGTGATCGATCAGTCCCGCCAGGTGCGCGGCCTCGCCCAGTACCTCGGCGCTCGTTCGCCCCGCGTCGCGCAGTTCGCGCACGCCGGCATCGCCCGTCGACTTGCTGAGCTTCTCGCCGTCGCTCCTGCGCACCAGCGGGTGATGCAGGAAGTGCAGCGGACGGCGGCGGCCGAGCAGTCGGGCGAGCGCGCGCTGCCGCGCCGTCGAGGCCAGCAGGTCCTCGCCGCGAATCACCACGTCCATCTGCTGCTCGAGATCGTCCACCGCCACGGCAAACTGGTACGTCCATTGCCCAAGTCGGTCGCGCAAGAGAAGGTCCCCGCACTGTGCACCAGGCAACTGCTCCTGCGGCCCCAGCAGCAGGTCGAAGAAGCGCTCGGCAGGACCATCGAGCTTCACGCGCCGCTGGAGCGACGCGTCGGGTGGCAATGCGGCATCGCGACAGGTGCCGGGGTAACGCGTTTCTTCATTCGGCCGATCCCCGGCCAGCCGGGCGATGTCGCGGCGCGAGCAACGGCAGGTGTACACCAGGCCGCGAAGCTCCAGCGCCGTGATCGCCGCGGCATAGCGCCATTCGTTGTCGCTTTGCCGCCACGAGGAGGCGCCCCTGCGGAACTCGGAGGTCGGTCCCTCGTCGGGAACGAAGCCGAGCCAGTCGAGGTCGTCGAGCAACGCGCGTTCGTACTCGGGACGGCAGCGCGACCGGTCGTGGTCCTCGACGCGCAGCGCCACACGGCCGTCATTGGCGCGCGCTACGCCCCATACGTAGATCGCGTTGACGACGTGGCCGAGGTGCAGGTACCCCGTGGGAGCCGGCGCGAACCGCGTGCGCCACCCCGGCGTGAGCTCCGCGATTCCCGGCGTCATCCAGTCATCGCGACGGCACGAGATAGCGCTTCTTCACCTTGGCCACCGCCGTGTAGAGCGGGTCGACGATGTTGCCGATCGTGCTCTCGCCCACCTGGCCGAGCAGCGCGTAGGCGTCCCACTTGTCGAAGCCGTAGTCGGCCGCCATCCAGTCGATCAGTTCGACGTGCGCCAGCCGGAAGGCATCGATGAGCGGGCGCGCCGCGCCCACCACCATGATGTACTCCTTGTCCTCGATGCGCGGCCAGCTGATCGGCTTCCCCTTCACGAGGTCGATCTTCAGGATCACGTCCATGGACGTCTCGAGGCCGGTGCCCGAAAGCTCGCCCTGACCCTGGCGGGCATGCCCGTCGCCAAAATAGAAGTAGGCGCCGTCGTGGAAGACCGGCAGGTGCACGGTGGATCCGGCGCGCGCTTCCTGCACGTCCATGTTGCCGCCAAAGTCGCCCGGCCAGAGACCGCCAAAGGCCTCTTCGCCGCGCGGCGCCACGCCGAGCCGGCCCAGCATCGGTTGCAGGTCGATCTCCATCTCCTTCACGCGGGAGTTCGGCATGGCGGTGCGTCCGGTCATGCGCACCGTGTCGAGTTCCCACAGGTATCGGCGTGTCGGGATGGGATCATTGAGCAGCCGCACGCGGTTGTCGGTCTGCAGCCCGCCAAATGTCGGCCGCATGTTGGCCGCCGCGTACTGGGAGTTGGGCTGCACACGGATGATCTCGATGGTGAGATGATCGTTGGGCGTGGCCCCCTCAACCCAGATCGGTCCAACCTCACCCGGGAATGCCCCGCCCTGCGCCGTGTAGTACGCCCCGAAGTTGGTCTTCGAGATCAGCACGGTGCCCGGCTTGACGCGCAGCACGGGCTCTCGCCTGGCGAACGTTGGTGCCTGTGTGGTGGACGTGAAACGGACGGTGTCCTGTGCGCACAGCGTGCTGGTGGCACAGAGTACAGAGGCACAGAAGAGTGAACGCATGAGGCACCCGGCGGTTGGCGACCCGCACAATGTGCCACGCAGGCGGGACCGACGGGAGTCGGCCCCGCGACAGTTGGCCCCGCGAAGTGACGCTACATCAGCCGCGTGACGACGGGCCGCTGCGTCCGCGTCCGCCGCCGCGGCGGGCACTGCCACCGGCCCCGCTGCCGCCACCCCGGCCGCCGCCACCCGCTCCGCCGCCACCGCCGCGCTCGGGTGAACCCGATGTGTACGGCGACTCGTCGCGGCGCCCCGCCGAGCGCGGAGACGACGGCTTGGTGCCGCTGCGGGATGGCGCACTCGGCCGTCCTCCCTTCTTGGCCGCGGCACGCGCGCGGTCATCGGCCTTCTTGGCGCGGATCACGGCAATGCGCTCGGCGAGCGGGATTTCGAGCCGTGCCTCGACCTTGGCGTTGTAGTCGAAGTCGGGCACCGTCACTCGCGGCAGGCGCTTGCTGATCGCCTTCTCGATGGCACGCAACTCCTCTTCCTCGCTGGGCGACACGAGCGTGAAGGCCTCACCGGTCAACTCGGCGCGCGCCGTGCGCCCCACGCGATGGATGTAATCCTCGGGCACATTGGGCACATCGAAGTTCACCACATAGCCCAGGGCTTCCACGTCGATGCCGCGCGCGGCAATGTCGGTGGCCACCAGCACGCGATACAAGCCGTCCTTGAAGCCCTTGAGCGCCGCGGTGCGCTGTGCCTGCGACCGGTTGCCGTGAATGCGCTCCGCCTTGATTCCCTTCTTCACCAAGAATTCCGCCAGGCGATTGGCGCGGTGCTTGGTGCGCGTGAACACCAGCGCTTCCTTCATGTCGCCGCGCTGCAGCAGCGCCAGGAAGAGCGCCGACTTCAGCTCCTGGTGCACCGGATACACCGCCTGCGTGATGCCCACGGCCGGCGCTGAACGGCGCTCCAGGTTGATTGAGGCCGGGTTCTTGAGCATCTCGCGTGCCAGCGCCCCGATGGGGCCGGGCATGGTGGCGCTGAAGAATAGTGTTTGCTTGCGCGGTGGCAGGTGCCTGAGGATGCGCTTGATGTCGGGGAGGAACCCCATGTCGAGCATGCGGTCGGCCTCGTCGAGCACCAGGTATTCCAGGTGCGCCAGCTTGGCGTACGGCTGGCGGAAATGGTCGAGCAGTCGCCCCGGTGTGGCGACGATGACGTCGACGCCCGAACGGAAGGCGTGCTCCTGTGGCCCCATGCCCATGCCGCCGAACACCGCGGCCGCCGTGAGGGGCGTGTGCACCGCCACCTCGTTGAGGTCCTCGACGATCTGGGCGGCGAGTTCGCGGGTCGGCGTGATCACGAGCGCGCGCGTGGCACCGCGCTTCTGCTCCATCAGGTGGTGCAGGATCGGCAGCAGGAAGGCCAGCGTCTTGCCGCTTCCGGTCTGGGCGCAGGCCAGGATGTCGCGGCCTTCGATGGCTGGCGGAATGGCGTCGAGCTGGATGGGCGTCGGGCGGGTAAAGCCGAGTTCCTTGAGCCCCCGCTGGAGGGACGCATGCAACTTCAATGACGTAAAGGCCACGGGATGTTCGGTAGTGAGAAGCGGGCGCGGAGCGCCCACCTGAAAGGTAACCGGTGCTAGTGCGAACCGATGCGCAGGTTCGACGTCGCCACGTAGATCTCGCGCATGAAGAAGACCAGACCCACGATGAGCGCCAGCATCGCGGCAATGAACAGCCCGGCGACGACGCCGCTGAAGTCCGAACCCCAGAACGCGCTGGCAAAGAGCGTCATGACGACCGAGGCCACGAGGATGGCCGAGATCACGCAGAGACTGATCGCGATGTTGATCCACCGCGCGCGCGTGGCCAGCGTGTACAACTGGCCGTGCGCAGGGGCACCCTCCCCGGCGTCATCCTCCAGCAGCGACCGTTCGAGCTGACGGGCCCGCTCGACGATCCTCGAAAGGCGGCCGGTAAGGACGTTCAGGAGCCCCGCGACGCCCGTCAGCAGGAAGACGGGCGCAACCGACAACTGGATGACGTGGGCAATCGATGCCACGGACTCGGCTTGCATCCTGCAAACATAACAGGACCGGGGCGCTCAGCGCAGAAACCGCTCGGCGAGCTGCTCCAGCCGGTCATCTCCTTCCGCCCGCGCCCGGGCCAGGATGCGCTGCACGTGCGGTTTGAGCGCAGGCTCGCCCCAGTAGTAACCCGTGGCCATCTCGGCGCTTCCCGTGTCGCCGGTGCGCGCGGCTTCGAGAAGCGCCGCGGCCGCTTCGGCATCAAACTCGGGAGCGTCGCGTGGCGGCAGAGCGAAGCGCCTGGACGGATCGCCCCAATTGCCGTCTTCCTTGGTGAATGCAACGGACATCGTTACGGGTGCTCCGGCAGCTCGCGCTGCTCCGTATGTGTGCCCACGATCTCGAAGCCGCGCGCCCGGTAATTGGGCAACGCGCTGGAATGATCCAGGGTGCAGGTATTGACGATCACCTTGTCGGCACCGGCATCCCATGCCCGTTCGACGGCGCGCGTCAGCAGGTGCGCGCCCAGCCGTTGTCCATCGAAACCGGGGAGCAGCCCGAGGTAGTGGATCGCGCGCACGCCCGGCGCTGGCATCAACAGCTCGAAGAACCCCGCGTCCTTGCCGTCGACCCGAAGCACCCACAACTCCGTTCCCTCGCGCGACAGTTCCTCGCTCCACTGCGCGTCCGACCAGTGTGCCCGGTCGATCCAATGATATGGAGCGCCGACCTCGCGGTAAAACCGCGCCACAACACCGGGAGTCGGCGGGTCCACCCGATCGAGCGTCACCCCCGTGCGCGCGACACGCCCGGGGCGAAGCATCGAAGACTGCTCCATCTCCAGATAGGTGATGGTCACGAGGACGGCCGCCACGCGCTACTCGTACCGCTTGCCGATCTTCCGGCCGTAATAGAAGCCAACGCCGGCGCCGAGGCCGCTGACCATGAAGGCCGTGAAGAAGCCGAGAGGCATGCCGAGGTACCACCCCGCGTAGCTTCCGACGAGCGATCCGGCCAGTCCCAGCAGCTTGGTCATTGTGCTCCGTGGCGGGGGTGGCCGGTCATTACGCCCGACCGACCATGCATTCATTATATGCTAATAGCTCCCCCGCACCCTGCCTCTTCCCAACTCGGCCAGGGGGCAATGCGTTACTCTCCCGAACGCCCGACCCCACTGGAGGACCTAAATGTCCCGACCGTTTGCCCGCACGCTGGCCGTGGCCGGCGTCGCCCTGCTCGTCCCGTTCGCGCTCGCCGCCCAAGGCCGGGGCGCGGGAAGCGCGGCCGATTCCATCAAGTTCAGCTACCCCGCCTCCCCGCAACTCGAGGCGCTGAAGGCCGAGGCCGTCAAGGAAATAGACGCCAAGGCGAAGATGATCCAGGAGATGGTCGACCAGGTCTTCTCGTTCGGCGAACTCGGCATGCAGGAGTTCGAGACGTCGAAATTCCTCACCGGCGTACTCGAGCAGAACGGCTTCAAGGTGGAGCGCGGCGTGGCCGGCATGCCCACAGCGTGGGTGGCCCGCTGGGGGAGCGGCAAGCCGGTGATTTCGCTCGGCAGCGACATCGACGGCATTCCGCAGACCAACACCAAGCCCGGCGTGGGCTTTCGCGAACAGTATCTCGTGGGCGCGCCGAGCCACGGCGAGGGACACAATTCGGGCGTGCCGCTGAACATCGCGGCCGCGCTTGTAGTGAAGAAGATCATGGAGCGCGAAAAGATGCAGGGCACGCTGGTGCTGTGGCCCGGCGTCGCCGAGGAACAGATGACGGGCAAGGCGTTCCTGGTGCGTGCCGGCATCTTCAAGGACGTCGACATCACGCTGTTCACGCACGTCGGCCAGGACCTCGGGGTGTCGTGGGGACAGAGCAGCAGCACGGCGCTCATCTCGGCGCAGTTCAAGTTCAAGGGGCAGAGCGCGCACTCCGCTGGCGCCCCATGGCGCGGCCGGAGCGCCCTCGATGCGGTGATGCTGATGGCCACCGGCTGGGAGTACCGCCGCGAGCACCTCGAACTGCCGCAGCGCTCGCACTACATCATCACGGACGGCGGCGACCAGCCCAACGTGGTGCCGAGCACCGCCAGCATCTGGTTCTACTTCCGCGAACGCGATTCCGAGCGCGTGAAGGCCAACTTCGAGATCGGCAAGCAGGTGGCGCAGGGTGCGGCGCTGATGACCAACACCCAGCTCGACACGGTGATGATCATCGGCTCGGGGTGGAGCGGACATTTCTCGCGCCCGGTGGCCGAGGCGATGTACGGCAACATCAAGAAAATCGGGCTCCCCAAGTGGGACGAGAAGGACCAGGCGCTGGCCAAGGGGATCCAGCGCGAGCTCGGCCAGCCCGAACGCGGCCTGTCGCTCGAGGGCGGGGTCCTTGGCGGCCCGATTCCCGAGTCGCAGCGCATGGGCGGCGGATCCGATGACATCGGCGACGTCAGCTGGAACGTGCCGACGATCACGCTGCGCTATCCGTCCAACGTTCCCGGACTGCCGGGGCACAACTGGGCCAACTCCATCGCCATGGCCACGCCGATCGCCCACAAGGGCGTGGTGGCCGGCGCCAAGGTGCAGGCCATGACGGTGCTCGACATCCTGAGCACGCCGAAGCTCGTGACCGACGCCTGGGACTACTTCACGAATGAGCAGACCAAGACCATCAAGTACTACCCGCTGATCGGGCCCACCGACCAGCCGCCGCTCTGGCTGAACAGGGAGATCATGGAGCGATACCGTACCGAGATGCGGAAGTACTACTACGATCCCAAGAAGTACAAGTCGTACCTCGAGCAGCTCGGGGTCGTGTATCCCACCGTCCACGAAAAGGCGGTTCCGTGATGCGTCGTCTCGCCACGATGGTGGCGTGTGGCCTGATGCTGGGTGCCGTTTCGGTGGCCAGCGGCGCCCAGCAGCCCAAGTACTCGTACCCAACCACGCCGCAGATCGAGGCCCTCAAGACCGAGGCGGCCAGGGAGATCGACGCGCGGGCCAAGTCCATCCAGGAGATGGTCGACCAGGTCTTCTCGTTCGGCGAACTCGGCATGCAGGAGTTCGAGACGTCGAAGTTCCTCACCGGCGTGCTCGAGCAGAACGGCTTTACGGTGCAGCGCGGCGTGGCCGGGATGCCCACCGCGTGGGTGGCCCGATGGGGAGCCGGCAAGCCGGTGATTGCGATGGGAAGCGATCTCGACGGCATTCCCAAGACGAACCAGAAGCCGGGCGTCGCCTACCGCGACACGATCGTTGGCGGCGCCCCCGGTCACGGTGAGGGGCACAATTCCGGCCAGGCGCTCAACATCGCCGCCGCGCTGGTGGTGAAGAAGATCATGGAGCGCGACAAGATTCCCGGCACGCTGGTGCTGTGGCCGGGAGTCGCCGAGGAACAGCTGGCGGGCAAGGCATTCCTGGTGCGCGCCGGCATCTTCAAGGACGTCGACGTGAACCTCTTCACCCACGTGAGCGACGATTTTTCCACGAATTACGGCGCGGCACCATCGCTGGCGCTCGTGTCGGCGGAATTCCGGTTCACGGGGCAGAGCGCGCACTCGGCCGGCGCACCGTGGCGTGGGCGCAGTGCGCTCGACGCGGTGATGCTGATGGCGACGGGCTGGGAGTACAAGCGCGAGCACCTGCCGCTGACGCATCGCTCGCACTACATCATCCGGGACGGCGGCGACCAGCCCAACGTGGTGCCCAGCAGCGCGAGCATCTGGTTCTACTTCCGCGAACGCGATTTCGACGGCACGCAGGCACTGTTCGAGGCGGGAAAGAAGATGGCCCAGGGCGCGGCGATGATGACCGGCACCGAGCTCGCCGGCGCGCGCATCATCGGCTCGGCATGGAACATCCACATGAGCCAGCCCGTGGCCGAGGCAATGCACGAGAACATCAAGCGCGTCGACATGCCGGCGTGGGACAGCAAGGACCAGGTGCTCGCCAGGGCGCTGCAGAAGGAAATGGGACAGCCCGACAGCGGCCTGCGCACCGCGGTGAGCAAGCTGCTGACGCCGCAGGAAGCGGCGGCGGCGGCCGGCGGCATGGGTTCCGACGACATCGGTGACGTGGGCTGGAACGTCCCGTCCGTCACGCTTGGCTATCCGTCAAACATTCCGGGAACGCCGGGGCACAACTGGGTGGACGGCATCGCCATGGCCACGCCCATTGCCCACAAGGGCGTGGTGGTCGGCGCCAAGGCGCAGGCCATGACGCTGATCGACCTGTTCCTGCAGCCCAGGCTGGTGGCCGACGCGCACGACTACTTCGACAACATCCAGACCAAGACGGTGAAGTACCACTCGTTCCTGCAGCCCACGGACGAACCGCCCATCTGGCTGAACAAGGAGATCATGGATCGGTTCCGGCCCGAGATGCGGAAGTACTACTACGACCCGAAGAAGTACAAGACGTACCTCGAGCAGCTGGGGATCACGTATCCGACGGTGAGGGCGCCGGTGGTGCCGTAAATGCGCACGATGATCCCGTAAGGGCACACCACGGAATCACGGAATTCACGGAGATTGCGCGGAGAGACATCAACAACTTTGGAGGGGGTTCGGCGGACAGGACCGTTCGCCGGACCCCCTTGAGTGTTTCTGGTAATCCGTGAATCTCCGTGTGCTCCGTGCTTCCGTGGTATGCAGTAGATTTCTTCCGCAATCGATCCCCAGCTTGCCCCGGCGCCCTCCCGTCACCTACGTTGCGAAGACAGCTGACGAGGCGAATTTCAGATGGGATCCACGGCCGTTTCCGATCCGCGATACTACCATAAAGTCGTGGACTGCCAGTGGGCGTGTCCTGCCCACACCAACGTCCCACAGTACCTGCGTCTCATCGGCCAGGGACGGTATGACGAGTCGTACCTGCTCAACCGGCAGTCCAACGTCTTTCCCGGCATCCTGGGGCGCACTTGTGATCGTCCGTGCGAGCCCGCCTGCCGGCGTGGACGGGTGGACGACAAGCCGGTGGCCATCTGCCGGCTCAAGCGCGTGGCCGCCGACCTGCGCGGCGACATCACCGACCAGCTACCCAAGGCGCCGGCGCAGAAGAACGGAAAGCGCGTGGCGCTTGTCGGGGCGGGACCGTCGTCTCTGACGGTCGCCAACGACCTGCTGCCGCTGGGCTACGACGTCACCATCTACGAGAAGCACGCGCAGCCTGGCGGGTTGATGCGCTTCAACATCCCGTCCTTCAGGCTTCCGGCCGGCGTGCTCGATGACGAGTGCGGCTACGTCATCGACATGGGCGCCACCATGAAGTACGGCACGCCGGTGGCGAGCATGAAGGCCCTCCTCGCCGAAGGCTACGATGCCGTGTACGTCGGCAGCGGCGCGCCCAAGGGAAAGGAACTCGACATTCCCGGCCGGTGGGACGCGCCGACGATCCACATCGGGATCGACTGGCTGGCCAGCGTGCACTTCGGGCACATCGAGAAGATCGAGCCACGGGTGCTCATCATCGGCGTCGGCAACACCGCCATGGACTGCTGCCGCACCTCCAAGCGCATGGGCGCCTCCGACGTGAAGGTATTTGCCCGCCGCGACCGGAAGCACTTCAAGGCGTCGCCATGGGAACTCGAGGACGCCGAGGAAGAGGGCGTCGAGATCATCGAGAACCACGCCCCCAGGCGGTTCATCATCGAGAACGGGACGCTCACCGGACTGGAGTTCGAGCGGCTCGGCTGGACCGAAGACGAGCGCGGCCGCCAGAAAAGCACCGTGCTCGAGACCGTCGTCATTCCGTGCGACGCCGTGATCCTCGCCATCGGCCAGGACAACGCCTTCCCGTGGATCGAGCGCGACGTCGGCATCGAGTTCGACCAATGGGAGATGCCGGTGGTCGACAAGGTCACCCACCAGAGCTCGCGCGAGGGCGTCTTCTTCGGGGGCGACGCGGCATGGGGGCCGCAGAACATCATCTGGGCGGTGGAACACGGGCACCAGGCGGCCATCTCCATTCACCTGCACTGCGCGGGGCGCGCGATCACGCAGCGGCCGGTACAGGGCATGAATCTCGTGAGCTCCAAGCTCGGCATGCACAGCTGGAGCTACAGCAACGACTACAACCCGTCACCGCGCGCCAGGATGGAGCACGAGGAACTGGTGAAGCGCTTCAGCGCGGTCAGCGTCGAGGTCGAACTGGGGTTCACCCCCGAGCAGGCGGCGCGCGAGGTGCAGCGCTGCCTCAACTGCGACATCGAAACGCACTTCACCAGCAGCTTGTGCATCGAGTGCGATGCCTGCGTCGACGTCTGCCCCACCAGCTGCCTGACGATCACGACCGGCGATTCGCCGCTCGACGAGCTGCGCACGCGCCTGTCGGCCCCGGCGGTCAATCCCGATCAGGATATCTTCGTCTCCGACGCGCTGCCGCAGACCCGGCGCGTGATGGTGAAGGACGAGGATGTCTGCCTGCATTGCGGCCTCTGCGCCGAACGCTGTCCCACCGCCGCCTTCGACATGCGCCAGTTCGACCTGTTGCTGCCGTACGCCGGCGCGGAGCACCGATGAGCGGGACCAACGACTTCGCATTCAAGATGGCCACCGTCAATGGCACGGGGTCGGCCAGCGCCAACAGCCTGCTGATGCAGGCGATCTTCCGCATGGGCATCCCCGTCACGGGCAAGAACATCTTCCCGTCGAACATCCAGGGATTGCCCACGTGGTACGAGATCCGCGTCAGCAAGGACGGGTACACGGCGCGTCCGCCGGAGATCGACCTGGTGGTGGCCCTCAACCCGTCGACGTATGCCAAGGATGTTGCCACGGTGCGCCCGGGCGGCTACCTGCTGTACGACTCGTCGTGGCCGCTCGACCCGACCCTGGCGCGCAAGGGCATCACCATCCTCGGCGTGCCGTTCGGGCAGATGTGCATCCAGGCGTTCGAGCGCGACCGCGATCGCACACTGTTGCGCAACATTGCCTACGCCGGCGCGCTGGTTGCCCTGCTCGAGATCGACAGGCAGGTCGTCGAGGAGATGCTGAACGAGAAGTTCGGCAAGAAGAAGGCACTGCTCGAGGCCAACCACCGGGCGATCCGGCTTGGCTACGACTACGCGATGGAGCACCTCGAGCACCCGCTGCCGTTTCATCTCGAGCGGATGGACAAGACAAGCGACTCGATCGTCATGGACGGCAACACTGCCTGCGCGCTGGGTGCCGTCTATGCCGGCGCCACGGTGGGCGCGTGGTATCCCATCACGCCGTCCACATCGCTGATGGAAGCATTCAAGGGCTTCTGCCAGAAGTACCGCGTGGACGCCGACACGGGGCTCAACAAGTACTGCATCCTGCAGGCAGAAGACGAACTGTCGGCCGCCGGCATCGCCATCGGCGCCGCGTGGATGGGAGCGCGGGCGTTCACCAACACGTCTGGTCCCGGCATTTCGCTGATGCAGGAGTTCATCGGACTGGCCTACTACACCGAGATTCCCGCCGTCTTCTTCGACGTACAGCGCTGCGGCCCGGCCACCGGCATGCCGACGCGCACGCAGCAGGCCGACCTCATGTCGCTGGCCTATGCCTCGCACGGCGACACCAAGCACATCGTGTTGTTTCCGGCGGATCCCGGCGAGTGCTTCGAGATGTCGGTGACGGCGTTCGACCTCGCCGAACGGTTCCAGACGCCGGTGTTCGTGGCGTCGGACCTCGACATCGGCATGAATGACTGGATGGTGCCCCGGCTTCAGTGGGACGACGATTATCGCCCCGATCGCGGCAAGGTGCTCGATGCCGCCGCGCTGGAAAAGGTGAAGAAGTTCTCGCGCTACCTCGATGTCGACGGCGACGGCATCGCCGCGCGCACATTGCCCGGGTCGGGCGCCAAGGGAGCCTACTTCGTGCGCGGCTCGGGGCACGACAAGCACGCGGCGTACACCGAGGACTCCGATGCGTACCAGGAGGTCGTCGACCGCATTGCGCGGAAGTTCGAGTACGCGGCACTTGCCGTGCCCAAAGCCGAGCTGCGCCTGCAGGATGGTTCCGAAACGGGCGTGATCACCATTGGCAGCTGCGACGCCGCCGTGCGCGAAGCCGTGGACCGCCTGCGCGAGCAGGGCATCCACGTGGACTTCATGCGCATCAAGGCGTTCCCGTTCGGCCCCGAGGTGCGCGACTTCCTGGTCCGCCACGCGAATACGTTCGTCATCGAGCAGAACCGCGACGCGCAGCTGCGCGCCCTGCTGGCCATCGAGACGGGCATCCCCCGCGACCTGATGATCCCCGTGCTCGACTACTCGGGCATGCCCCTGACGTGCACGGCCCTCGTGGCCGCCGTGACGAAGTACCTGACCGAGGTTCCCACATGACGTCCATCACCAAGCCACCCGTTCGCCACCCGGGCCTGCCGCGCAACGCGCTGGGGCTCACCAGGCGCGACTACGAAGGCTCGATGTCCACGCTGTGCGCGGGGTGCGGGCACGACTCCGTGACGGCCGCACTCATCCAGGCGTTCTGGGAACTCGACCTCCCGCCGGATCGCGCGGCCAAGATGAGCGGCATCGGCTGCTCGTCCAAGACGACGGCGTACTTCATGAAAGAATCGCACGGCTTCAACTCCGTGCACGGTCGCATGCCGTCGGTCACGTCGGGTGCGAACGCCGCCAACCGTGACCTCACGTACATCGGCATCTCCGGCGACGGTGACTCGCTGTCGATCGGGCTCGGGCAGATGTGCCACGCCATTCGGCGCAACGTGAACATGCTCTACATGCTGGAAAACAACGGCGTGTACGGGCTCACCAAGGGGCAGTTCTCGGCCTCGGCCGACATCGGCTCGACGTCCAAGAAGGGTGAGGCCAACGAACAGGCGCCCATCGACCCGGTGCTGCTGGCACTCACCCTCGGCGCCACCTTTGTGGCCCGGTCGTTCTCGGGCGACAAGGCGCAACTCGTGCCGATCATCAAGACGGGACTGACGCACCGCGGCTTCGCGCTGATCGACGTCATTTCGCCCTGCGTCTCGTTCAACGATCACGACGGATCCACCAAGAGCTACGCCTACATGCGCGAGCACGAGATGGAGGCGGTGGATGTCGACTTCGTGCCGCTGCGCCGCGAGATCACGCTCCCCGAGGACCACGCGGCGGTGACCGTGGTGCAGCTGCACGACGGCAGCACGGTGCGCCTGCGCGCCACGGCGCCCGGCTACGACGCCACCAACCGCGAGGCCGCCTACCGGCACGTGCGCAGCTGCCAGAAGCGCGGCGAAGTGGCCACCGGCCTGCTGTTCATCGACGATGCCGGGCGCGACCTGCACGACATGAACCGCACCGTCGGGACCCCGCTCGCCGAGTTGCCGTTCGAGGCGTTGTGCCCGGGCAAGGCCGCGCTCGACGCGTTGATGGAGCGGTACCGCTAACGGCTCCTCTGCCCCTGCTCTCTTCGCCAGGAGAACTGCACGTGTTCCTCCCGCATTTCACCCGCATTGCCGTCGCGCTGGCGCTCATCTCGCCGGTGGCGGCGCACGCCCAGGCGCGGCCCATTTCCGCCACGGAAATCGACGGCTACCTGCGCTTCCTTTCCAGCGACCTCCTCGAGGGGCGCGCCCCGGCCACGCGCGGCGACCGCCTGACCGTCGAATATCTCGCCTCGCAGCTGCGCGCCTTCGGCGTCGAACCGGGTGCCAATGGTTCGTACCTGCAGAAGGTCCCCATCGACATCGTCGCTGCCGACGCGGTGACGATGCGCGTCGACATCTCGGGCAGGGCCACGGCGCGCTTGCGCTACCCCGACGACGTCGTCCTCTGGGGCGGCAGCGCCGTGGAGAAGAGCGCGGCAAAGGCGGAGCTCGTCTTTGCCGGCTATGGCGCCGTGGCCCCCGAATACAAGTGGAACGACTTCAAGAACGTGGACGTGAAGGGGAAGATTCTCCTCGTGCTCGTGAATGATCCTCCCGCGCCGGCCAGCGATCCAAAACTGTTCGGCGGCCGGGCGATGACCTACTATGGCCGCTGGCCGTACAAGTTCGAGGAGGCCGAGCGCCAGGGCGCCATCGGTGCACTCATCGTGCACACCACCGAACGCGCGGGGTACCCGTGGCACACGGTGATCGGCTCGTGGGCCAAGGAATTGCGCATCCTTCCCCGTGACCCGAAGCTTCCCGCAGCGCTGGGGTTCCGCGGCTGGATCACCGACAGTGCCGCCACCGCGATGCTCAAGCAGGCCGGGCTCGACCTCGGCACGCTGCGCAGGCAGGCCGAGTCGCGCGACTTCCGCCCGATGAGCACCGGCATCACGCTCGACGTCAGCTTCACCAACGCGGTGTCGCACCTCGAGAGTGCAAACGTGGTCGGGGTGGTGCGCGGCATCGACCCGAAGCGTCGCGACGAGTACGTGGTGATGAGCTCGCACTGGGATCACCTCGGCATCGGGCCCAAGGTCAACGGCGATTCCGTTTATAACGGCGCGCTGGACAACGCGTCGGGCACTGCCGACCTGCTGGCCATCGCGCGCGTGGTTGCACAGGGGGGGGCCCGGCCCGCTCGCTCCATGCTCTTCTCGTTTGTCACCGCCGAGGAGAGCGGGCTGCTGGGCTCGCAGTACTTCGCCGAGAATCCCACGGTGCCGGTGGAATCGATGGTCGCCAATCTCAACATGGACGGCGGCAACCTGCTCGGCCGCACCAGGGACCTCAACGTCCTGGGCGACACCAAGAGTTCGCTTGGCGCGCAGCTGGCCACGTTCATCAGGCCGCAGGGCATGCGCATCACGCCCGAGGAATTCCCCGAGCGCGGTGCGTTCTACCGCTCCGACCACTTTGCGTTCGCCAAGGTCGGCGTGCCCTCGGTGTCGATCGGCGAGGGCAACGACTTCGTGGGCCGGCCCAAGGGCTGGGGGACGCAGCAGGGCGAGGACTACACCGCCCATCGCTACCATCAGCCCAGCGACGAGTACAAGCCCAATTTCGACCTGAGCGGCGCTGTGCAGCTGAGCAACATCGTGCTCTCGTTCGCGCGCACGCTGGCCAGCGACGCCAAGTGGCCCACATGGAACAAGGACGCCGAGTTCCAGCGGAAGGCGAAGAAACCGGCGATGTAGATGACAGAGGACAGATGACGGATGACGGATCGACACCAACTGCGTACCGTCTGTCATCCGTCATCTGTCATCCGTCATCTGTCATCCGTCATCTGTCATCCGTCATCTGTCCTCCCCCACCGAATGACCACCCGCCTCTACTACGCCGACACCTACCTCCGCGCATTCGACGCCACCATTGTCGAGCGCGCGGAAGGCGGGCGGCGCATCTATCTCGACCGCTCGGCGTTCTACCCGGCCTCGGGTGGCCAGCCGCACGACCTCGGCACGCTGGGGGGCGTCGCCGTCACCAACGTGGTGGACGAAGAGGAGCGCGTGGCGCACGTGCTGGCCGAACCCTACACCGGCGACGATGCCGTGCACGGCGTCATCGACTGGTCGCGCCGGTGGGACTACGCACAGCAGCACACCGGGCAGCACCTGCTGTCCGGTGCATTCGTGGAGTTGTTCGGCTGGCCGACGGTGAGCGTGCACTTTGGCGACGCCATGAGCACCCTGGAGCTTGGCGTGCCGGCCATCTCGCCCGGGCAGTTGCGGCGCGCGGAGGAAGTGGCCAACGCGCTGGTCGCCGAGAACCGCCCGGTGACTGTCAGCTACGAGGACGCCGCCGCCGTGGCGTCGCGCCTGCGCAAGGCACCTGCCCGTACCGGCACGCTGCGCATCGTCACCATCGATGGACTCGACGTCAGCGCCTGCGGCGGCACGCACGTGCGGACCACCGGCGAGATCGGCGCCATCCTGCTGCGGCGGGCGGAGAAGCTGCGGGAGAACACGCGCGTCGAGTTCCTGTGCGGTGCGCGCGCCATTCGTCGTGCGCGCGCCGACTACGAGGCGCTGAGCGACATTGCCGCGCGCCTTTCGGCCGGCATCGATGAAGTGGCGCCGCTGGTGCAGGCGCAGGCCGAAGAGGTGAAGGCAATCGCCAACGCTCACAGAAAGCTCGTTGAGGAAGTAGCCGGCCACCGCGCACGTGCACTGTGGGAGTCCACGCTCCCGGGGACTGATGGTGTTCGGCGGCTGCGCGGTGCCGACGGCATGACGCCCGATGAACTGCGCGCCTTCGCTCTTGCCTGTGCCGCGCTCCCCGCAACCATCTTTGCCGGTGCGTTCCGCGCAACACGCACCATCGCACTGGCCGTGTCGGCCGACCTCGATGCGAACGCCGGGACCCTGCTCAAGAACGAACTGCAAAAGGTCGGCGGTCGCGGCGGCGGTTCGGCGCGTACGGCGCAGGGCACCGTTCCGGCAGCTGATCACCTGGATACCGTGTTGGCCGCCCTGCTCGGTGCGGCGATCGGCCGGGCATCCTAGTCCACTGCGTGCCATCGTGAGAGTGCGTCGACTCCTTCCCTTCCTCGCCGTGGCCGCCGCCGTGCTCAACACGCGCGCCGACGTCCTGGGCCTGCGGTCGCAGGTCCACGTTTTCAAGCCACTGGCAACGGTCGCGCTCGTGGCGATCGTGCTGCGCGCCGCCGGCACGTCGCGCTACCGCACCTGGATCGCCGCCGGCCTCGTTGCCTCGCTTGCCGGCGACATCCTGCTGATGTTTCCGCAGGGACACTTCGTTCTGGGCCTCGTCGCCTTCCTGGTAGCGCACCTGTTCTACATCCGCGCGTTCGCCAGTGACGGCGCGGGAGTGAGGGCACCGCTCCTGCCGGGTATTCCGGTCTTCGTGGCTGCCATTGCGGTGCTGGCCTTTCTCTGGCCGTCGCTTGGCGCCATGCGAATTCCGGTGGCCTGCTATGTGGCCACCATCGCCATCATGTCGTGGCAGGCCCTCGCGCGCTGGCGGATACGCCGGACGCCGGACGCCGCCCTTGCCGCTGTCGGAAGCCTCTTCTTTCTGGCATCGGACTCCGCGCTGGCCATCGATCGCTTCGTCGCTCCTTTCCCTGGCGCCGTCTTCGTGGTGCTGGGCACCTACTACGCGGCGCAGTGGGGACTCACGCTGTCTGCCATGACGGAACAAGGGGTGGGGAAACCCTCCAACTGACTCGCGTCAGCGCACCGCGAGCGTCATCGATGACTCGTAGTTCGCGCGATGCGGCCGTAGAGTGGCGGGGGACTCTCACGAAGACCGGAGGAGCCACTTGATTCGTCCGCTGCATGTCAGCATCATCGGCAGCTCGCCACCAGCCGCGTGGCATCGGGAGAACGCGGAAAGAGCGCCCGAGCCGCCTTGGCCTCTTCGCACCCACGCTTAAGGGAACCGCGCGACATCATCAACTGCGCATAACGCAGGCGAATGCGGAAGGAACCCGGGTCGAGTGAGACCGCCCGTCCGATCTGGCCCGCACTGTACGAGTCCATCGCCGCGATCTTGAGCGCGCTGTATTCCGAGGCCGCAAAACCGACGGCCAGCACCAACAGCCCGAGCAACACGCGCCGCCCACGCGTGATCGGCGCCAGTGCGGATTTCTCTTCTCGCGGCGGCAGCAGCGCGCCCATCGATGCCCAGAACACCAGCGTCGGCGTGGCCAGCAGCAGCACCGCGTCAAATGCGCCCTCCACCGCGATGATCGCCACCACGGCCGTGCCGGTGATCGCGCGCAACCGGACGTCGAGCGGCAAGTCGAGCCGTCCCCATCCGCGCAGCCCGGCGACCGCGACTCCTGCCAGTAGCGCCGTCCACGCGATGAAGGCGAGCAGGCCACGCTCGGAGAGCATGGCCATCCAGTCGCTCGACGGCCATGGGTTGGACGTCATTCCCGTCTCTGCGCTCAGGGACGGGTCCGAGTGCGGGGCTACTCCGGGGTATTCCACCGCCCAGTTGCCGGTGCCTACCCCGAGCAGCGGGTGTGCCACCGCCAGGCGCGCCGAGTTGGCGTACTGCCGCAGGCGCCCCAGTCCGCTTCCCTTGCGGTAGTTCACCATCCCCATGGCTGACTCGAGGTATGGGTTGTCGCTGCGCCAGTCGAGCGTATTGGGGATGACGATCGCACCAACACCCCCCGCCAGCATGCCGCCGATGATGAGCACCAGCCCGCGCCGTGCCGAGGCGTCGCGCCACATCGTGCCACGTCGCCACAACCACGCCAGCACGGCCACCACGGCACAGCAGACGAGCGCCAGCCACGCCGCGCGTGTGCGCGACAGGACGAGCGCCGCCGCATTGACTCCCAGGCCCAGCGCCGCCAGCAATGCGCCGGGCATGCCGCGTGCTGTGAGCGCGAGATAGCCGAGCAGTGGAATGCCGGCGGCGGCGATATGCGCCATGAAGTTGCGGTTGCCGAACGTGCCCCCCGGCGCGCGGCTCAGCGACGCCAGGTCGCTCGACACTCCATACGCCTGTGCCAGCGCCGTTCCGGCGCCGATGACCGTGACCAGCGCCAGGCCTCGGATGAGGACGTCGCGCGCGCCATTCGCTGCCGCGGCGCGCGCTCCCCACCAGGTGAACGCGGCGCTGACACTGATCGCCAGCGCGCGGACGGCCAGCCAGTGATTGGGCGCGAACAGCGCCGAGGCCACGGAGAGGGCCAGGAAGACCACGAACAGGTTGTCGAGTCTCGTGCGGCGCTGTTCACCGCCACCGGCAATGACCAGCACGAGCGCCAGCGCGGCGCCAACGTGCAGGGCCAGTTCCTTGGGCACGAGAAAGCGGTCGAGATCGAACGACCGGTACGGCAGCGCCACGAGCGTCGCGATGGCGGCCAGCACCACCAACGACCAGCCAGCAGCCAGGTTCGTGCGACGATGGGCGGCGGGAGCATTCACGCGGATAGAGCTAACGGACTCGAGAGCGCACCGAAAGGGCGGTTCGGCTCTCGCGGCCTCGAACGATCCATCCACCACGATTCCCGCACCTAGGCGATCGGCGACGTCGACGGGTCGGCCAGCGGAAACCAGACGCGGAACCGCGACCCGCGCCCCGGAGCGCTGCCAACCTCGATCGCGCCCTGGTGTGCGCGCACGATGCCGAGCGCGGCGGCGAGTCCCAGCCCGCGTCCGAGGAACTTGGTAGAGACGAACGGCTCGAAGAGGCGATCCCGCACCTGCTCGTCGAGTCCCGGCCCGTCATCCGTCACCTCGAAGTAGGCGTACCTGCCGTTCTCGAGTGCGCCGGGCCACCATCGTTCCGTCACGGTCCCCGCCGTCACCTGTTCGACACCGGTGCGCACCACGATGTGCCCATCGTCACGCCCGGCCAGCGCTTCCGAAGCGTTCGTGAGCAGCGCCAGCGCCACCTGGCGCAGCTGCGCCACGTCACCAAGCACGACTGCAGGTGGTCCATGCTCCACCTGCACGACGATGCGATTGCGCACGGAGGGTTCGAAGACCCGCGCCGCATCATCGGCGATCCGGTCAAGCGGCACCGGTTCTGGCCGGCGCATCGACTTGCCGGCATACGCCAGCAGCTGTCCCGTGAGGTCGGCGGCACGGCGCGCGGCCTGTTCCACTTCGGCCAGGTGCGTGGCCAGTGTCGAACCGGGCGATACCTCGGCGCGGGCAAAGCTCGCGTTGCCGAGGATCGAGGCGAGGATGTTGTTGAAGTCGTGCGCCACGCCTCCGGCCAGCGCGCCGATGCTCTCGAGCCGGGCCACGCGCTCCACGCGCTGGTCGAGCGCGCGAGCCTCTTCTTGCATCCGCTTGCGCTCCGAGATGTCGTCGGCGACGACGATATGAAAGTCGGCCTCACCAGCGCTGGACGGCGCCACGGACACGCTGGCACGCACCCAGATCTCCGAACCATCCACGCGCCGGAATGGCTGTTCCACCTGCACGCTCGACACCACGCCCTGCTCGAGCTGGGTCAGCTGCTCGGATGACGGGTTGCGCTCGCCAATGACGAAGTCGTGCCAGGTCACGCCGATATCGCGCGTGGCATCGAGGCCGAACATCTCGGCGAAGCGCTTGTTGGCGCGCAGCAGGTGGCCTTCGACGTCGAAGTGCGCCACGCCGACCGCGGCCAGGTGGAAGGTCGCCGCTTCACGCCGTTCCGCCGTCGCGCGCGCGTCTTCCTGGCCGGCGACGGCGACGACCATCCGCACGATGACGATCAGCAGCACGGCCATCAGCAGCACCAACAGGATGGAGACGGATACCGTGGGGCCATACCAGCCCCTGATGCGTCCGCTCACCACCACCATGGCCAGGAGCGGCGACACGATGAGCGTGGGCGGAATGAGCCGGCGCGCCATGACGCCGGCCGGTCCGCGGCGCGCGAACAGCGCCAGCACGCCGTGCGAACTGCGCAGCGCGATGGTGCCCGCCGCCAGCACGCTCAGCGCAATCGCCGTGGGAAGCGCCATGCCGATGAGTCGCGACAGCGGAAAGACCGCTGGGGCCTCGTCCATGCTGTTCACGGTGGCGGACAGGGCGATCACGAGGACGGCGGCAGCGACAATGCGGGCGATCTCGATATGCCGCGTGTCACGCAACGCAATGAGAACATGCGCGCCGCCCAGCAGCATGAACGTGAACCCGGCGGTACGCGCGGTGCGTCCCGGCGTGCTCGTGTCGGCGGTCAGCACGCGGTCGCCAAACAGCCACAGGTCGGACGGCAGCGAAAGCGCGAACGTATGCTGCACGATGATGAGCACGCCAAAAGCCGCGACGAGCACACCGAGGACGGCTGCCAGTTGCCGGCGCTCGCGATCGGGGGTGCCATCCAGCAGGACGATCGTCGTGGCCAGCACGATGAGCGCCAGCGCCGTATTGGGGACGATCACCGGCGCCCCGGGAAGCAGGCGACGCATGATGTCGATGTTCGCGCTCCACCCGACAAGTGCCGCCACGCCAAGCATCGCCGCCAGGGCGCTGGCGCGGCGCGGCAGCGCCGTCAGGAAATCGGCAACAGGGGTGGCAACCAAGGATGGCTCCAATGAGTTCATGCATATTCTAGTTGCCGGAACCCCAGCTGCCAGCACATGCTATGGTAACGTCCAGCCCCGCTGTTGCTGGTGAGACCAACCGAAGCCGCTGATGACATCCCCCGTATTCCCCGATTCGCTCGACACGGCCATTCGCCTGGCGGTGGCCGGGCTCGTGGGCCTTGCGGTCGGCATCGAGCGCCAGCGCTCGGGACATGCCAGCGGCCCGGGGCAGCATTTTGCCGGAACGCGGACCTTCCTTCTCATCGGCCTCCTCGGCGGGCTCGGCGGACTCTTCGTCGCCCATGACGTCGCGCTCGCCGGCACGGCGCTCGTGGCTGCGGGCGCGCTGCTGGCGGTCGGTGCGTACGTGATGACCGCGCGCCGCGGCACGGCAGATGCCGTGGATGGCACCACGGAAGTCGCCGCCCTGGTCGTGCTGGCGCTCGGCTTGCTCGCCGGCGGTGGGGTACTGCGTCTCGCCAGTGGCGCTGGCGCGGTGGTCGTGCTGGCGCTCGCCGAAAAGCGGCGCCTGCACAGCTGGGTCGACCGGCTCGATCCCGCCGAAATGCGCGCCGCACTGCAGTTCGCCGTGCTGGCGCTCGTGGTCCTGCCCCTGCTTCCCGCCACGCTCCCCACACCAATCGGCGAGCTCACGCCGCGCGGTACGTGGATCTTTGTCCTCATCATCTCGGCGCTGAACTTCAGCGGTCACGTGGCACGCCGGCTGGTCGGCGAGGAGCGTGGTTATGCCGTCACCGGCGCACTGGGCGGGGTCGTCTCGTCCACGGCGGTCACGTGGGGCTTTGCCCGCGAGAGCCGGCATGACAAGTCGCTCGGCGCGGCCTACGCGGCGGGCGTCATCGCGGCCTGCACGGTGCTTTTTCCGCGCGTCGTTGTCGTCGTCTCGCTGCTGAACCAGGACGTGGCCGTGGCGGTACTCCCCTACCTGGCGGCCCCGTTCGTTGCCGGCGCCGTCATCTCTGTGTGGGTCGGCCGCGCCCACCGAACTTCCAGGGAGCCCGCAGAGTCTACACCGCGCAGTCCACTGCGCCTCGGCACGGCGCTGCAGATGGCCGCCGCGTTTCAGCTGGTGCTGCTGCTCATGGTGATCGTGCGCCGGCAGTTCGGCGATGCGGGTGTGTACACCTCGGCGGCGCTCTTTGGCGCCACCGACGTCGATGCGCTGTCGGTGGCGATGACGCGTTCCGGTGATGCTGCGTTTGTCCCGGTCGCCGCGCGGGCCATCGGCGTGGGCATCGCGTCGAATACGCTGCTCAAGCTCGGGTTGACGCTCGTGGTCGGCCGCGGTGCGTTTCGCTGGAGGACCGCGCTCGCCCTCGGCATCATGCTCGCCGCGCTGGTCACCTCGCTCTTGGTTCTTCCCTGATATCGGATACTCCCCTTCCCGATCCTGCACATGACCGACGAACCTGAAGTCTCGTTCTCCCTCGCCCTGCGCGACGGCTACGCCTTCACCGTGGACTTTGGCGACGCCGGCATCCCGCCGATGACCATCGACGAAACACCACCGCTTGGGCACAATGAGGGGCCCAACCCGTCGCGTGTGCTGGCCGCAGCGATTGCCGGCTGCCTGGGTGCGAGCCTGTTGTTCTGCCTGCGCAAGGCGCATGTCGATGTCGTCACGCTGCAGGCCGACGTCCGCGTCACGAACGGCCGCAACGAGAAGGGGCGGTTGCGCGTGAAGAAGGTGGCCGTGCGGCTGGCACCCTCCGTGCCGGCCGATCAACACAGCCGCATGGCCCGCTGCCTCGATATCTTCGAGGATTTCTGCGTGGTGACCGCCAGCGTGCGCGAAGGGTTGGAGATCGACGTGAAGGTCGACACCCGGCCGGCGTAGCGCCTAGAACCGTTCGCCTTTTGCTTCGCGCTGTGCGCTCCCCGCGGCGCGAATGCGCGGATAAAGCGTCCAGAATACGAGCGCGAGGCCCACGGCCTGGGCAAGTCCGCCCAGCATGATGGCAACGCGCAGCCCAAGACCCGGCGCCACGCCAGCCATCATCTCGGCGACGACGCGCAGCGCCGTCCCCGGCGCGAGGCACCACCACGCCGCCGAGGCAAGCCACGGCTTGTACCGCGTGTCGTCGGCTGCCGGCCGTGGAAAGATCCACAGGGCAACACCGGCGATGACCATCATCACGAAGCCCACGAGCAGGGCGTGCGTGTGTGCGCTCAGTTCGCGCACCGACGCCAGGACTCCGGTGGTTTCGCGCCGCACCAGCAGCCAGACGCCCAGCGCGAGGCCGATGACCAGGAAGCTGATGGCGGTCTTGAGGAAGCGCCGGACGATTGAATGCATGTCACCAACTCCGTGGAAGGAGTGAGTGCGCGCGGACACCGCCGGCTATCCCGATACGGGAAGCCGCTTGCCCGGACCGTCCTCGCGACGCGGCTTCGGCCCCGTGCCGTCGAGGGTGCGCCACAAGTTGTAGATGAACAGGAACGCACCGACGGCGGCCAGCAGGGCACCTGCACCCAGCAGCCAGCGCGACATCTCCAGCTGGTGCGGGGCGACGAAGAAGCCGGCGATCAGGATGGCCAGCCCGGCGTTGGACGACCACCAGTGCACCCCAGCGATGGTACGGCTGTGCAGCGGATGCCCGGTGAACCGCGGGATCACGTGGTAGGCCACCCCGAAAACGACCATCGACACGAAACCCAGCAGGTTCAGGTGCACGTGCGCGGGGCGGTAGATGATCGCGCCCGGCACGAGCGCCATCCAGACGCCCATCACGATGCCGAGCCCGAGCGATACGAGGGCGCCCTTGATGAAGAAGCGGACAAACCAGTCCATTCTGATGAGAGTGGATAGTGGATAGTGGATAGTCGATAGTCGATAGTCGATAGTGCTACGTGACGAAGCGGATGTCGCTCAACACCTTCGCCAGGTCAAGGGCGTGCTTCTCGCAGACGAGCGCGAGCGGCTTGGCG
>ERZ1292633.860-Hain-H41-02um-R1-860-length-33874-cov-5_pt1 | contig 33874 bp, 33 predicted proteins | sample MGYA00564406_ERZ1292633 | MGnify/ENA primary metagenome ERZ1292633 (study PRJEB36523, sample SAMEA6512639) | groundwater metagenome | collected 2019-01-08 | study: AquaDiva: Metagenomics assemblies of 32 groundwater samples
AAAATTTAGCTGAACCCATTCTAAATTACTCTCATTATCTTAATACCTATAAATATATCTATCGCAACCCTGTGGAGGCTGGGCTTTGTAAAAAACCCGAAGATTACCCGTATTCATCGCTCTACTATCTGTTGGGAAGAGGGACCCTGCACTGCCAAGTCATTGATCACTTGAATCTGATACAAAACCCACTGCATATATTAAAATGGTTAAATCTAGATATTGACTATAAAATTTCTCAGTTAAAACTTTTGCGCCAAGCCAGTTCTTTTTCTATGTAGTTTTTTAAATTAATTTGTTGAAATTCAAGATCTGCTTCGGACCAGTTGAGCTCTTTTTTAAAAATATCAGAAATTTCAGTTAATAAACTAAGTCCGTGATCAGGATAGGCTAGCATCAACGGCACACGACGTGTGTAAAAATCAACCAAATTTAAACACATCGTCGAATGAATAGCTTGATAAGCTTCAAGTTGCCAATAGGTATGGTTTGTTCCGTATTTTTTAATAATTTCAATGCCTTCAGCGCCGTAACGCTCTGAAAGAAGCTTCTCCATTTCTGTCTGAGCGGACTTTATGGCCTGCTCTACCTGATCTGCGCTGACATATTTATTCAGAGGCTGTGTAGTCTCGCATTTTCTGTAAGATAATCGTTTTTGGCTAGGCCAGGCCGATAGTACACGATCTACAATCTGTTCTGACATCAGCCTATAGGTGGTGTATTTACCTCCGGCCACAAATGAGAAGCCCCTTTTGTCAGATATAATCACATGCTCTCTGCTGGTTTTACCTTCATTACCCGAATCATCTTTAACCAGCGGCCTAACACCAACATAACTACTGAGAATATCTTGATGAGTAATTTGGGCCTTCGGAAAATATTCATTGGTGACTTTTAGTAAATATTCGACATCCTCAAAAGTCGCTTTTACCTCAGATGGATTGCCAGAAAAATCAGTGTCAGTAGTTCCAATGATCGTCATTTCATGGCGCGGAATCGCAAACACTATACGTGTACTTTTTTGTGCCGCCATAACAACGGCGCTTGGCAAAGCTAGACGGCTTTTAGAAATTGTTAAATGAATGCCTTTTGTTGGGCGCAAAATATTTTTCCAATCAAAAACTAGTTTTTCCCCTACCAAATCTGTCCACGGGCCTACGGTACTGGCGATATGCTCGCATTGTATTCTAAAAGCTTCACCCGATAAAAAATCTACAACCTTTAGGGCCTTAACTTGGCCATTCGTGATTTCGGAGGAAATAGCTTTTGTATAATTAACAATACAAGCACCAGCCTCGTTAGCGGACCTTAGCGTTTCATGCACAAGCCTATCATCATCCATATAGGCATCTGAATAAACGCACGCACCTACAAGATCATCACCATGAACTATCGGCAGCCTACTTAAGGTTTGTTTTTTATTTAGTCTTTCATAGCCTTCAGGAGCCCGAAATAAAGAAAGCAGATCATAAAGAAATAATCCAAGACTCATTTTAATAGGTCCAACACGACTATTTTTAAATAAGGGAATCATAAATCTCAAAGGATGCACTAAATGCGGCGCTATTTTAAAAAGTTTAGTACGTTCTGATAGGGCTTCAAAAACCAAGCGGAATTCAAAATTTTCTAAATAACGAATACCCCCATGAATGAGCTTACTTGAGCGCGACGAGGTTCCGCTTGCAAAATCAGCCTCCTCAACCAAGGCAACTTTTAAACCCCTCAACGCTGCATCCCTGGCCACGCCAGCTCCGTTAATACCGCCGCCAATAATCAGCAAATCGAATTTTTCGGTTTTCAATTTTTGTAGATTTTGTTTACGAGTATTAAATGAAAACTCTTTCATGATGTCCTATTTTGTCGTTTTTAAGTAACTGACCGAACGTTCCCATTCAGTAAAGGGGAAATTTTTAGTTAAGCTCTGCTTCTGTACAATGTCTGAAAATAAAACTTTTTGAAAGTGCTTCTCCCGTGACAATCTGTAGGCTATATCCACCAATTCAGTGTAAATTTCAGATGTTGAGGCACTGATGTGCTCGACCCAAAGTGATTGGGTTTGCTTATCCAAAAATAATAAAGCCTGCCCCATAAAAAAACCAACAATTTTTTGTTGTGAATCGAGCGCCAAAAAACTCCAACCTGATTTAAAATAATGCTCTAATGATTCTTTACGGAAAAAAGAATTCCAAACCATGATTTGATTTTCAATTTCATCAATCTCAGCAGAATAGTTTTTTTTATATTCGTAATCGAAAACATTTTCAACATCATCTAACTGCGCAATTCGATAGGAAATTGGATAGCTTATTTCGCCCATTCTTTAATCTGACACGAATTACTTGCCCTAGCCAAGCAATATAGTTCTCGACCATGATCTAGTAGTGGTTTAACTTAACCTATATCAATCTTGTGAAGTATTCTAAACTAATTAATATGAAATATTCTAAGAGTCCTAATGAATTATAAAAACTTTCCCAATGAATATTGGGCCCAAATTGAGTCTACAATAAGCGACCTAAAAAGCAAGAACACCACCCTAGTCGCGGCCTTCGATGCCGATGGTACACTTTGGGATACTGACCTGGGAGAAAATTTTTTTCAGTATCAAATCGACAATAAACATATGCCGCTACCCCAAGATCCCTGGGGTCATTACTATGAAATGAAAAAAATAAATGACGACCCTCGTAATGCCTATGCCTGGCTGGCACAAATAAATTCGGGCCAACGACTAACAGACGTGCAAAACTGGGCGCAAGAGGCCTTTGATGAAATTATGCCGAAACCCATTTTTTCAGAACAAAAAAAATTAATTGACCTTCTGTTGAAGCATTCGGTTCAAACTTATATCGTTACCGCATCTATTAAATGGGCGGTTGAGCCTGGAGCCAAAGCCCTGGGACTGACTTCTGATCATGTCGTCGGAATTGAAACTCAGGTTGTTGATGGCATTATTACTGAAAAAGTCTTAAACCCGATTACTTACAGACAAGGTAAGGTCGATGCTCTGCTGCGAAAAACTGGTAACATCAGGCCCTTTTTGTGTGCTGGCAACACCATAGGAGACTATGAGCTCTTGCTGAGTTCTACCAATATTCGACTGGCTGTCAGCGCTGCTTCTCGTGATGATAAATTATTTAAATCTGAAAACGAGCTTTATCAAAAGGCAGACGAGCACAAATGGTGGAGACATCGATTCATATGAGCAGCATTATTCAAGGCATAATTAAGCTCGTCATCTTAGCTTGTTTAGTTCTAGGCGGTGTTCTTATACTAAAAACTACAGAAGAAGAAAATTTCGAACCAAAAAAAAATAACAAGTCAAAAAACAATCAGCCAAAAAGCAATGACCTGATTAGTAACCCCAAAGCCCTGGCACTTAAAAAGTACCTACTGACCTACGGCAAACCCGCAAGAGTAGAAGTCTTTAATTACACAAAAAGATTCACAAAAGATGTGTCTGAAATCCTTGAAATGAAAATTGCAACTGACTCCAATTCAAATTTTTATATCACTGTTCAATTTTTTACTGACGAAAATGATTTAACGGCGCCGTTAGTGGCTCAAGTTCGAATTTTGGACATTAAAAATAATAACATAACGAAAGAACATAGTATTAATTTAGACTAGTTTTGACTACCGCTGCGCCATCAACTTTTCGATCGCATCAATTTCCTTCGGCGCTCCCACTGTCAAATTATCGCAGCCGTTTGCAGTCACCACAATATTATCCTCGATACGCACACCAATGCCACGCAACTCTTCAGGTGCAGACTTATCATCCGCAGGTATATAAAGACCGGGTTCAACGGTAAAACACATACCCGCCTCTATGGGGCGAGGCTCACCCTTAATAAAATAAAGGCCTGCATCATGCACGTCCATGCCAAGCCAGTGGCCAATGCCGTGAGGATAATATTTACGATGCTCATTAGCCTTCATCGCATCCTCTTTTTTGCCACAAAGCAAACCTAGTTCAAACATTAAATCTGTCAGTCTATCTTCACCAATTTTATGTAAGTCTTTAAAGTACAGGCCGGGCTTAATCATAGCAATAATCTCTTTTTGTATATTCAAGACACCCTGATATACTTTTTTCTGCGCAGAAGAAAATTTTCCATTAACTGGAAAAGTTCTGGTGATATCACCAGAATAATAATTATATTCAGCGCCGGCATCAATTAATAACAAGTCACCGTTTTTGCAAACCTGATCATTAAAATTATAATGTAATGTGGTCGCATTGCTACCAGAAGCAATGATGTAGGGGTAACCCACACGAGCCGCTCCATTCATATGAAATTCATGTGAAATAACCGCCTGGACCTGTCGCTCACTAACTCCGGGCTTTACAAATTTCATCGCCGCCACATGAGCGTCAGAACTGATTTGACAGGCCCGCCTTTGATTAGCCAAATCGTCTTCATCTTTTTTAAGCCTGAATTCACCCAAAAACAAATCCGCATCTTTAATTGTTAGTAATCCATAGCCAGTACGGCCCTGTGCGCGTTTTAATGCTGTTAAAACTTTCTGCAGCCGAGCATCCGCATCGGGATTTTTGAAAAGACGATAATAAATCTCTTCAAATCCTTTTAATAATTCAATGGCCTTTTCTTCAAATTTATCTATAGAGTAAACCGCATCGATCAAAAATTCATTTTTAGTACCCTCAGGTCCAAAACGAAATCCATCCCAGGTTTCGCGTTCAATATTTTTTTCACGCACAAACATCACCGTTTCAGGTTTTTGATCTGGGCGTATCAATAAAAAACTTTCGGGTTCTTCAAACCCAGTTAAATAATACATATTAGAGTCTTGTCGATAAAAATGATGAACATCGTCATTACGAACTTGTTCCGGATGGGCCGCAACAATCAAAGCCGCGCCATTCAGTTTTTCAATTATTTTTTTTCTTCTGCGCTTGAATATTTCGACGTTCTCGGCTGGTTTTCTCATATAATATTTCTTTCATTTTTCATACATTTTTAGTATTTAGAAACCGTACTTTTTTGTTAACCTGCTGACATCAGGGTAACTCAACAGTGCGCCTTTGGCTATAATTTCACGTTTTTTATTAATATCGGTTATACCAAAATCATCCAAGCTGATGCTAACCGTATCATCTATGCCATTAATTTTTTTAGCCATCAGTGCGGCCGACTTAACCCACAAGATGTTCTCCGCTGATAAGTAATCAGTGGTGAAAGAGCGTTTGCTATTCTGCGACAATACATTTATTAAAACTATCTTATTTGCCCCGGTAGCTCTTAAGTGCTGCGCCAGGCTTGCGATATCGTGCATTTCTGCCACACTTTGCAAAAAAGGTGGGCTTAATGGCGGCTGTGCCAAGCAAAAAGGAATGAGTTTATCAAGCTGGCCACGATTGAGCAGATAAATCATCTGCTTGCTGATATTCAATGACGGACAAACAAATGGGATTTTTAGATCACTCACGCTTTTTTTTGAAAAAATACTATTCCCAATCTCTTCGAGGTTTTCAAAATCTTTAACCTTAGAAAGCTCCCATTCAACTTCATTAGAGGAAAAATTATGAGCATAAACCGCTGCAACAGCAGCCCCCCACTCAAAACCGGCAACGGAATGAATCGGCCACTTGGCTTTTTCAATTTCCTTTATAAAGCCAATATGGGCCCAGGCCTTGGCTCCACCGGCTGAAAAAATAAGGCCGACTTTTGGAATCTGCCTTGTCGATGGCGACGACGTGCTAACAGCAGGAGGCGGCGATGTTGACGTTATCTCTGGCAAGACCGAATCTGTTTTGGGAACTTCAACAACCTCAACTTTTCCTGTTTCTGTTGGCGAAGTTGTTTTTTTCTTCGGCTGAGTCGTGCAACCAATCACAAAACTTAACAAACTTAGAATAAATATTATTTTTTTCATATATTGAATACTCCGGTTACTATCTTTAAAAGTCCCTTAACAAATTAAAATCTACAAGCTCAATTAATGTATTTATATTATTCTTACCCAAATTCAACAGGTGATTCTTTGCGAGTTTAGAGTGACGATCCAGCTCTTCTTTAGTTTTTTCAAGACCCAGAAGCTGTGGATAACTTTTAAAATCCTGATCTTTATCTTTAAAATCAAGCAAATCATCTTTTATCTGAAAAGCCATTCCAAGATGATAAGAAAATTCTGAAATATTATGTAACTCATCAACTGTACAGCCTGCAACAATCCCTGCCCCCATTGCCGAAGCTTGAATTAAATTAGCAGTTTTTAATGCATGAATTTTTGATAATTCTTCGAGATTGATATCTCTATCTGCCTTCATATCAAAAACCTGTCCTGAAACCATCCCCGTCGAACCAATTTTTTCTGAAACCAGACGAATGAGTTCTACTTTTGAGTGCAGATTAATATTTTCATCAGAAGAAAGAAGAAGAAATACATCACTAAGTAACCCATCTCCTGCAAGCAATGAAATGTCTTCTGAGAAAACTTTGTGATTGGTCGGCTTACCCCGGCGTAGATCATCATTATCCATGCAGGGTAAATCATCATGGATTAGAGAATAGGTGTGAATCATTTCAATTGAGAGACAGAAGTTCTTTAAACTCTTCAGGTCTGAAGTAAACAGTCCATATATCAGAGAAGCCAAAAAAGGTCTGAATCTTTTCCCACCCGATTGCAGGCTGTATTGTTGGCTTTCAAGTAATACTTTTGAAAAGTTTTTATTTTTTTTTGATTCCTCTAAGTAGGCCTTAAGCCAGGCATCAAATAATAAAATAAATTCTTGCTGCTGCCGTTCTAAGTTCATACTGCTATTCGGAATCTTCGCTATTAAAATCTTCTGTTATAGCTTTACCTTTATCATCAAAGCCCACAAGTTTTTTTACTTGAGCTTCAGCTTTTGTCAGCTGGGTCTGGCAATCACGTGAAAGCTTAACTCCCTCTTCAAATAGCTTTAAAGACTCCTCCAAGACCAATTCGCCTCTTTCCATTTTTTGTACAATTTCTTCTAAACGGTTTAGTTTTTTTTCAAAATCCATCGCGAACTCCTTTTAAATTTTCTGATTTTCTAAATTTGTTAACCTTTTTAGGTTTTCAATTTTAGCTTCAATTATTCCATCTGCAATTCTGATTTCAATAAGTTCATCCACTTTAACTGCAGCAATGGATGTAATTATTTTTTTGTTCTTCGTAGCGATTGAGTAACCACGGTCCACCACCGCTAAAGGGCTGAGTGAATCCAGTTTTCCCATGCCATTTTTAAGTTTAAAATTAAGTTTATCAATTTTAACTTCCATCGATTTAATTAAGATAAATTGGAGTTTTTCAATTTTGCTTCTTAAGCGCTGGATTACATCTTTTGGAGAAGTAAGTTTTTTTTCAAGAATCTGTATGTCTTTATTTAAATGTGAAAAATAAACTCTGATTGCCAACTCTAGCCGGGTTAACAATTCATCGTTTCTAAAAGAATAATCCTGAAGCTTTTGCTTTGGATCGATCAGCCGTTTAGAGGTCAAAAATAGATTTTGTGATTTCAGTTTCAATAATTTTAAAATGCTTGAATTCAGTAAACTGTCGATGTGGCTTAGTCGTTGAATAATTTCCGTCGAGCTTTTAGCCACCAGCTCGGCAGCGGCTGAAGGTGTTGGAGCACGCAGGTCCGCTACAAAATCACAAATTGTAAAATCAACTTCATGCCCTACCGCTGAAATCACCGGTATCGGCGAGGCCGCCACAAGTCTGGCAAGCTTCTCATCATTAAAACTCCAGAGGTCTTCCATGGACCCACCGCCACGCCCGATAATGATTACATCCACTGGCAATTGCATGGCCTTCTTAAAAGAATCACACAAGGATACCGCAGCACCCGCGCCCTGCACCAGAGCCGGCACGATGGTCAACTGAACGTTACGAGCTCGGCGACTCATAATATTTAAAATATCCTGAATGGCCGCTCCTGTCGGTGAAGTAACGATAGCCACATGACGGGGATACGTCGGTATTTGTTTTTTTCTGGCGGCGTCAAACAAACCTTCAAGTTTTAATTTTTCTTTAAGTTGCTCAAATTGTTTTTGTAATGCTCCGGCACCCACGGGTTCCATAGATTCACAAACAATCTGATAAGTTCCACGTGGTTCGTAAACCGTAATCCGCCCGCGAACAATAACTTCTAATCCATCATGGGGTTTAAATTTTAATTTAGAATTATGACCACGAAACATAATCGCTGAAATCTGCGCTTTAGCGTCTTTTAATGAAAAATAAAAATGCCCGGAACTGTGAGGTTTAAAATTTGATATCTCAGCCTGAAGCCAAATAACTCCGAGCCCTGCTTCAAGAGTTTGCCGAATATGTAAGTTGAGTTGTTCAACATTATAAACGACAGACTCGCGTCCGCTACTATTAGACAGTTGATCAGATAAATTGTCTTGTATTGGCCCCTGTGACATGCATGAAACTTATCAGCCTAAACGCCTAAGTCAATCAAGAAAGCCACAAATTTTGTAGCGACCAAAGGCCCCCGATATAGAGCGACAAAACCGCTATTTTACGATGCTTTTCAAAGGCCGCATATTGGGATGGCATACGCTTTTGCGCTAAAGCCATTAAGTGCGGAATTTCAAGCACGAAATTAATCACTAGACCATAAAAAAAGACAATAAATGGAAAATAAAAATCTAACGCAGCAACCCCGCCTATATTTGAACCTATATTTGAACCTATAGTTGAACCTAATGTAGCGCCTAGAGCATTAATCATGCCTATTATTTCGGGATTATTTTTTCAAATCTTGAGTCCTGTTTTATAGACTTTTTCGAATAAATTGGTTAGTCTTATACAAAGGGTTCGAGGGCGTAAAACTCATCGAAAATAAACCTTACAAGCATATTATTGGGGACTGTCCCTGACAATGGTGTGCAAGCTCACCTCGTAGTGAGAAGCCTAAAGTTGTTATCATGGCCACCCACCTTGCATTAAGAGGTTTATCTTTCAGAGTTGTCATCGAATCTTTTTTTTTGCCTAAAACTGTCTCAAAGTGAAACACCCGTGCAGACTTTTTTCTAATACTTATGCTAATACACCACCTCCAGAACTCACTCAACAATGCCGATAACTATAAGAGTGAAACAACGCCACTTTTATATTTATTTTAAAACTTTATTTTTTTGTGCTTTTGCTTTTTTTATTGCAGCCTGCTCTCCGCTAAAAAATTCTAAATATGAGGAATACCTCTCACTTAAATACGAAGTACCTGAATGCAACCAAACCTACACTTATTCCAGCACAGTTACACTGTCGGGGACTGCAAAATACTTTAAGCGTGGAGTTAATCTGGTAACTCAATTTGAAACCGAAAATAGCGCACAAGTCCTCAAGTTAAAAAATATGACACAGGGAGATCCGCTAAAAGATGCTCTACCCATAAAGTTTGCTGAAGTCGCTGTTTATAGTTCAAACGGCCAACTTGTACAATGCGGAAAAACCGACGAATTGGGAAATCTTAAAGCCTTGAATACAACTTCAAATTTGTTAATTCCGGCAACGGCGGAGCAATACAAAGTTTTTGTATTTTCAAGAATGAATCACGCGCTTTCTAAAGTGACCGTCAAGGCTAATGTAAAACAAGATAAATACACCAATGAATTACATTACATTTCTGCAATTGTCAGTGCCAATGGAATTGATGATCCCAATGTTAGCTTGCTAGCTTATGCCAGACAAACCGACTCATTAGGTGTTGAGGGTGGCGCGTTTAATATCTTAAACAATATTTATACAAGTTATAAATACCTAGATCTGAATACCGGCACTGCGTCTTTGAGCTGCTTGAGCAACAAATTTGATATCTATTGGAAATTAGGTTTCAATCCAGCCCAATATCTATATCCAGATCAAGACCCGGCAAGCCTTGCTAATATCACATTCTATGATGAAAAAATTAATTCAATTTTCATCAGCGGTGGTAAATTAGGAAATATCAGCTTTGAACCAGCTCGGCATTTTGATGATTATGTTATTATTCATGAGCTCGGACATCACATAGAAAATGTATGCGGATCGCTGACAACCCCTGGAGGAAGCCACAGCATTATAACAAGGGTTGATCCGCGCATAGCATGGGCCGAAGGCTGGTCTAATTATTTTTCTGCACAGGTGATGTACAGCTCTATCGCTTCTATCAATCCGGAATTTACAACTAAAATGACAAGTGCCGGAATCAGCAACACCGCGTGGACTTATTTATTTGCTTCAGAAGGTTTTTCAGATTCAGTGCAAAATATTGGTAGCGGTTCGGGTTTTATGTTTGATTTAAAAAAAGCAGGAAATAATCCGGACACCTGGCAAGTCGGAAGCTATATCGGACAAGCTTTTGATAAGGTAGACCCTGCACGTTACCCCGGCGAAGGGCATTTTCGCGAAGGCGCCATCACGCGTGGCTTATTTAAATTATCTAATGTTTGCGGCGTCAGCGGCACTTGTATAACGGTCTCACCGATTAGCTTTGAAAACATGTGGAAAAGCATGGACAAAATAACCGGCATTGGTCAATCAACTTATCCTTTTAAAAGCTCTGCTGCATTTATGGAAAAATTGAAATCACTTATTTCCCCTATAACCTGGGCGGCAACAATAACTGCTTTCAATCAAGCCCAAACCTCAGAAGCCCTTCACATCTATTCTGATGGCATCTTTACCACTGCTCTGGTGAATAAATGGTTTCCCTACGGAACTTACCTCACTAATACCACTTCAGGCGCCTGTACGCTCGGTACCTATCGAATTGAGCCCAGATCAGATGACCCCGTATTAACCGGAACAAATTCGGATCAAAGGTATTCAAATCATTTCTACACAATAGACTTTAATCAGCTTAACGGCCTAAGCGAAATCAAAGTCGACTTCACCAATATTACGGGCACCACAACTGAGTTTGATATCTTATTATTCGAAGAGGGCTATTTATTTAATGGGGACTATACGTGTTCGAATCTGGCTAGCGATGGCAGCTGTAACACATCCTACGTACCCAGCCGCAGCACCAACGCATCAGTTGTAAGAAGTGATCGCCGGGCTGGAAATATTTCTTCGAAAGTTATCCGCACACTTCAGTCCTTAGACACGACTAAACGTTATTTACTTAATATCCGTGCCTATACTGCCAATAAATCAATTAGTTCAAATACTGAATACTCTTATACGATTCAAAATCAGAATGGGGCCAATTTATGTCCATAAAAAAATGGACCACTACCTTTCTTCTATTATTCAGTTTTAGTCTCATGATTTATATTTATTATACTGATAATAAAAAACCTCCGCATTCTTCTCGCACAGTTTTACAATCTAAATTTAGCAGCAAAGGTGTCGCTAATCGCATTATTCAAGTTCGACTAAACTCTGATGAGAAACAATCGAATACAGAAAAAGTTGAAATTTCTGCCGAAGTTAGCACTCCCTTTGATTTTACCGACAAATTATATTTTAAATGGCAACTGGGCCAAGATGTTATTTTAGTTAGTGGTGAGCTAGCTGGCGAAATTCATAGCCTGTTAAAAAATGAACCTAAAAAAATATATCTGACAGTAACAGGTTTCAGTAAAGAAAATAATCACCATGTACGCTTTGAAATCAGTGGAACAAAAAATGGTAAAAGTATTTATGGCGATGCTCTGATCGCTTCAGATCTCGAAAATACTTTTGAAAACACAGTTCAGAACGTTGAAAAAATTAAAGCATCACAATAAAAAAGGATGATCTTGAAAAAACTGCTTTATACTATCTTATTACTCTATTTTATTAGCTGTGAACAAGGGGGCGGTTTTGCGCCATCATCACCGGATTCATCAGTATTTCAGTGCCCAAGTACTGTTGCAGAAATAGCCGAGTGTAGTGCTACTATAAACCCTGGTGCCTCGCCCGTGACAGTTACAGGTACAGCTCAATTTTTTAAAAGAACCATCACATCGCAAAGCAGTAGTCTTATACTTGGCGCACCGATTCCAGCTGCGCTTGCAATTAAATTTGCTGAAGTACGTGTGCTTAACTCTTCTGGTACAGTTATCCAGTGTGGAACCACCAGCAACTCTGGTGCCCTATTGGCCGTTGATGGTGTTTCAAGTTTACAAATTCCCAATACCGCGGGAGCCTACACTGTGGAGGTCTTGTCGAGAGCCAATCGTGCCATGAATGTATCAGGTGTTCCTGGCAAACCGGCTTTTCAATTATACACTTCTGTTAAAAATGATTTCTGTAAAAATGAGCCCCATAAAGTTTCAGCCAACATTACTTCTGACGGCATTACAGCCTCCAGCCCAAGCCTTATAGCTTATGCGCGTGAAAGTGAATCCTCATCTCTGATACAGGGGGGTGCATTTAATATCTATAACAATCTTGTTACCACCTATGAATATTTAGCAAGCAATACCGGAACTGTTAATATCTCTTGTTTAAATCCAAAACTAAATATTTACTGGCAGGCTGGATTTAATCCCGCTCAGTATGTCTATCCAAATGAAAACCCATCGACCGTTCCAAATATTTCATTTTATATAAGGGGTCAGAATGAACTTTATATCAACGGTGGCAAGTTAGGAAACGTCAGTACTGCAGACACCGATCATTTTGACGATGCAGTTATCATCCATGAAATCGGCCATCACATTGAGAGCGTTTGTGGTAAAATGGATTCTCCTGGCGGAACACATAATGGACTATTCAGAATTGATCCACGCCTATCCTGGTCTGAGGGCTGGGGAAATTATATGGGCGCGCACATAGTACAAAATAATCTAAATGCAATTAATCCAGACCCGGCCCTGTCAACAATTTTGGGTGCGCCGGGATGGGTTTATTATCTGGATACCAAGGGTTATAAAGATGGCGCCAGCGGCACTGCTTCTGAAATTATAAAAATTAGTTTAATCCGCGCAGGAAGCAATCCGGAAATTGTGGTCAATAATTCTCCCTTTGTTTCCACATGTGGAACTGAAGATTTATGTTTTGATAAAGTCGATCCGGTTATAAACCCTGGCGAAGGTCATTTTCGTGAAGTTGCAATAGCGCGCAGTTTATTTAAAAGCACTAACACCTGTGCATCAGGCTGCACTAATCGTTCTGACTATTTTGATGAAGTCTGGAAGAGCATCGATAAGATAACGGGCATGGGACAATCCATTTATCCCTTCAGAAGTTCTGTAAGATTTTACGAGCGTCTACACGCTGCTTTTTCAAATTCAACTCCAGCTGCCATTGATAGTATTCTAAACACTGACGAGGCTGTACAGCGCAGTAATAGTGCTGATTACACAATCAGCGGAAACCTAACTTGGCCGACCTACGGAGTTAAATTAGTACCCACTATGACCGCTTGCAATTTAGAAATTAGGCCGCGAAATGAAGATACCGCTGTAACTGATGTTTTTTCTGATCAAAGATACTCAAATCATTTTTACTTTATTGATAAAGCCACGTCGCTACCAAGTGTAACCAGTATCACTTTAAATGCCACGAAGTTAGCCGGCACTAGCTTAGATTTAGATCTGATTCTTTACCAAGAAGGCTATTCTTTTGTTACTGATACTGCGGGCACTAAGACGACCTCTTCTGCTCAATTTATAAAATCTGCAAGAGGCTCGGGTTTTGTTAATAAAACAATTTCTTCTTTAGACACGCTCAGCTTAACGATGCCGTATCTTTTAAATGTTCGCGCCTTTACTACAGGAACAAGCGTTTCACCCTCCACTCAATATACTTATACTTTAACAACAAACAATGTCGGAGAATATTTATGTCCTACAACATTCTAAAATCAGTAGCCGTTATCAGTTTTGGCGCAATAGTCGGCTACAGCTCAGTTAAGTTTTTACTTAATCCGTCACAAAATAGTCGAGCCATCGCTTCATTTCCCATCTCAAAAGTAGGTCAAGAACAAAATTCGCGCTATCTTTTTAATATCAAAATTAATACAGAAGAGCTGGCAAAAACTGAAGAGGGTGTTTCAACCATTAAAATCAATATTGAAGCACTAAAAAAATTAAATGCAGGCTTGAGCTACAGCTGGATTTTAGCACAAGATATCGAGCTGCTTGAAGGCTCGCTTAATGGGGACTTGGGAGAATTCACTGAAAACCAAAATAAAGAATTCATTTTAAAAGTTCGTGGGTTCTCAAAACAGCTTAAAAAATTTATCAGCTTTGAAGTAAATGGTGAATTTGAAAAAAAACCAATACGTCGTGAAGTTCTGATTTCATCTAGAATAGAAGACTCCCTTGAATATGCCATTCAGCAAAATGAGCTGAGCAAATCTAAAAACCAGATTAATAAGCTTGATCATTCTAAGTCTAAAAACAAATTCAGCCCGGAAAATATCATAAGGTAGCTGGCACCTTATGTCGCTTAGCAGCTTAAAGTGGTATAACTTCAATACTTGGGTTGAACTCGTCTCTTAAAATTCCTTCGATAGCCATAAGGGTGCCAGTTGTTGAACTTGGGCAGGTTCCGCAGGCGCCTTGATAAAGCACATAAACTTTATTTTCTTCATACTTAATCACATCAATATCGCCACCATCACCCTGTAGGCCCGGCCTGATCGTGCGATCTAATATCTCTTCAATTTTTTGAAGCTCGGGGGAAAGATTCTGGCGTGCGATTTTCTTTTCATCCACAACAGTTTGATTCGGGTTATGAACCGGCATTCGAGTTTGTATAACAGCACAGACTTGCTCTTGAATTTTTTCACCCTCGTAATCAAATTGATGGGTTACCGTTATCACATTTTGAAAAAAATGAACCTGCCTGACGCCTTCAATCTGAAACAATGAATTGGCTAAAATATTTGGCGCGGCCTCTTCAATAGTTGAATAGGTTGCTTTACCATCAGTAAGTACGGCCCTATCCAAAACAAATTTCCAGGCCGTCGGGTTTGGTGTGGCCTGCACACGAATTAACACTTCTTGATTATTTATCTGGTTGCTCATAGTAGCATCCCTTTGGCTTTTTTTACGCTCTCAATAAATCGAGAGATGTCATTCTCATTATTATAAATCGAAATTGAAGCACGAACTGTGCCGGTTAAATTAAACTTTTTTAGTAGGGGCTGCGTACAGTGATGTCCCACCCTTACCGCCACGCCCTGCTGATCTAAAATTTGACCAATGTCAGAATGATGCATGCCCTGCATTGTGAAACTGACAATCGCCGCTTTATTTTCAGATGTCCCGAATATTTCAACTTCCCTAATACTTCGCAATTCATCAACAAGCATTTTCATTAGATTTTGCTCGTGGGAAAACAATTCCGTGATATTAAATTGATTTAAAAAATCCAAAGCAGCGCTTGTGCCAATGGCGCCTGCAATATGTGGCGTGCCCGCTTCAAATTTAAATGGCAAGTGATTGAAAGTTGATTTTTGATAATCCACCCTATCAATCATGCTACCGCCGGTTTGATAAACCGGCATTTTATTAAGAAGATCCTTGCGTCCATAAAGTACTCCGAAACCAAATGGGCCAAATAACTTATGAGCCGAAAACACTAAGAAATCTACATCTAATTTTTGCACATCAACTTTTTTTTGTGAAACAAACTGGGCCGCATCGAGCAAGGTCACGGCACCGACAGATTTGGCTTTCGTAACTATTTCTTGAATCGGCGTGAAGCTTCCAAGAATATTGGAACATGCAGAAAAAGCCACAACCTTGGTTTTGGCGTTAATTTTTTTATCAACAGAATTTAAATCAATTTCACCATTAGGTAGTACTGCTATATATTTCAGTACGCATTTTTTTTGTTCAGCTAGCACTTGCCAGGCTACAATATTTGAATGATGCTCCAGTTCGGTCAAAACAATTTCATCACCTTCATTTAAAAAATGTCCATAACTAGCAGCCACCAAATTAATGCCAGCTGTGGTGCCTCCAGTAAAAATCACTTCTTCTATTGAGGCCGCGTTGATAAAATTGCGAATAGTCTCGCGTGCATTTTCAAATTCGCTGGTGGCCGCATCAGCCAAATAATGAGCCCCCCTATGAACATTGGCAGTTTCATAGGAATAAAATTTAGTCATACGATCAATAACACACTTTGGTTTTAAAGTTGTCGCGGCACTATCTAAATATATCAAATTTTTATCTCTGATTTTCTGATTAAGGGCTGGAAATTGCCCTCTGATATCAGCCAAAACACCATTGACACTATTTTGTAAGCTATTTTTTGGGTTATGCATTTTGCACCATATGTTCAAGCTTTTGATTAAGTGCTGAAATTAAGTAATTTTGCATATCCTGATTTTCGACTTTATGAACCAATACCTTGGCAAAACCATACGACAACATTTTAACCGCTTGATACTGATTGATACCGCGGCTTAAAAAATAAAAAATCTCATCTTTGTTAAGCTGACCGAAAGTTGCACCATGACCAGCTTTTACATCGTCCGCAAAAATTTCCAATTGCGGAATGCTTTCAGCCTGAGCAGTGCGTGTTAACAGCAAATTATTATTCAATTGCTCTGAATCGGCTTTCTGTGCATTCGGTTCAATAAAGACGCGGCCTCTAAAAGCAGAATGAGCGTGGCCAGATAATATTGATTTATAATGTTGAATAGATTGATTATTTCCAGTGGCATGTTGAATAAAAGTGTAGTTATCAAGATGTTGTGACCCATCAATAACACCAAGTCCATAAATAGCCGCAGAGGCATTTTCGCCGGAAAATTTTAAATGATAGTAGTTGCGAACTAACTTGTTACCCAGTGATAAAACTAATGACAGCACCTGCGCAGATGAAGCTAAATTCAACTGACACTGCGAAAAATGAAAAGAGTCCAGATCTTCGTTTTGCAGTTGAATAAAAGTTAATCGAGCCGAATTTTCTACAGAAATATCAATGTTTAAATTTATTGCATCCGCAGTTGAGTTAACAAAACTCATCGAATGGACAATCAGCTTCATTTCAGAATTTTCAGCAAGTTGAATATTTAGTTTTTCACTGGAATAGATCGCATTCGCAGAAGTTTGAATAAACAACACCTGAACCGGACGATCAATCACTTTATTTTTAATAACAGAAAGACTTATCTTCTTATTTAAAAATGATTGCGCCAAATTAAGCAGTCGCTCTTCGACATTTTTATCATCAAAAATAAAATCATTCTCGTCTAATTCTTTTATTTCAATTAAGTCATCCGCATCGTCAGAAAGAGTTTGATGTAAAACACCATTAACAAATACAAAATTTAAAAACTCCGACGGTAGTTTTTTTGAAACCTCTTGCATCTGTTCATGAGTAAGGTGTGTTTCAGAATCCGGGTGTGATCTCCACTCGGTACTTTTAAAATCAGTTAATGAGGTGTACTTCCAAGCCTCATCACGCTTGGTGGGTAGTCCTTTAGCTATAAATGTTTCAAATGATTTTTGCCTTTTTTCATTGGCCGTCAGGCTATCTAAAGCCGACGAATTTTTAAAATTTAAGTAATTAACTTCCCAGCTCATAGTTATTGAACCAGCCAATCATAGCCCTTTTTCTCTAACTCAAGGGCTAAAGACGCATCTCCGGACTGAATAATTTTACCATTTGAAAGCACATGTACGAAATCAGGTTTAATGTAATCAAGTAAACGTTGATAATGCGTTATCAAAACGATGGCATTTTGTTTTGAACGCAACTTATTTACGCCTTCGGCCACTATTCTTAAAGCATCGATATCAAGACCAGAATCAGTTTCATCCAGTAAGGCCAATCTGGGCGCCAGTACAGCCATTTGCAGAATTTCATTTTTCTTTTTTTCGCCACCAGAAAAACCTACATTTACCGGTCTATCCAAATACTCAGCCTTCATCTGCACAATTTTCATTTTTTGATATAAAAATTCCCTGAAATCCCCTTCTTTCATTACTTCAGACCCCTGATGCTGCAAAATCGAGTTAAAAGCGGCATGCAAAAATGAAAAATTAGTAACGCCGGGAATTTCGACCGGGTACTGAAATGCTAAAAACACGCCTTCCTTGGCGCGCACATCAGGTTCTAACTCCAGTAAATTCTGCATTTTAAAATTAATTTCGTATTTAATCTCTCCGGAAGTAATTTCATAGGCCGGATGTCCCGCTAGTATTTTTGAAAGCGTGCTTTTACCGGAACCATTAGGACCCATGATCGCATGAACCTCTCCGGCTTTTACTTGTAACGAAAGACCTTTTAGAATTTCTTTATCTTCAGTTTTTGCAAATAAATTTTTAATTTCTAACATAGCTTATTTCCTTTGCGAGCTAAAGCTCGACTTACCTTTCAACCAATCGAGTTTTCTAGTTTCATCTCTATCAATTTAACGGCTTCAACAGAAAATTCTAAAGGCAACTCTTTAAAAACCTCTTTGCAAAAACCATTCACCAGCATTGAAATCGCTTTTTCGCTGCTAAGTCCGCGCGATTTTAAATAAAAAATTTGATCTTCCGATAATCTCGAGGTCGTAGCTTCATGCTCTAAAATTGCGGATTTATTTTTGACCTCAATATACGGAAATGTATGAGCACTGGCCTTATCTCCCACCAACATTGAATCACACTGTGAATAATTTCTGGCATTTTCTGCCGATGGCATAATTTTAACTTGGCCACGATAAGCATTTGAGGAGTGTCCCGCTGAAATCCCTTTTGAAATAATTGTGCTCTTGGTATTCTTTCCCAAATGAATCATTTTGGTGCCGGTGTCGGCCTGCATATAATCATGTGTTAAAGCCACAGAATAAAAAGCACCTTCGGAATTATCACCTTGTAGTATAACAGAGGGATACTTCCAGGTGATAGCTGAGCCCGACTCAACCTGCGTCCACGAAATTTTAGAGTTTTTCCCTTTGCAAATTCCGCGCTTGGTTACAAAATTGTAAATCCCGCCTTTACCTTCTTTATCGCCTGTATACCAATTTTGTACTGTTGAATATTTAATTTCAGCATTGTCAAAAGCCAGCAGTTCTACTACTGCTGCGTGCAATTGATTTTCATCACGTTGCGGAGCCGTGCAGCCCTCAAGATAGTTTACATAACTACCCTCTTCAGCAATGATGAGTGTCCGCTCAAACTGCCCGGTCTCTTTTGCGTTGATTCTAAAGTAAGTTGAGAGATCAATAGGACATCTAACGTTCTTCGGAATATAGACAAATGATCCGTCCGAAAAAACGGCCCCGTTTAAGGCCGCATAAAAATTATCTGTTGTCGGCACAATGGTTCCCAAATGTTTTTTTACCAAATCCGGATGTTTTTTTAAAGCCTCAGAGATCGAGCAAAAAATAACTCCAATTTTATCAAGTTCTTCATAGTGAGTGGTTGCAATACTGACTGAGTCAAATACTACGTCCACAGCCACTCCGGAAATTCTTTTCTGTTCTGAAAGCGGGATGCCCAATCTTTCAAAAGTTTTAATTAACTCTGGGTCAATTTCATCCATTGATTTAGTGGCATCAACTTTGGTTTTTGGCGCTGCATAGTAGGTTAAATTCTGAAAATCAATTTTAGGGTAACTAACTGCCGCCCAGGTGGGTTCAGTTAACGTCTGCCAATGGCGGTAAGATTTTAATCTGTAATCGAGCATCCATTCGGGCTCATTTTTTTTACTCGAAATAAGACGTATGATATCTTCGCTTAAGCCTTTAGGAAAATCTTCGGTCTCGATATCCGTAGTAAACCCATATTTATATGCGTAGTTATCTTTGTGAGACTCAGACATGAAGAACCTCTTCAAGGCTGACGGACTTATAAAATTCCTGAATTTTTTTATTTAAATTAGAAATTGGAGTTGTAATATTACAAGTTGGAAGAGTTTCGCAGCCCTCATCATTTATAAGACACTTTGTTAAAGTCGTATTGCCTTCCAGCATTTCAGATAACTCATGTAATGATACAGTCGAAAGAGCACGCGCAAGCGAGTAGCCACCGCCCACACCATATTCGGCCTTAAGTAAGCCGCGCGCCGAAAGCGCCTGTAGTACTCTAGCCGTAACCTCAAACGAAATATGCATCTGGTCCGCCACCTCTTTTGCAGAGGTCAAAGAATTAGCTGGCCTTTGGCTTATGAGCCTTAAAGCCATTAGCGCATACTCCATTTTTTTATTCATTTTGTTCATAAAATTCTCAACAATATCAAATACTTAAATTAATTAAAATACATAGTGGTTTATATACGATAAAAAGCATCGTATATCGTGCTGAAAACTATACGATTTTTAAATGAAAGGCAAATAAAAACTTAGATGCGCCAATTGTTGTAATCTGTAATTACTTCACCACTGCTAAAAAAAGATACACTAAATAAATGCACACTGCTAATAAAACCTAACAATTATAACAGGGAGCCTTTTAATGAAGAGTCTAATCGCGCTATCATCTGTACTGATCTTAATGTCTTTTAATTCATTAGCGAACACGTCTGAGCCTCCCCACAACCCAGAATACTTAAACTACTTAACTGTTGTTTCAGTCAAAACCATAGATTTAACCGATGAGTACGGAGAAATCACAACCGAAACAACAAGTAATACCGAAGACCCTACGGAAATAAAAAACTTCGATTTAACGCCAGTCGATACCGCCCTTGATGCCATTAACTTAATTGTAGATAAAATTATTAATATCGGTGAGAAAATTTGGGGCGTTGTTGAAAAAGGAAGACCTGCTACAAATTACGCTAATACTAAAGCTTCAGCACTTCCCGCTAATGCCACCAACTGGGATCAACTTGAAAATTGGCAAGCACCACGATCAAAAGTTGTACAAGTTGTTCATAAAAATGTCTATGGAATGGAAGTTGTGAAGTTCACTTATCGTATTATATTGCTTTATGGTGGAAGCGTAAAAGGAGTGGGCAAATACATCGGTTATGCGGCAGTAGAACCGGTTGAGATGTCAAGCGTCTACATGTATTCCTTTGATGCCAAGGCCGAAGTCGATGCGGTTTATAATCAGGGAACAAGCAAGAACCCAATTGCGGGCATGGTTTTAAATGTTAAGTGGACCGTAGAATCACTTCTTAAAAAATCAACCCTTACTCACAGCTATACATTGGATGGTTTGGGCAATATCGCAGCTATGAACTAAAATCTCTGAATGAGTTAGCTGTCGATAATTAAGTTACGCACTGAACAATCTGTGTACACTCAAATGCAATCCATTGGTTTTGACCAGGAACAAGCCTTGCATTGGTCTATTGAATGCGAAACTTTATACGTGAAGCCATGTTTACCCCCTGCGCACTGATGTTAAAAGATAAAAACACTGAACAAACAATCAAGGCTTTCATAATTAATTTTTCAAGAATGGGAGCCCTCATATCAACCCAATATATTTTATCACATAAAAAATATATTTCGCTTATGTACCGCAATGAAAAAAATGAACTGATTCGCATGCTCACCTACGTTGTACACTCTCAAAAACAGGATCACTATTATATTTCTGGTTTGCAGTTTGTAGGAATTGAGGGAAGAAAATAACGTGGGGTTTAATTAGTAATTCAAAATTATTGCAAATGGCTTTAGCGCCACTGCCTCGGTTAATTCTTCCGGATTAACAGGCCCGACTATTATTTTTTTAAATCTTTTCTTTAATTCGGAAACAATTTCTTGATTAAAAAAATCAAGCTTACGAATTTTGATCGGATGAATAATGACGTCAGCCCTAATATTAACAGCCTCGAGTAAATACATTGATTGCATAGCCACAATTTTTAAAATTTCGGGCTGAGTTGAGCCATACACAAGCGCCGGGGCTATTTCTTTTAGCGCCTTAATTGGCGCTTCAAACTGACTGGTCACAATAAAATTTTCACCTTTATTAAGCCCGATCAACTTCATGTCATGCATGAAAGTTTCATGTATGGCCTGAGCGTTCTCATTTAAATTAAAGATTATTTTTTTTTTGATAAGATGATCTTTAATGTCCGCTACCAAGATGACATCGTTCTTTACTTCATCATAACTAAATAAACGAATCGGTTTTTCAGTTGTAACCCATTTACGCTTTGGTATTACAAGCTTCTGATCAAAAGTAACCACGACATCCAAATAAATATTTTTATCACTCTGAATGATCTCATTTAAATGCTCATAGCTTGGCCTGGTGAATTCAATAGGATAATCACTTGTCCCGGGCTGCAACATCATGTGTTTATAATCGTGGTAGGTTTGTGATTTGCCCCAGAGTTTTACCGTCAGAAGTGCAATAAAAAAAACTAATACCGTGGCAACGCTGACAATTATTATTTTCATTAAAAAAGATATAGCAACATTGCTCTCAACTCACCACTGGAATTGCCCAGATAGCGCTGCACACAATCAGCAGCTGTGGCCCTATCAGATACCTATTCAGCGCAATAAATGACTGCATATTCAGCAAATGATAGATTTTTAATCCAATTCATGATTTTTTGAGCAGTTCACGCTTATGAGACATTATACGCCAGCAGCTTGCTCAAAATTGATTTTGGCCTTACGATTTTATCTATGATAAATATAAAAAAATCTCTATTCATCTCGGTCATCAGCTTTTCTCAATTAATATTCGCAACTTCGTCAAATGTCAGTTTGCAACCAGGTCCACTCAGCAGTTTGCTTCATGCTAGTTTCGTCGTGCAGCTCACTGTACTTATTTTACTCAGTTTGTCAGTTTTAAGCTGGGCCATCGGCTGGGCCAAGTATAAACAGTTCCGCTCATTAAAAACTGCAAATACTGAGTTTGATAATATCTTTTGGGCTACGAGCTCTTTAGATAGCCTTTATGAAAAAGTTGATAGTTTTGCTTTAAGTTCACATGCTAGAGTTTTTAAGGCCGCCTACCTTGAAATGAAAAAGATTGCCGAATCCCCAATGTTAAATGGCAACAATTCTCAAAATACAGAAAGATCGCAACTTTCAGGCCTTGATAATCTAGAGCGATCACTACGCAAATCATCCGAAAATGAAATTTCAGAAATGGAAAACCGATTAACGATTCTGGCATCAACGGGCTCTACGGGCCCTTTTATCGGCCTGTTCGGCACGGTTTGGGGGATTATGAACTCATTTCAACAAATTGGTATTACAGGCTCAGCCAGCCTTGCCGCTGTTGCGCCGGGAATATCTGAAGCCCTGATCGCCACCGCCATTGGTTTAGTGGCGGCCATACCTGCCGTTCTAATTTATAATAATTGTGTGGCCGTAATACGTAAGGAAGAAATATCACTGAATAATTTCAACACCGATTTTTTAAACATTGTAAAAAGAAACTTTTTCAAAGGTTAACACATGGCTTTTCAAATTCCCTCAAAAGGCAGCTCGCGCGCAATAAGTGAAATCAATGTGACGCCCTTTGTAGATGTTATGCTCGTCTTACTGGTTATTTTTATGGTAACCGCCCCTATGATGCAACAAGGACTGGATGTGAATTTACCAAAAACATCTTCTTCCGGTGTAGCCTTAAATGAAAATCCCTTTGTGCTGTCTATAGACTCCAGTGGAAAAATAAAAGCTGCCGGTAACGAAATTACAAATGACAATTTAAGTGTTAAAATAAAAGCAATATTTGAAAATAAAAAAAATAAGCAGGTCTACATTCAGGCCGACAAAAAAGTAGACTATGGCACTGTAGCCTATGTTATGGGTGAAATTCGAATGGCAGGAATTACTAACATCAGCCTAATCACTCTACCCAAGGAGTAATCTTGCCAGATTTCAAAAAAAGTCTTGGTCTTTCACTGGCAATACATTGTGTTATCCTTTCATTATTTTTAATTAAGTTTATTTTTTTTTCTGAACCCTTTATCGATCTTTCGCAATCTATCAACGTCAGTATCGGTGACTTCGAGGACGCTCAAAAATTGCCTGATAAAATTGAATCCGAACAATCCGAAGATAGCAAACTACCGCCAAAGGAAGTTGAACCAACTACTAGGCCTGCAATTGAAAAAGATAAGACGATAAAAACAAAAGACGTGTCCAAAACCGAAGACCTTGATTTAAAAAAAATAAAAGCTAAACAAAAAGCTTCACTTGATAAGCTAAAAAAAAATAGCGCACTTGAAAAAATCAAACAGGACTTAAAAAAAGACTCTATCGCCAAACTTAAATCTGAGTCCAAAAAATCAGGAAAACCAACCAATAGTAGGCGAATTATTGCGGCAGGTAGCGCCCTAGCCGGCTTAGATAAATTGCAAGCGAACAACTACTTGGCAGTGCTTGATCAGAGCGTTAAGCAACACTGGGCTCTACCCCAATGGTTGATGAATAAGCCATTTAAGGCGCAGTTGCTCGTCAAGTTTAACGTACAAGGTCAGATTCTTTTATTAAAAATTATTTCATCCAGTGGAAATAGCAGCTATGATGAATACTGTTTAGCCGCAGTTGAAAAAGCAGCGCCTTTTCCGGTCGTACCAGAAAAGTTAACTGAAAAATTTGCTGTTGACGGTGTCGTTATCGGATTTCCGGAATAAGCGGAGAGAATAAAGAACCAGAGAATAGAGGATAAATGAAAATAATTGTTAGATATTCAACTAAGTTATTGATCTTAATTTTATTAATATTAACTGCAACTTCGGGATTCGCTGATCAGGCCTATATAAAAGTCGGAGATGCCAAAGCTAAAAAAAGCACATTAGCTTTTCCTTATTTTAACAGTTTAAGTGCAAATAATACGGGTGCTGTTCTTGCCGCCACAGGTGAAATTTATAATGTTGCAAAAAAAAATCTTGAGCTTTCGACCTATTTTTCAATTATTTCAAAAGAAGCCTACCTCGAAGATCTAAGTAAAAAATCGCTGAAGCCCATTCTGGAAGACGCCGTATTAGGATTCACTTTTGACCCCCTTAAAGCCATTGGTGCTGAATTTGTTATTCGTGCTGGTCATATCGTCGCTGGAAACGATATCAGTGTTGAAATGTATTTATACCATGTGCCCAGTAATAAGTTAATTGTCGGAAAACGTTATCGAGCAGCGCTCAATCAAGCCACCAAAATTGGACATATTTTATCAAATGACGTCATTGAAGCATTGACTGGAGTTCGCGCACCTTTTATGACAAAAATAGTTGCCACATTCGATAATGGAAATGGCGGCCCTAAAGAAGTTGTACAAATGAATTGGGATGGTTCTAATTTTGACCAGCTGACACAGCATAAATCTATAGCCCTATCGCCATCATGGTCTCCTGACGCAAAAAAAGTAGCCTACTCAGTTTTTTCAAAGTTAATTAAAAAATCCGGCGCGAGCTTATCGAACGTATCTCTTTATGTTTTAGATGTTACCACACATAAACGCACGCTTACTTCCTTCAGGCCCGGAGTTAATTCAGGTGCCGTCTTTTCTAAGGATGGTAAATCCATTTATCTGGGAATGTCTCAGGGCAGTGGATCCGCTGATATTTATAAAATAAGTCTAAACGGCGAAATCGAATCTAGATTAACCAAAGGGCCCGCAGGTGCTATTAATGTTGAACCCTCATTAAGCCCTGATGGCAGTAAAATTGTTTTTTCATCAGAACGCGGTGGCCGCCCAATGATTTACGTTATGAATGCTGATGGCAGTAATGTAAAACGATTAACGTTTAAAGGGATGTATAATTCTTCCCCATCATGGTCTCCTGACGGCAGTAAAATTGCCTTTGCCGGACAAGACAGTTCTAATTTTGACATTTTCATTATGGACTCTGATGGCGGCAACTTAAAGCGCGTAACCTCAGCCCAAAAACCTAATGGTAAGCCCGCGCACAATGAAGACCCCAGCTTTTCACCGGACAGTAGATATCTTGTTTATACCAGTAACCGAACCGGGAAAAGTCAGATTTTTGTTTCAACAATTGATGGTGCCGAAGAACGCCGTGTTACTAATGACACTAAAAACTATTATAGACCCAAATGGTCTATAAACTTAGAGTAATGTTTAAGCACTACTGAGTGCCACTTGACCAAAGGCTAGAGTTTTAATAGACCTAATTAATACGAAATATTATAGAGGTTTAACATGAAAATAAATACCCGAAATAGTCCGCGTACATTAGTTTTGTTCATCTACTTATTGGCCTTTATTTTAATGACATGGTCATTTAATGTGCAAGCCGAATCAAAAAAAAATCACAACCCGGAAGTTATTATTTCGACTTCGATGGGGGACATCAAAGTTAAGCTAAATTCCGAGAAAGCTCCAATTACGACCAAAAATTTTTTGAAATACGTCGCAAAGAAACATTACAATGGCACAATCTTTCACAGAGTTATTCCATCTTTTATGATTCAAGGTGGCGGCCACTTGCCGAATATGGAAGAAAAAAAGACCCTAGCTGAAATTAAAAACGAGGCCAAAAATGGGCTTTCAAACTTACGCGGCACAATTGCCATGGCTCGCACTGATAAAGTAGATTCTGCTACCTCACAATTTTTTATTAATGTAGTTGATAATCAAAGATTAAATCATACTGATGACGATAATTATGGTTATGCTGTTTTTGGTGAAGTTACAGAAGGCTTAGACGTGGTTGATAAAATCAGATATGTTAAAACCACCACCAAGGGCAATCACGGCGATGTACCTGAAAGTGCGGTTTTAATAAACTCTATAGTTCTTGCTAAAGCCGAAAAAACGTCTAAAAAAACTAAAGGGACAAAATAATGTACGCTCTATTTGAAACCAACAAAGGTAATTTTAAAGTTAAGCTTTTTAATGATCGCGTTCCAAAAACTGTCGAAAATTTTGTTGGGTTAGCTGAAGGCTCTAAAGAGTTTATCGATCCAAAAAGCGGCAAAAAAACAAAGCGCCCTTTTTATGATGGTTTAGTTTTTCATCGCGTTATTAAAGACTTTATGATCCAGGGTGGTTGCCCAAGCGGTACCGGCACTGGTGGACCAGGTTACAGATTTGAAGATGAAATCATTCCTGGACAAAATAAACATGATAAACCCGGTATACTTTCAATGGCCAACGCCGGACCAAACACCAATGGAAGCCAGTTCTTTATTACGACAGTTCCAACACCTTGGCTTGATAAAGGCCATACTGTTTTTGGAGAAGTTGTTGAAGGCTACGAGATTGTAGACCAAATCGGAAAAGTTAGAACAGCCCCAGGCGACAAGCCACTTGAACCTATCACTTTAAATAAAGTGACTGTTCAAAAATAGATAAAAAACCAATAGTAAAAACCTAGACACCTACCATTACAAAATTTGGCGCCTTCTATTCAAGTAGGCGTTTTTGTTGTTTTATAAGCAATATACTCGTTCTGACTCGCTCAAGCTTTGCATCTAATTTAGGTAGAGCGAGGTTGGATCAATATGAGACATCTAATATTTCTAGTTATTTTTATTCTCCATGCTGCTGGTTTTGCTAAGCAAAAACCTTCAAATGCAGAATCTACAAATACTTCCCTCATCGCACCCGTATTAATAAAAGACCCTCAAGATAAGGGCAGTGCCTATGCCGGCGTAATCACCGCTGAACCCACTCCACAACGACTCGACGCTTTAACAATTTTAAGACAAGAGCTTCAGCGCGTAGCTGCACATGAACAACAGCTGTCCCAAAAAAGTGGTGTATTTAAAAGTGTAAGTAAAAGATTTCCAGCTGAATCGATGACATTTTTTATTGCTATTGGCGGAGTAACTTTTGTTTCAATGTGGGAAAAATCTCATGGAGATCCGCTAGCTATGGAACGACATATTCTATCGCTCAAAGATCCTATTGCTCATCTTTCATTTTATTCCTTCATGCAATCTCAAGGCTTTTACATGGATTTTAGAACTAACAGACCAGGTTTCGCAAATATGGACCCCGCCACTCGTAAACAAATGATGACTCGGTTGTCTTATCAAGGCATGGCCATAGGATCATTAGCTGCAAGTATTGTGGCCGACCTAGGTCAAAGCATAAAAATGTGTACAGATAAGTGGATTAGTGGAAAGACCGATGATGTGTCTTTAGCGACATGCGATGAGGCCTGGAAGCAGTGGACTGCAAGAGGTAAATTCACTCAATATTTTCCACAGATTATGTCTTTATGGGCAGCGCAGGCTTCGGTTTCGCTTATTGATGGCGCCATCCTTAAATCTTTCAATAAAGTGACGATGTCTGATTTTGCTAAAAAAATCCTAAGCAAAGATTTTTTAGTTAAAAACGCTTATAAAATTACGGGAGCCGATGTGGCCCTAACAGTAGTTCCAGGTGGTTTGACCATTAAGGCGATCAGGTGGGCCGGAAAGCTAACGAAATTCGGCCTTTTTGTTGGAGTCGATCACTTTTTATCAAACTATACTTATCGACCATTAAATAATTTAATTCGACCGCTATTTTTTAACTTTGATGCAGCTATGATAAATAAACTCTGGCATGAAGCCGATCAGGGCCAGTGGGATGAGACTAAAATCCAAAATTCTGAATCTGCAGAACAGTTTGAAAAAGAAATCGAAAACTACGGCATTCAGATGCAGCAATGGCGCGAACATTTAAATTCCGATGCTGAGGCCGATTTAGCTGGTTGGCTTGAAATGACTAAAAAAATTCTAAACCAGATCGACTACTCTTATAAGTATTATCTTGGTTTTGCCAGTTTACTCTTTGAGTCCTTAAGCACGAGTTCTAAAATTGAAAATGGCGAGCTTAACGCCTCTGCCGCTGATCGTATCTCACGCTACCCTATGAGAACCCTACCTCTCTATGGTGTGTCCACAGGGCCCTATAAAGCTATCGGCGGTCCAATCGAAGACTACTATTTATTGAGTCCAAATGAGCTCGAAAAACGCCAAAAAGAACATATCTTAAATTCCGTAGTTCAATATAAAGAAGACGTAAAAGTTCGCGCACAATATCTTAAAAATTCTGAGTTAAAAGAACTTAATTCAATTTTAGAAAAACTTTTAAGTAATGACAAAAATCGAATTGCTTCAGGCCTTAATGACCTTAACAAAATAAGCATAGAGGCACAAACTTATGATGCGTATTCTGGCGAGTGGAAAAGAACTTTTCAGTATTCTGGTAAGTTCTTGGATATTGCGGAAGAACTAAAAACTAAAATAGGCAAGGCTCAACCTGTGGTTTATCCACTTGCAGGCTACTCCCAAGCCTTTACCGCCTATAGTACCAATCAAATAGTGGCCGAATCTGCTGACTTCGGTAAATGGTCGATAGTTAATAAATACAAATTTAATAAAGAAGCAGATCTTATGATGTATAAAATTATCTGCGGACCAACCGAAGGTCGACTTTATAAGGTAGCAGTGGGAGAAATAAATTTATTAGCACCACAGTTCGATCCGCCTACTTTATTAAAAGCTCACAGTCACCAAGAGCATTTTTGTGGCGGCATGAGAACCACCAACGATTTATATTCAACTGATATTAATGATAAAAAATTGCATGCCTTTTTAATTGAAAATTTTAATTATGAGGTTGTTGGTGATATTAAACAAAAATATGATGCTTCTGTATTTGAAAAATGGTGGTTAAAAGTTGGTCGCGCGTCCGTTGGTGAAGATTTTAAAAAATTTGACCTCGAATACAAAAAAATAATTGAACTTGCATATGACAATTATTTTGATAAAAGAAATTCTTTTAAACAAATTGCTGATAGTATAAACTTAAGTAAATACCTTCCTAAAAGTATTGACGCCAGCATAAAAGCCGAGACCCGTTTTTATTTACAGCTGCTTGCGCGGGCCACAACTCAAGACAATACCTTATTAGCTCCTAAGACAAAATCAAGCTTACCAAATGTAGGCATGACGAATGCAATAATCAATAAAGAACAGCCACGATTCTTTAACTATTTAGAATTTACAACTTTAAGCTCACAATTATCTGATTATATCACTTTATACCAAAAAAACTTTCCTGAAGTGGAACAACTTAATACTTTATTGAATGATTATGCCCAGCTCATGCAACAGCCGGATATGAAGTTTAATAGCTATATAGCCCACTCAAAAAAAATTGATAATGCTCTTAATGATATTTTAGTTCTAGGTGGATTGAAAACATCTAGTACAGATTCTAACTCATCCGAAGCAACTGAAGATTTATCGGCCCCAGCTGCAGAGGCTGTTGCAGGAATAAAACCTGGCAATAAATCATATGAAGATGTCCTTGTGGAAAATCCAACCTACAAGCAAAGAATAATTCTGGCGGCAGTTAGAGGCTTAAAACAGGTTGAATCGGAAATTAAACGCTTTATCCGTATGAAAGCTCTGCTGTCGCTAAGCCTACAGTTAGACAATGAAGAATTTAGTAAAGAATGGAGCCAAACTGAAAAAACCACTACAAAGACATCAAAAGCACAAAGAGTCAGCCCCTTTGGACCTAAATAAAGATGCTCTTGTTGTGTTTAGGTTTTTGACAGAGCTTCCCATTTTGAGGCGTTTTAAAAAAAAAGAGACTTTAAAACAAACAGGATGGTTTTAAGACAAATAAATTAGGTACGAAAATTGATAAACATAAAGTTGCAGAAAAACTTAAAAAAATGGAGATGGTCGAAATGAAAAAATTATTACTAACAGCTATTTTAATATTAGCACAAACTTCTTTTGGTGCACCGGGTAGAGCAAAACCCGTTGTCAAGATGTCAACACTCGAAGCTGGAGCACGTGTTGAGCGTTCTTACACCTACAAAGAAATTGTTAAAGCTCGCGAAGCTGGCAAAGATATTACAGCAGATGCTAAGTTGATGGAAAAAGTTAACAAAATGTTAGATGTTTCATTAAAAGACTTAGTCAGCTTTACAGCTGCAGAAAATACAACTCTTATCCGATTAATGAATGTAAATGCCAAAGATGTTTTAACAGAAGTTGCAAGATTATCTTCTATTGCAAAAGATTCAGCATCAACCACAACTGAAAAAGACATGGCTAAAAAAAGTTTAGAGCTGATTGTTAAAGCTGCTAACAATGTTGAGTCTTTAATTGTAAACAGCGCTGAGGCCCAAAAACAAAAAGATGCTGTTGCTTCAATAATAGAAATTTCAGGAAAGATCGCTTCATTAAATTTTGGTGAAACTTCTAAAGTATTTATTGAAAAATATGAAAAAGCTTTATCAGAAGGTAAATCCCCAGAAGATGCTATTCGTGAAGCTTCAAATAACAAGTTCGGTGCAAAAGAATTACGTGAGTGCGAATAGTCAGTAGAAATTAGATATAAAAATAAGATTTAGAAATTAGGATTTGTACTGATGGTACAAATCCTTTTTGCGTAGAAAAAGAGCAGCGGCCAGCTCAAGTCCTAACTTCTAAATATACTCCCAAATATTTATGTCTATAAATGAATCGTAATTTAATTTCTTTGACACAAATTTTAAGACGAGATACTTCAACTTCAGTGAGTCAAATACCCTTTTCTTTAAAAAAACTTAACCAGAAACTTGACCGAAGAGACTTTGTCAAACTCAGTGGGTTAGGTCTTTCATCACTTTACTTTTCTGGTTGTACATCTTTAGCGGCAAGCCAAGACCCATTTGTAAATCCATTCGATTATTCTGATTTTTCTTTGATTAGTCCTTTTGATCGGACTATTCCAAATAGCGCCCCAAAGCATTTTTCTGGCGATCAACCTTTAAAAGCTCATAAAGTTTTATGGCAAAAAAGTGAATTTTTAAGACTTAATCCGTTTCCGCCTCCTTCTGAGGAGGTTCCTGTTGTCGTGGTTGGTGGGGGCATGAGTGGACTGCTGTCGGCTTATTTTCTAAAGGAGCACCAGCCCGTAATCCTTGAACAAGCCGCCCGATTTGGCGGCAATTCTCGTGGTGAATCCTGGGAAGGACTTGATTACACATTAGCAACTGCTTATATAGGCGTTCCGGCCGTTGGTTCACCAATTCATAAATTTTTTCAAGAAATCGGCATGGCTGATAGTTTCCGAATCAAATCAAGTGCTGACCCTATGTACTTCAATAATAAAAAAATCACTAATGTTTGGGAAACAGGAACTAATACAAAAAATAAACCTCAATTTACCCGACTTGCTTCTCATTTTGAAAATGTATTTAAAGGTGAGGCTGGTTTAAAATATCCGGAAATGCCAACCAACGACCCAGTTGAGAGAAACTATCTTAATGAATTAGATAAAATTTCATTTCGGCAATATGTAGAAAATGTTCTTGGTGAAACCATTGATCCGGATCTCGACAAAGTGCTTGAGAATTACTTTTGGTCTACATTCGCTTCTTCACACGTCGAAACCAGCGCCGCGGTTGGACTGAATTTTTTTTCTAGCGATTTTGATGCCATGGCTATTGCTAAAGGTGGAAATGCTGCAATCGCAGAAGCCACAATGAAAACAATGTCAAAGTCTATACCGCGAAATAACTTTCGGAATTCAAGTTTTGTTTTTGATGTTCGCCGTGTGGGCAAAAAAATTCATGTGAGCTATTTAGATTCTCAAGATAAAATAAAAACAATTTCTGCAAAAACTGTAGTGATGAGCTGCCCAAAATTTGTCGCCTCTAAACTAATTGATAACCTCGAACCTGAACGGCTCGCGATAATCAGAAAAATCCAGTACCGTAGCTATTTATTAGCCAATGTGCTTATCAATAGACAGATACAGGACACTTTTTACGACTTCGCTGATATTTCAAAAAATGCTCCCGTCAAAAAAGGCGTTCAGCACCAAAAAATAACAGATGCCATACATGGCAGTTATCTACAGCCAAAAGAGCCACGAGCCGTGCTCACGTTCTTTCAGGGAATCCCCTATGATAACGTTCGAAATGAAATTTACGATAGAAATTATTACCAACTTGCACACGAGGCCATGAAATCCCAAATTAATGAATTTCTTCCTAAAATGGGAATCAACTCTCAAGAGGTTGTCGATATTCGACTCACACGCTGGGGGCACCCACTGCCCTTACCTAGCGTTGGTAACATTGCCAATGGCAATGTTGATATTTTACGACAACCATTTCAGGAAAGAGTTTTCTTTGTTGAACAAGATAATTGGACTATGCCTTGTTTTGAAAGCACATTTTTTGAAGCTCATCATTTTTCTAAAAAAATATCTGATTTAATTTCCTGATTAAATTTCTAGTCTTGTAACTTTTCGTCTAAAACTAAATATATTTCGATACGGCGATTCTGAGCACGCCCCTCTTCAGAATCATTACTTTTTAAGGGCCTGGTATCAGCATAGGAAGCTGCTGATATACGACTAGAATCTATTTTATGATACTTAGTTAGATAACGTACTACGCTTGTTGCTCGAAGAGAGGCTAGTTCCCAGTTGGACTCATATAAGGCATTTGGAGTAACTGCAATATTATCAGTATGCCCCTCAATAATAATTTTTTTATCGCTTTCCATTAAAATTTCGGCAATTTTATCTAGAGTGCTTAATGCACTTTTTTTGATTTTTGTCCCACCTGGTAGAAAAAATTGCGATGAAGTTAAAGCTATGCGCACGCCAAGGGCATCATGTCTAAGTTGCTGCACATTTTCTTTTTCTGCACCATTTAGTTTTTTATCGATAACGCGACCAATGTATTGTTCAGCTTCAATTGGCACTCCCCTTGCGGGAAAACCTTCCAGTTGAATAAGAGTTTCGCCCGCTGTTTCTCCGCCCACATTACCTTCCTGTGCACCTGCAGAGCCCGAATTATTACCATTCAATTTTAAATTAACCCGTACTGATTTCTCAAAAGATTTTTGTTTTTCTTTATCATTATTCGAGGTGGCGTACATGACGACGAAGAAAGCAAAAAGCAAAGTAATAAAATCAGCGTAGGAAACAAGCCATCTCTCGTTGTTTTCAGGCTCTTCATCGTGGTGGTTTTTTCTGACTCCCGAGTCTTCGTTCATCAGTGGCTCTTATAGGATATAAGTTTTTGTTCGATAAGTTGGGCATTAAGCCCAGTACCAACGAGCAAGGCCACGTCTAATATCATATGTTTATGCCTGGAAACCTCAAGAATA
>ERZ1292633.864-Hain-H41-02um-R1-864-length-33815-cov-7_pt1 | contig 33815 bp, 20 predicted proteins | sample MGYA00564406_ERZ1292633 | MGnify/ENA primary metagenome ERZ1292633 (study PRJEB36523, sample SAMEA6512639) | groundwater metagenome | collected 2019-01-08 | study: AquaDiva: Metagenomics assemblies of 32 groundwater samples
TCGTGTGGGTGCCGATGAGCGGACGGGTCTTCTTCGCCGCTGGGGGAAGTCGCTAACAGCACCTCCCAACCCAGTCTCCAGCCTGGCTCAGGGTGTGCCGGACCGCAGGTCGACTTGCATGCCCTGCAACCCGCCCGCCAACCCGGCGCGATAGCGCGCGTCGCCGAAGAACACCGTCGTGTCGGTGCCGGTCGCTTCCACGCGCACGTACGGAAACTGTGACCAGACGAGATACTTGCGTGCCGCCGGGATCGCTCTCGCGCGCTCGACCGCCCGGGAATTCCAGTCGCCGAGCGCGACCACGGCTTCATCGAATGTCACGCGTGGAGTCGAGAGCCAGCGAAGCGCCCCGAAGTGGTAGGCGTCGCCGGTCTTCACGACCAGGTCGGCCGCCAGCGGGTTCCCGGGCCTCGGCGAGTAGAGCACCTCCTGGATGCCGCGCAGCCCGCGTGACTCGGCGACCGAGTGTGCCAGGCGCTCGCCCAGTGCGCTCAACGTGATCATCAACGCCACGTACGCAAGGGTCGCGCCGCCGGCGGTGCGCACGATGCGCCGAACGTGCGCAACGTCAGGGCGAAAATTCCGCGCAGCGAACAGGCCGACGGCAAGCACGGTCCAGAGAAACGGATCGATGATGAAGACGCTGTCGCCGCGGAACCACTGGTCGCTGAACGGCATCAGCAGGCGGATACCGTATGTGTTGAGCCAGTCGAGCATGGGATGGCTCAACACCCCGATGGTCGCGAGCAGAAGCAGCGCCGTCGCCGGTGCCGGATCCGCATTTGGCGTGCGGCGCCGGCGGACCCAGCGGTCCCAGGCAATCATGATCCCCGTCACGATGAAGGGCAGCAGGAGCCAGGCCAACGGTCCGTGGGTCCAGCCACGCCGCCACGCCAGCGCCGAGTTCTGGCCTGCGAACGCGGTGGCAATGTCGATGTCCGGGGCATTGGCGGCCAGCATCAAGGTGGCAGTGGCCAGCGGCGTGCGCCGATCGAGGCCGGCGCGCGCCATGGTGGCGCCGGCGAGCGTGTGCGTAATGGGATCCACGTGAATCAGGGCGTCGCAGGACGCAGATACTTGTCGTACCACCCCACGTAGCGTTCCAGTCGGTCGCGCACGTACGATGGGCGCGTGATGCCGTGGTTCTGCCCCGGATAGACGATCAACTGAGTGTCGATACCCTGCGACTTGAGCGCCTGGTACATCTGCTCGCTGCCGGCGATGGGGACGTTGAAGTCCTTTTCGCCGCCGAGAAAGAGCGTGGGGGTCTTGATCCGGTCGGCGTGCCAGAAGGGGTAGGAGACCTTTTCCCACGCCTTCGGGTTCTGCCACGGCGCGCCCAGTTCCTTCTCGTACTGATAGATGTACTGGTCGGAGCCGTACATCGTCGACTGCAACGCGCTGCCCGCGCCGCTGGTGGCCGCCTTGAAGCGCGTGGTGGTGGCGATGGTGTAGTCGGTGAGGATGCCGCCGTAGGACCAGCCGCCGAGGCCGAGACGGCTTGGGTCGGCGCTGCCCAATGCGATGACGTGGTCGACGCCAGCGAGGAGATCCTGCACTTCCTTGTTTCCCCAGTCGGCGTAGATCGCCTTCTTCCACGCCTGCCCGCGACCACTGCTGCCGCGGTAGTTCACGGCGAGCACCAGGTAGCCCTGCGCCGCGAGGAGTTCGCGTTCGAGCGAGAACTGGTGTGCGTCCTGGCCGTTGGGACCGCCGTGTATGCGGAGGACGAGCGGGTATCTGGTGTTTGGCGCGAAGTTGGCCGGTTTCACGAGCAACGCGCCGACCGTGAGGCCGTCCTTGTTCTTGAACGACACGTCCTCGGTCGTGCCGAGTTGCAGTGAATTGAAGAGCGAGTCGTTGACGTGCGTCAGCGCGCGCAACGTGCTGCCCTCGAGCGTGAAGACCTCCGGGGAATGCAGGGCGGTGGCCGCACGGGCAATCGTGCGTCCGCCGGGCGCCGCGTCGACGCCGAGGACGACGCGGCGTCCTTCCAGGGTCCGGGTGACTCGTCCATCAGCGAGTGCGACGGACGCGACGTAGACCGCGCGATCGTCGGGGACCAGCACGGTGATCGACTGGCCGTCGCGCGCCCACGTGGGGTCGGAGACATCGCGATCGAGCGCGGTGGTGAGAAGGCGCGGTGTGCCGCCCGTGCTGGCGACGATGGCCAGCTGGTCCTGGCTGTAGGCATAGAGCTGCGGCTCGCTCCCCTGCAGGTAGGCGATCTGCCTGCCGTCCGGGCTCCACACCGGCGTGTCGTCGGGGCCCGCCCAGGAGGTGAGGCGCAACGGTTCGGCGCCAGCGCGCGCATCGACCACGAAGACGTCGGTGTTGTTCTCGCGGTCAGGATCGGTGCCGCGGCGCGAGACAAACGCGAGGCGCTTGCCATCCGGCGACCAACGCGGCGTGGAATCATCGAAATCGCCGGTCGTGACCTGTTCGGCCTTCTTCGTCGCCACATCGACGACGTGAATGTGGTCGCGGCGATGGTCGAGGTAGCCATCGCCGTCCCGCTTGAAGTGGTAACGGTCGATGACGATCGGTTTGGGGTTCTTGGCCTTCACGCTGTCGGGCTTGGATTCTTCAGGGTCGGGTTCGTGCGAGACAATGGCGATGCGCGTGCCATCGGGCGACCACTCGTGAGCGGCGACGCCGCCCTTGAGTTCCGTGAGCCGTACCGCTTCGCCACCGGCACGATCGAGCAGCCAGACTTGCCCGCCTTTTGACTCGAACCGCCCCGAAACGAACGACAGGTAACGGCCGTCGGGGCTCCAGCGCGGACTTCCCTCGTTTTCCGGTGAATTGGTGAGCCGCACGGTGCGCGATCCGTCCCACTTGACCATCCAGACATCGCTGTCGCTCTTGTCCTTGGTGGAATCGACGGTGGTGACCGTGTAGGCGATCCATTCACCGTCAGGGGAGATGCGCGGGTCGCCGACGTCACGAAGCCGGTAGATGTCGGTGGCGCGCACGGCGCGCCTGGCTTGGGCCGGCAACGTAGCGCTAACCGCGAAGAGGCAGAGGCAGGGGAGTATTAAGCGCATGGGGCGTCGAAACCTCGGTCACGGGGGAGTCGAATCGGCGGGGAGAAAGATGCCGCTGGTCCATCGTCCGGGCCACCAGCGGACGACCGGGCTGGCCCGCTCCCACCCTGACGCCGAGTTGCATGCCTTGCGCCGGAACGCTGTGCGGGAGAAGCTGCATGCACCCCCCGGCCGGCTTGTTCCGGAGCGACGATCATGCGTGCACTGACCCGGCCTGCCCCTCGCGTGCGGCTCGTGGCATGCGCGGTGGCGGTGGCAGCCGCACTCGCGGCGTGCCCAGCGCACGCACAGCGCCTCGCCCCCATCGTCTACATCGTGAGGGCGCCGCAGCCCGCCACGCACCAGGCGCAGGTGGAAGCCACGGTGCCAACGGAGCGTCGCGACTCGGTCGAGTTGATGATGGCGGTGTGGACGCCAGGTTTCTATCGCGAGGAACGCTACGCCACGCGACTGCACGACATCGCGGTACGCGCGCCGGACGGTACCTCGCTCCGGGTGACGCAACCCGCACCGAACCGCTGGCGCATCTTCACCGGCCGGCGGCCGGCGGTGGTCGTCACGTACCAGGTGACGAGCCAGGAACGTTCGGTCACCACCAACTGGGTGGACGACACGCTGGCCGTGCTGAACGGCGCACCGACATTCGTCACCCTTGCCGACGGTGCGTCTCGCCCGCACGAGGTGCACCTCGAACTGGCGGGGTTGTGGAAGCGGTCGATGACGTCGCTCGCGCCGGCGCCGGACGGCAAGCCCAACCACTACCGCGCGCGCGACTACGACGAATTGGTGGACTCTCCGATCGTCGCTGGCGACCTCGATGTCCGGGAGTTCACGGTAGACGGCAGCCGGCACTACCTGGTGAGCGCCGGCGACATGGGCGTATGGAACGGCGCACGCGCGGCGCGCAACCTTGCGACGATCGTCGAACAACACCGGCGCTTCTGGGGAACGCTCCCGTACCGGCGATATGTCTTCCTCAACCTGTTCCGGCGCGGCGGCGGCGGGCTCGAGCACCTGAACTCGACGCTCCTGACGTCGAACGCGACACGCGTGTCGACGCCGCGCGGCTACCTGTCGTGGCTGGAGTTCGTCAGCCACGAGTACTTTCACGCGATGAACGTCAAGCGCCTTCGTCCCGTGGAACTCGGGCCGTTCGACTACGAGCACCCGCCCCGCACGGGGAGTCTCTGGATCTCAGAGGGCCTCACCAGCTACTACGGCGAGCTGATGGTGCAGCGCAGCGGACTTGCCTCAACGGCTGACGCGCTTGCCACGCTGTCGACGCACATTGCGCACGTGCAGAACGCGCCGGGGCGCCTCGTCCAGACGCTCGAGCAGTCGTCGCTCGAGGTATGGAGCGGCGGCACCTCGGGAGTGGGTCGAGACTCCACGACCACGATCAACTATTACGAAAAAGGCCCAGTGGTGGGGTTCCTGCTCGACGCGCGTATCCGACGGGTGACGGCCGGGCGACGGAGCCTCGATGACGTGATGCGTCTTGCCTACCGTCGGCACTCGGCGGTACGAGGCTTCACGGCGCAGGAGTTCCAGAACGCCGCCGCCGAAATCGCCGGCGTGGACCTTGCCGACTTCTTCCGGAAGACGCTGACCTCGACCGAGGAGTTGGACTATACGGAGGCGCTCGACTGGTTCGGCCTGCGCTTCGGATCGAGTGGTGGTTCCGCCGCGGGTGCGTGGGCGCTCGAACTCCGCCCCGACGCCACCGATGCGCAACGCCAGCAGCTGCGCGCATGGCTACCGATGGCGCCCTGAACCGCGGACAGTCAGACGGTCGCTGGCGAGCTGCGCCTGTGGCTTGCGCACTCGCTGCGATCCGGGCGGCCCCGTCGCCGTCGTTCTAGCGTTCTTCGAGCACCCGGAGTTCGGTGTCGGCCGAACGCAGGCGCTTGGATATGGCGATCGCCAGCCGCTCGAAGATGATCCCGCCAAGCGCAGGGTCTCTGGTCACCAGCGCGTCGAAACGCGCGCGCGAGAGCAGGAATAACTCGGTCGGCGTGACCGCCTGGACACTGGCGGAGCGCGGCTCCTGGTCGATGAAGGCCATCTCGCCGAAGAAGTCACCCCGGCAGAACGTGGCCACGTGGTGGCGCTTGCCCGCCTCCAGCGGGAGCAGCGCGCTCACGCGTCCGCTGCGCACGAGAAAGAGCTCGTCGCCGACGTCGCCCTGTGAGCAAATTGTGCCACCCGCCGGAACGCTCATGGTGCTCACGGCGCCCGAGAGCTCGGTGATGGTCGCATCGTCAAATTCACTGAATACCTCAATCGCGCCGAGGGCGAGCGCCTCCCCTTCTTCCTCCGGCGTCCATCCGTGCGCTTCGAGGACCTGGTCCTCGATCCACTCGATGGCGCCGTCGCGGGAATCGAAGACGCGGATGCCCGTGCCCCCGCGCACCAGGCCGAGATGGGCCATGTACTCCTCTACGTCGTGACTCGTGGCCAGGCCGGAGGGCAGGTGGCTGAACAGCAACTCCCCACCGCTGTCGGCCAGGCGCGCCTTCATCTGCTCGAACAGATGCGCGGCTGTGTAGTCCATGGACCTGACGCGACGCAGGTCGAACAGGATGAAGCGGCGCCTGGAGAGGTCCTGCTCCAGCTCGGAAAAGAGCTGGTCGGTGGTGCCGAAGAACAGGTTGCCGTGCAGCTGCACCACGATGGCGTCGTCGCCGTGCGCGTCAAGAATCTCCGACTCGGCGAGCAGGCGGCGGCGCTTGGAGTGCACGGCCCGGAGATCGCGCTTGTTCGCGATTACGGAGCTGCGCGCCTGGTCGCGGATGAAGAGCAGGATCGCAAGGAAGATGCCCGTCGCCGAGGCGGCGATGAGGCCAACCTGCGCCACGGCCACCACGGTGAGGATGACGGCAAAGTCGACGCGGGTCGACGGGCGCAGGGCGAGCCGAAAGATACTGCTGTCGAACATCTTCCACGCCACCACGAGCAGGATACCGGCGAGCGCGCCGATGGGCACCCACGCGATCAAGCCACCCAGCACGAGGAAGGCCAGCAGCACGAAGACGCCCTCGGCAATGCCTGACAGCGTGCTGCGGCCACCGCTGGTGACATTCATCAGCGTTGCACCCATGGTCCCGGCGCCGGCCATGCCGCCGACGAAGAACGTCGCAAGATTGGCGGTGCCCTGTCCGATCAGTTCGCGGTTGGAGTTGTGACGGCGGCGCACCAGCGCGTCGAGCACCACGCCGGTCTTGAGCGTGTCGATGGACAGCAACACGGCGAGCGTGAGCGCCGAAGACAGCACCAAGGCGACGTCGGACGGGCCGATGTGCAGCAGCGAGGACGCGCGCGCGCCGACGGCGCCGATGAACGAACCGGACGTCACGATGGGCCCGATGACCAGCCGATTGCCGGCAAGCGTGAGCAGCGTGCCGTCGAAGAACGCGAGCGCGAAATAGGCGAGGATGCCGGCGGTCAGTCCGACAATGGCCGCCGGGACCTTCTCCGTCAACTTCGGTGCGCTCAACGTGGCGACGATCGTGACCAGGCCGACGGCAATGCCGGTCCAGTTCCATAGATCGGGGGAGCCGAGCCCCTCGAGCAGGTGAACCTTCTTGGGAAGCCCGAGCAGTTTTGGCAACTGACCGAGCGCAATGATCACGGCGACACCGGAGAGGTAGCCGCTGACCACCTGATATGGGATGAACTTGATGAGGCGGCCGACGCGGGCGAAACCGAAGCCGAGCTGGAAAAGGGCGGACAGCAGCGCGGTGAGTCCGAGAAGCGCGACAATGCGTTCGGGGGAGATGCTGCCTCGCGCCACGAACTGGGCGGCGAGGGCAGAGAGGATAGCCGCCGCCGGTGCGCAGGGTGCGGTGATGAAGCCGCCGTTTCTCCCGACGAGGGGCGCGACGATGCCGAGCGTCGCGGCGCCGAGGATGCCGGCCAGCGCGCCCGCACCCGCCTGATCGGGAGAGATCGCGCTGTACACCAGCACGCCGAACGCGATGGACGAGGGGAGCGCGACCAGCATTGCTGCCAGTCCGCCCCAGAGATCACCGGCGCGGGTTCCCGCGCCGGCTGCCGACTTCGCCACGGTTGCCATGGTCGCCTCGTGTTTTGCTGCCTACCATCTTGGCATCAAATGGCGGGCGGGGCGAGTGGCTCGCGCCGAAGTGGCCTGCGCCGAAGGCGCCGTGGCGTCAGCGCCGTCCTACTTCTTTGCTCCGGCCGTTTCCACCTCATCGGCCAGCCGCGAAGCGCCGTACACCCTGCGAAGCGCCTCGACGATGCCCCTGGTGTGCACGGCCACCGCCCGCGCAACCTCGTCGGTAAAGATGAACCGGTTTGGCAGGCTCTCGATGTTGCCGTCGAAAATCAGCCCAACTACCTCGCCGGCGCGGTTAATCACCGGGCTGCCGGAGTTGCCGCCAATGATGTCGGCCGTGAGCACGAAGTCCATCGGCGTCGTCATGTCGACCGTGTTGCGCGCCGCGTGCCAGCGCGGCGGCAGCTTGAACGGCGGCTTGTCGTCGAACTCGGCGCTGCGCGCGTACAGGCCGTAGAAGCTCGTGCGGTACGGCGCGATGGTGCCATTGTACGGAAAGCCCTGCACCACGCCGTCGCTGATGCGGAGCGTGAAGGTCGCGTCAGGCGGCATGCTCTCGCCATATGCGGCGTAGATCGCCTGTCCCACCAGCTCGACGTTTGCGCTGATGGCGGTGTTGAGCTTCTGCGCGCGCAGTGCGTGCTTCGTGGCCAGCGGATTCACCTTGCGGGCCAGCACGATCAGCGGATCGGTGCTCGCGGCCATGGCGGTGGCGCCGCCATCGAGGAGCGCCTTGCGTGCCTCGACCGACCCCAGCTTGGTGCCGTTCACCAACACTTCGGCGGCGACCTCGGGGCTGCGGCCGCCAAGCGCGGCGGCCAGGAACGGATCGTTGGCGGGGAGGGCTTTCTGCGCCAGCGTGAACTGCACTGCCAGCAGTCGCTTCTCGGTATCGAGGTCGATCGGGATGTTCTGTGCCAGCTGGGCCTTGAGGCGCGCCATGCCCTGTGCACGGAACTGCGGCAGGCGGAGCGAGTCGGCCAGCTTGTCCTGCTCGGGAATGCGCACAAGCCACGCGGCCATGTTCATCAGGTTGGAGCCGCCGCCGAAGCCCTGGAACTGCTGCAGCACGGCGAAGCTGCCGAGTTCCTTCTGCGCCTTGGCGATATTGTCCCACGCCTTGCCGTACTTGGCGGCCAGGTCCGGCTTGGCCGTGACGCGCGAACGGAAGTCCTTCTCGAACGCCGCCTTGCGGGCCATGATCGACGGGTCGATGAGGCCGGCGTTGTAACCCGTCACCGCCTTCTGGGAGTTCTCGAGAAGGAAGATCTGGTTCTCATAGCGGCGCTTGTTCGCCTCGCTTTGCGCGGCGAGTTCCTTGTAGAGCGCGATCTGCGCCTTGTAGTTGGCCAGCATCGCCGGGTACTGGACGTCGCGCAGGTATTCCATCTGCGCCATGGTGAGCAGGCGGCCGGTGCTGCCGGGGTTTCCCGGGACGAAGGTGAGGTCACCTTCCTTGGCGCCGTTAGAGTTCCAGCGCAGGTAGTGCTCGGTCTTCAGCGGCTGGTCCTTGTCGTAGACGCGGAGCAGCGTGAGGTCGAGGTCGTAGCGCGGATAGGTGAAGTTGTCCGGGTCGCCGCCGAAGGCCGAAATCCCCTCTTCGGGCGCCATCACAAGGCGGACGTCGGTATATCTCTTGTAGCGGTACAGCGAATACTTGCCGCCCTGGTAGAACGTCACCACCTGGCAGAGCAGGCCGGTCGCCGCCTGGCACGACGTCTGCAGGTCGGCGATCGCCTTGTCTCGTTGTTCCACCTGTGCGGCCTGCACCTTGGCGGTGACTGCGGCGCGCACCTTGGCGGTCACGTCTTCCATGGAGATGAGCTGGTCGGCGGTCGATCCGGCACACTTCTTCTCTCCCGCCTCGTTCGGGGAGACGAAGCCGGCTTCCTGGTAGCTCGTGTCGCGCGGGGAGGATGCGCTGATGCAGCCGCGCGCGCAGTGATGGTTGGTCATCACCAGGCCCTTGTCGGAGACGAAGGACGCCGAGCATCCCTGAAGGCGGACGTTGGAGAGCTGGATGTGCTCGAGCCACTCCTTGGTGGGCGCGAAGCCGTAGCGCCCCTTCCAGTACTCGAGTGGCGGTGCGTCGAAGGTCCACATCGTGCCGAATTCCTTGATCCAACCTCCCGGCCCGGTCTGGACCTGGGGGGCGGGAGCGGCTGCGCGTGCCGGCGCCTTTGGCGCGGCGACCTGGCCGGAGAGTTGAAGAACCGGGAGCGCAAGCGCAACGCTGATTGTTGCGACAAGCCGGATGTTGCCGATGAGGCGACGCATAGGGGTGTGGGGCTGGGATTGGAGAGTCAGGTACTTGGTACGACAGGGAGGATTCAGGAACTTTACGGCCGTTTCGATATGGCGCCCATCCAGCACCACCCTGACGTGGTGTAGGGCAATGCCTGTCTTTGGTTCCTTCGACAGCGTGACTGCGACGCCTCAGTGCTTCGTCCAGACCGCCACGACGGCGCACGGTTTGTTTGGTTTCCTAGGGCGCCTGCCTATGGTGAGTTGAGTTTCATCTATTGTATGGTTGATTCGCCACTGGAACGGGGCAGATAGAATGTCCGGGTATGCCTCGATCGCCAGCACCTCGCGGACGGAGACCGCGTCGTCGAGCGCGCTGAATCCTCCGGGGAAGAACGCTCCGTCCAGATAGACCGCGACGTACGCACACGGGCTTCCACCAACCCAACGGCCGTAAATCTCGGTAGGACTCCGGTACGTGAATCCTCGCGCCGCACGCAACACGTCCGCCGGATGCAGGGCGTTCTGAAGCCACACACTGCCCGGCAGGAACACCGTGCCGAATGAGGTCCGCTGGCGACGCATTACCTCATTGAGAGTCTTCGTGTCGCGGCTCGGCGTTCCAATGACGGTCACTGCGTCGAGCTGTTGCGCCCGGTTGTCGAGCGTGATCGTCGTGGAGGTGGACCCGGCTTCCATGGCGTCGATCAGCGTCGATCGTGGCTCGAGCCCTATAGCCCGCACTTCCACGACCCAAGTGCCAACGGGAAGGTCGGTCATGAGGAAGGTGCCGTTATTCACCGGCACATCACGCTTCAGCGCCGCAATGACCGCGCGTCCCGTCGCCACGGGTTTCCCGTTCTCGTGCACCGCACGCCCTCGGACGCGCGCCGTGCCGACCACCTCGGCCGAATCGGCCAGGCGCACATCCTGCCGTGCCACGCCCGCGCTCGGCACCACGACCTGACCTTCAATGGCGCGATACCCCGGACCGGCCACGCGGAGACCGAGTGGCGCATCGTCCGGCAGTCCACAGAGCTGATAGGTGCCGTCCGCAGCCACCGTCGTGCGCGCGTGCTGCACCACCGTATGAAAGTTGCCCGCGTCGAGCGCGAGGGCACGCCACTCGACCGTGACCGTCACCCCAGCCAACGCCGTGTCGCCGGAGTTCCGCACGATGCCGGCGAGCATGCCATCGCGAGAGGCCGAGGCATCACCACCACATCGCAGCGCACGCACCACGGCGCCGGATGGAATGCCGATGTCGACCGTCACCAGCGTGTCGGCCGCCAGGTCAAAGGCCCGCAATGGCGCATCGAGACCGAGCGCGCCGAGCGCGTCGTGGTAGAAGCCGATCACGAACCGTCCCGACGGCAGGCCGTCGAACCGGAAATGTCCGGTGGAGTCCGTGGTAGCGCTGATCGGCTGGCCGGTCGAATCGCGCAATGCGACGTGCACCACGGCACCCACGAGAGGCGTCCGGGCGATCGAGTCGAATACCACACCCTGAACGACATGACGTGGCGCTGAGGCCGGGTTCTGCGCCGCCAGCGGAGCGGCAAGTAGCAACGCCAGCCCCCAGCGGGAAGTCATCTGTGCTTCGTCCAGACCGCCACGACGGAGCACGGAGAGAAGGATCCTCGTGGACCGTCCCCACGACCGATTCGCCATTGAACTGGAGCGAAGGCCGCGTCCGGGTATGCCTCGATCGCCAGCACTTCGCGGACGGAAACCATATTGTCGAGCTCTCTGAATCCCCCATAAAAGAACGCGCCATCGAGGTAGATCGCGACGCCCCCGCACGATTCTCCGGCACTCGGCCGGCCGGAAATATCGGTAGGACTCCGGTAGGTGAATCCCCGCGCCGCCCGCAACACGTCGGCGGGATGCTGGGCGTTCTGAAGCCATATGCTGCCGGGCAGAAACGCGGTGCCGAATGAGGAGCGCTGGCGGCGAAGCACCTCGTCGAGAGTCTTCGTGTCTCGGCTTGGCGTTCCAATGACGGTCATCGCGTCGAGTTGTTGCGCCCGGTTGTCGAGCATGATCGTCGTCGAGACGGTCCCACTTTCCGTGGCGTCGATCAGCGTCGATCGCGGCTCAAGCCCGATGGCCCGCACTTCCACGACCCAGGTGCCAAGGGGAAGGTCGGCCAAGAGGAAGGTGCCGCCAACCACGGGGACATCGCGATTCAACGCCGCGATGACTGCGCGTCCAGTCGTCACGCGTGACCCGTTTTCGTGCACCACGCGCCCCCGGACGCGCGCCGTGCCGATCACCACGGCCGAGTCAGCCAAGCGCATGTCCCGCCGTACCACGCCCGCGCTCGGCACCACGATCTTCCCTTCGATGGCGCGATAACCCGGACCGGTCACGCGGAGACCGAGTGGCGCATTATCCGGCAGTCCACAGAGCTGATAGGTACCATCTGCAGCCACCATCGTGCGCGCGTGCTGCACCACCGTATGAAAGTCACCGGCGTCGAGCGCGAGGGCACGCCATTCGACGGTGACCGTCACCCCAGTCAGGGCCGTGTCGCCTGCGTTGCGTATGATGCCAGCGAGCATGCCGTCGCGTGTCGTCGCAGAGTTGCCTCCACATCGCAGCGAGCGCACCACGGCGCCCGAAGGAATGCCGATGTCGACCGTCACCAGCGTGTCGGCTGCCAGGTCGAAGGCCCGCAGCGGCGCATCGAGACCGAGCGCGCCGAGCGCGTCGTGGTAGAAGCCGATCAGGAATCGTCTCGCGGGCAGTCCGTCGAAACGGAAATGTCCCGTGGAGTCCGTGGCAGCGGTGAACGGGCGGCCGGTCGAATCGCGCAATGCGACGTGCACCACGGCACCAACGAGCGGTACGCGGGCAATCGAATCGAACACCACACCCTGGACGACGTGACGTGGCGAAGAGATCGGGTTCTGCGCCGCCAGTGGAGCGGCAAGGAGGAACGTCAGTCCCCACAGGAATCGCAGGTCCAGCGCGTTGCGACGCATACCTAGGTCTAGCCCTTCAGGGCCGCGACCGCCAGTCTATGTCGAACCCCCAAGCGGATCCGCCCATGTCTCGCATGCTCTGCATCGCCCCCCTGCTGTCTATGATGTTCGCTCCGGCCGTCGGCGGAGCGCAGGCGCGCATGGCAACGCCGATCCGCCAGGCGACGCTGGCGCCGGCCGCCGCCACGCCGGTGCCGGTTTCACTGCGGGATGCCTCCCGTAACGATCGCTGGCTTGGCCTGGGAGCACGCGATGTCCGCTGGGCGCCGGACGGGGCGTCACTCTACTTCCGGTGGAACCAGCGTCCGGCGTCGAACGATCTTGCCGAAGCAGATCCGTGGTTTCGCACCGACCGCGATGGTGCGTGGGTCGAGCAGCTGTCGGCGCGCGACGCCGAGCTGGTACCGGCTGAAGTCGTGGCGTGGAACGCTGCAGCAACTCGCGCAGCCTGGATATCCGCGAACGCCATCTACCTGTACGCGGCAGGCAAGCCGCCGGCCACGCGCCGCATCGTGGCCCTTGAAGGCTCGCCGTCGCGCCTGCGCTTCGCCGAACATGATGCCGCACTGCACTTCATGATGGGCGAGGCGCTGTACCGCTACGACATCGACGCCGGCGCACTCTCCGTGGTCGCCGCAAGGGTGACCGTCGATGCAGCGAGCAGAACGCCAGCCGCCACGCGCTTGGCCGAGCAGCAGCGCGATCTGTTCGAGCGCACGCGTGAACGCGAGCGTCTTCAGGTTCTTCGCGGGCAGGTCAGCCGATCAGGCTCCCAACGTCCGCAGCAGATCCCCGTCGCCACGGGGTCGCGGATCGACGAAATCCGGCAGACACCGGACGGACGGTTTCTCACCGTGCGCGTGCGCACCAGCGCGACGAACCGTCCGGCAACGAAATATCTGGACTACCTCGATGCCTCGGGCTATTCGAAGGTGCTCGACGCCCGCGAGAAAGCCGGAGAGCCGCGAGACCGCATTCGACTGGGCGTGCTGGCGTTCGATCCCACGGTCGCCGCCGACAGCGTGAAGGTGCGGTGGCTCACGCTGGCCGACGCAGGAAATGAGCAGACCGTTCCGCACGGCCCGTACTGGAGCCCCGACGGCACGCGCGCCGTCGTGCAGTTCGTCGGCGAACACGACAAGGACCTGTGGCTCACCGAGATGGACGTGGCCTCTGGGCGGATCATCGTGCTCACGCACGATCACGACGACGGCTGGATTGGCGGTCCGCCGATTCAGTCGAACAACACGGGCCCGGCGCTGCTCGAGTGGTTGCCTGACGGCCAGCTCGTCTACGGCACAGAGCGCAGCGGCTGGAGCCACCTCGCGCGCGTGGGCGCAACAGGAACGGTCGAACCGCTCACGAGTGGTGACTGGGAAGTGCGCGCCGCCGGTCTCTCTCGCGACCACAAGCAGTGGTTGCTCCAGACCAGCCGCGACGGCGCCGCCGAGGACCATCTCTATCTGATGCCGGCAGGTGGCGGTGCGCTTGCGCGCCTCACCACGCGCGGGGGGCGCAACAGCGGCGTGCTTTCTCCGGACGGCACCCGGCTTGCCATCCTCCGCAGCGACAATACGGCCTTTCCCGACCTGTACGTGCGCACGGTGCTGCCGCAGTCGACAGGCGCGGAACGACGCATCACCGAGAGCGGCACCGACGAATACCTGCGCCGCTGGCTGGTGAAGCCGGAGATTGTCCCCATTCCGCACCCAGACGGAAAGCCCGTCTGGGCAGCGCTCTATCGCCCGGCGCGGCCGAATGCCGAACGTGCGGCACTCATCCACGTGCACGGCGGCGGCTACCGGCAGTTCGCGCACCTGGGATGGTCGGTGTATGGCTGGAGCGGCCACGTCGGCCTGCTGCACTACTTTCTCGAGCAAGGGTACACGGTGCTCGACTTCGACTACCGCGGCGGCGCCGGCTTCGGCAAGGTGTACCGCACCGACATTGCGGGTGCGATGGGCACCAAGGATGTCGACGGTGCGGTGGCCGCGGCCCGTTGGCTCGTACGCAACGCGGGCATCGACTCGACGCGCATCGGGATGTACGGCGTCTCGTACGGCGGATTCATGACGCTGATGTCGCTGTTCCGTTATCCTGGCGTCTTCGCCGCCGGCATTGCCCGGGCACCAGTCACGGACTGGGCGCACTACAGCGACGGCTGGACCAGCCGCATACTCGGCGTTCCACAGACCGACACGGCGGCGTACCGACGCTCGAGCCCGATCTTTTTCGCCGAGGGACTGCGTGATCACCTGCTCATCGAGCACGGGCTGGTGGACGATAACGTGCACTTCCAGGATACGGCCCGGCTGGTGCAGCGACTGCTCGAACTCGAGAAGGAATTCGATGTGATGTATTACCCAACCGAGCCGCACGTGGTGGAGACCGAGACGAGCCGGTACGACCAGGCGAGGCGGGCGGCGCGCTTCTTCGACCATCACCTGCGCGGAAGACCGTAGCCATCGCCGTGATCGTCTCGTGCGTCCGGGTTGGCGCTTGCCCGCGCGGCGGCGGCGGCGTAGCGTGCTGGTCATGACTCGTTGCCTGCTTGCCTGCGCCGCGTGCGTGCTGTCCATCGCCGCTGGCGCACCTCGTCTCGAGGCCCAGGCGCCGGCCAGCGTGTCGCAGGCCAGCTGGCTGCGGGGCGCCACGTGCTACGAGATCTTCGTCCGGTCGTTCCGCGACAGCAATGGCGACGGTATCGGTGACCTCAACGGGCTCACCGGTGCCCTCGACTACATCAACGACGGCAACCCGCGTTCCACGCGCGACCTCGGCGCGCGCTGCATCTGGCTGATGCCCGTCGCCGAATCTCCGGGTTACCACGGGTACGACGTTACCGATTACTACCGTGTCGAGCGTGACTACGGCACCAACGATGACTTCAAGCGCCTCGTCGCCGAAGCGCACAAGCGCGGGATCAAGGTGCTGGTGGACATGGTGCTGAATCATGTGTCCAGCGCGCATCCGGCGTTCCAGGCGGCGCTGCACGACACCGCCTCACCGTACCGCGCGTGGTTCAACTTTTCGCCAACGCCGGGTCCGCTCAACCGGTGGGGCGGCAACAACTGGCACAAGTCGCCCGTGCGCGACGAGTACTACTTCGGGTTCTTCTGGCAGGGGATGCCGGACCTCAATTATCGGGAACCGTTAGCCCTGGCCGAGATGAAGAAGGTCGCGACCTTCTGGCTGAACGAGATGGGCGTGGATGGCTTTCGGCTCGACGCCGTCAAGTTCCTCGTCGAGGACGGTGCGAAAGTGGACGACACTCCCGGTACGCACGCCGTGCTGCGCGAGTTCGCTGCGCATGTGCGCGGGGTCAAGCCGGCGGCCTTTACCATCGGCGAGGTGTTCGACAGCACCGGATCGCTGCTCTCGTATTATCCCGACCAGCTTGACGGCTACTTCGCCTTCGAGGTCGCCGACAGCCTGATTGCGGCCATCCGCCGCGGCGACGGGAGCGGTGTGCTGGCGCCGGTGCTGCGACTGCAGCGCGAGGTGAGTGCGACGCGCTGGTCGCCATTCCTGCGCAACCACGATCAGCCTCGCACGCGCTCCGAGTTAGACGGCGATTGGGACAAGGCGCGCGTGGCCTCGTTTCTGCTGCTGACATTGCCCGGGCTTCCGTTCGTGTACTACGGCGAGGAGTTGGGCATGACGGGGCGGAAGCCCGATGAGTTGATCCGGACCCCGATGGCCTGGTCGCGCCGCGGGGCGCACGCGGGCTTTACCACAGGCACGCCCTGGCAGCCGCTGGCGCCCGATTCGCTCGAGGCCAACGTCGAGGTGCAGTTCGCCAACCCGTCGTCGCTGCTCAACCTGCATCGAAGGCTGATTCACCTGCGCGCGGCTCATCCGGCACTTGCACAGGGCGAGCTGATCCCGCTTGTGGCCAGTCATCCCGCGGTGGTGGCGTTCCTGCGCCGAGATGGCGCGCGCACCGTGCTCGTCGTCACGAACCTTGGCGCCGATTCCCTGGCTGGCGTGACGCTCCGTTCCGGCCCGGAAGCCCTCGCGCCGGGACGCTACGCCGCGCGCGACCTCCTGGGCCGCTCGACTCTCGCCGCGATCCGCGTGGATGCCGCGGGGCAACTGCGTGCGGCCGGTCCGCTGCCCATGCTCGCCCCGCGCGCGGGCTCCATCTTCGACCTGACGCGGTCACGCCGCTGAACGCGCGCCAGGCACGGGCACCTCGCCTAACGTGCCCGCCGGAAGATCCGGTATCCCCAGGCATCCAGTGACAGCGCCGGCAACGGCGCCGCACGTCCAGCATCCACGCCGGGCGTGATTTCCACATAGCCGGAACCCGCCACCTCCACCGTCCCCACGAACTGGCGGTTCGACAAGTTGACGGCCACCAGCACCTCCTCGGCGGCGTCGTGTCGCACGAAGGTGATCACCCGGTCCTCGTCGGCGTTACGCACCCACGTGGTGGCGCCGGCGCGCAGCGCCGGGTGTGCGCGGCGCAGGGGGATGATCCCCTCGTAGAACTTCGGGAACTCGGGACGGCGATCACGGACACCCCAGTACACCGGAAGCTTCTCGAACAGCGCCGGAGCAAAGCTCTCCGTCACGTCGCCCACCTCCATGCCGTTGTACAGCAGTGGAACGCCGTCCATGGTGAAGGCCAGGGCCGAAGCCGCCAGCGCCGCGCGCTCGCCGAAGAAGGCCAGCGCCCGCTTTTCGTCGTGGTTGTCGGACATGCGCAGGTGAAGCGCGCCCCGCGGATAGTGGCGGCGCTCCGCTTCCCACTCCTCCCGTACCGCGCGGGCGCTGCGATTCCCGAGGATGGCGTCCTTCACGGCGTGATAGCCCGGCCATCCGTAGTCGAGGTCGAAGGCGCTGGCCAGGAGTTCCGGTTCGTGCGACTCCGCGAGCAGCACGATGTCGGGCTTGATCTTCTCGAGATTGCGGCGCGCTTCCTCCCAGAAGTCAGTCGGTACCTCACCGGCCACGTCGCAGCGGAAGCCGTCGAGGTCGAACTCGCGCAGCCAGTACTGCAACATCCCGTGCATGTACGCGCGCAGCGCCGGGTTGCCGTAGTTCAATGCGGCCACGTCGGTCCAGTCATAGGGTGACAGGATCTGCCCCAGGGTGTCGCGCCTGTAGTACGCGGGCGTCTTGAGCAGCGCGTTGTCCCACGACGTGTGATTCGCAACGATGTCGATGATGACCTTCAGCTCCAGCCGATGCGCCTCGCGCACGAGGTTCCTGAGGTCGGCCTTCGTGCCGTAGTCGGGATTCACGTCCATGTAGTCGCGCACCGCGTACGGGCTGCCGACCGTCCCCTTCTTCTTCACCTGACCGAGCGGGTGGATGGGCATCAGCCAGACGATGCTGACGCCCAGCTTCTGCAGCTCGGGCAGGCGCACCGTGACAGCATTGAACGTCCCTTCATTGGAGAAGGTGCGCACGTTCAGCTCGTAGATCACGCCATCGCGCACCCAGGGAGCGACGGAACGCGCGTCGAGGGCGTGCACGTCGCGCCTGGGTTGCGCCTGCAATCCGAGGGGTGCAGACGCCAAGCTGGCCGACGCGAACAGCGCGGCGAAGATGAGTGCCTTGGTGCGGGATCTGGCGATCAATGGACAGCTCTCCCAAGAAGAAAATTGCACCGGTGGTGAAGGCGACCAGAGCCCGGCCGCCAATCCAAGAGTAGCGCCCAATGCATGTGGCCGCTGGACACGTCACCGCCCTCCACGAGGTTGCGTTCGCACGACAGCGCCAGGATCGCTACCTGGTCTTTCCCAATGCCGCCTTCACCCGAACGGGCGTGAGGGGCAGCTGCGGCACCCGCACACCTGTCGCATCGAACACGGCGTTGGCGATCACGGCACCCATCGTGACGATCGCCGGCTCGCCGCCGCCCTGCGCGGGGAGGTCGGGCGAATCGAGGATCACCGTCTCGATCTTCGGCAGCCACGAGAACTTGGGCAGGGCATAGCTGCCGAAGTTCTTGTCGATCACCACACCGTTCTTGAAGCGCACCTCTTCGGCGAGCGTATAGCCCAACCCCATCATGATGCACCCTTCCATCTGCTGTGTGGCGCCCTCGGGGTTCACCAGCACGCCCATGTCCTGCGCGCAGACCACGCGCAGCACCTTCACGGCGCCGCTGGTCGCGTCCACCCTCACCTCGGCCATGCTCGCGACATACGTGCCGGCATCCTCGCCGCACGCGACGCCTACGCCGCGCCTGCTCGGTGTGGTCTTCGGCGTCCAGCCGAACTTTCCGGCACACGCCTCGAGCACGCGGCGCATGCGCGCGTCCTTGAGGTTGAGCAGGCGGAACTCCACCGGGTCCATGCCAGCCTTGGCCGCCAGGACGTCGATGTGCGACTCGCGCGCCCAGACGTTGGCGTTGGCACCCGGCGCCCGCCATGGTCCGACGCCGAATGGATGCAGCGCACCCTGAGTCCCGCCCCAGCTGCCGCGCACCGACGTGCGCTGGTTGGGCACGTCATAGATCATTCGCGAGCCGCGCTCGCCGGCGCCGAATACCTCGTTGTCCCACGAGATGATCCGCCTGGACGCGTCGAGCCCGGCACGGATATTGAAGACCGCTGCCGGGTCGAACGTGTCGAAGAAGAATTCTTCCTCGCGACTCCATATGACGCGCACGGGCGTGCCTGCGGCCACCGCCAGCCGCGCGGCCTCCACCGCCTGGGCGCCGGCACTCTTGCCGCCGAAGCCGCCACCCACGAACGGCGTGATGACGCGTACCTTGTCGGGAGCGAGCTTGAGCGCGCGCGCCACCTGCGTCTGCAACGGGAATGGCGTCTGCGTACTGGCCCACACGGTGACCTTGCCGTCGGGCGCCACCGCGGCGACCGCCGAGTGCGTTTCCATGGGGGCGTGGGCCACATAGCCCTTGCGGTACTTCCCGCTGATCACCTGTGCGGCCGACATCTCACCTTCGGCCACGTTGCCTGAAGGTCCCACGATGCGCGCGCTGGGCGCCGCCTTCTCGAGATGCTCGAAGATGTTCTCGTGATCGAGTGTCGATGGCGACGGGTCGTACACCGCCTTCACCAGCTTCAGCGCCTTGTCGGCCTCGTCGCGGTGGGCGTGAAGCACGGCAACCAGTTCGCCATCCCTCACCACGCGCACACCCGGCGCCTTCTCAGCGGCGCTGGTATCGATGCTCTTCAGCGTCGCGCCATGTGCGGGTGCCCGCACGATGCGCGCGTGCAGCGCTTCGGGTGGCGCGATGTCCCCGGCGTACCTGGCCTTGCCCGTCACCTTCTCCACGGCATCGCGACGTGGCGCTGATTTTCCGACCACCGTGAACTCGGCGACCTTTTCCAGCGCTGCCTTGCCCTCGAACCGGCGCTCGATCTTCTTGCCGCCGGCCAGTTCGCCGTAGGTCACCTTCTTCGCGCCGCCGGCGGTCGCAATCACGCCGTCCTTGACCGTAAGGTCGGTGGCCGGCACCTGAAGTCGCTCCGACGCCATCTGCACCAGCACGGCGCGCGCTTCGGCCGCGGCGGCGCGCAGGATCGGGCCGAGCACGCGCACACTGAGCGATCCGAACGTGCCATTGTCGAACGGGCAGAGGTCGGTGTCGCCCATCACGCAGTCCACTGTGGTGAGCGGGACGTTCAGCTCCTCCGCCACGATCTGTGGCAGCGCCGTGATGATGCCCTGGCCCATCTCGATCTTGCCGACGAGCAGCGTGACGCGCCCGTTGGCGCCAATGTGCAGGAAGGCGTTGAAGTCGGGTGGCGTGCGCTGCTGTTTGGCGAAGTTCCACACCGGGCGGAACGAGCCTTCGGGCGGCTTCACCGCGAACACAACCATCAGGCCGGTGCTGGTCAGCCGCAGGAAGTCGCGGCGGTCGATCGTCTCGACGAATCCCCAACCCTCGGGGACGATCATTTCCTCTTCGCGGCGGATCATTTCCTTCCTCCCGCCATCTTCCTGGCCGCCGACTCGATGGCGTCGACGATGCGAAGGTGCGCGGCGCAGCGGCAGAGATGCCGCTCCATGCCCTGGATGATCTGCGCGCGCGTGGGCTTCGGGTTGGCCGCCAGCAGCGCATGGGCGCCAATCACCATGCCGCTGGTGCAAAAGCCGCACTGAAAGCCGACGTGCTCCACGAAGGCCTCCTGCACCGGGCTCAGCTTGTCACCCCGTGCCAGTCCCTCGACCGTGACCACCTTCCTGCCGGCCACGCGGCTCATGGGTGTGACGCAGGTGCGGACTTCGGCTCCGTCCAGCAGCACGGTGCACGCGCCGCAGAACGAGGCGCCACAACCGAACTTGGTGCCCGTCATTCCCAGGTCGTCGCGCAAGACCCAGAGCAGGGTCCGGTCCTCGTCGACGGTCACCGTGCGCGCGACGCCGTTGAGGGTGAACGCAATCGGTTTCATCGAACGTGCTCCGCCATTGGATGAATGAGCGGGGGGCGGACGGCATTTCGTACCTCTGGATTCTGCAAGCCCCGGGGAGGAAGTGCCAGCCTGCCATCCAAACGCCCACGGCGCCCCGCGCGTTGGCCAGCAGACACGCCGCCGCGCAGATTTCCGGGATTGCACGGCCCCGATTGTCCGCATCGGTCCAGAGGGATCCATGAAGAACCGCGTTGCCCTGTTCGTCATCCTCGCCGTCGTCGCGCCGAACGCTGCGCTCGCGCAGGGCGCCCGTCCCGCATACACCCGCGCCGACACGCTGCGCGGGTCGTTCACCACGTCCCAGCGATCCTGGTGGGACGTGACGTTCTACGACCTGCACGTAGCCGTGAGCCCGATCGACAGCTCGCTTCGCGGCCGCAATGGCATCACCTACCGCGTGCTCAAGCCGCTGCAGGAGCTGCAGGTCGACCTCATGGTGCCGCTGGTCGTCGACAGCATGATCCAGGACGGCCAGGCGGTGAAATTCCGCCGCGACGGCAACGCGTTCTTCGCAACGCTCACATCGCCGCAGCGCGCCGGGGCCAGCAAGGCGCTCACGGTCTACTACCACGGCAAGCCCCAGCCCGCCAAGCGCCCGCCGTGGGATGGCGGCGCCTCGTGGCAGCGCGACAGTCTCGGCAATCCGTGGGTGGTCACCACCGACCAGGGGATGGGCGCCAGCGTCTGGTGGCCGAACAAGGACACGCAGGCCGACGAGCCCGACAGCATGCGCGTGGCCATCACCGTGCCGGACCCGCTGATCAATGTCTCCAACGGCCGGCTGCGCCGCATCTCGAGCAACGGCGATGGCACCACGACCTGGGAGTGGTTCGTCGTCAATCCGATCAACAACTACGCCATCGCGCTGGCCACGGGGAAATACGACCACTGGACGGAGATGTACGACGGCGAGAAGGGCAGGCTGACCCTGGATTTCTGGCCGCTTGCCTACCATGCGGATGCGGCCAGGCGGCAGTGGCCGCAGGTAAGGCCGATGCTGCAGTGCTTCGAACACTGGTTCGGCCCCTACCCGTGGTACGAGGACGGTTTCAAGCTGATCGAGGTCTTCAACAACGGCATGGAGCACCAGAGTGCGATCGCGTACGGCAACGGCTTCGCCAACGGCTACCGTGGGCGTGATGCATCGGGAACGGGACTCGGGCTGAAGTGGGACTTCATCATCGTGCACGAGAGCGCACACGAGTGGTTCGGCAACAACATCACGACGAAGGACCTCGCCGACATGTGGGTGCACGAGAGCTTTGCGAATTACTCCGAGGGCCTGTATACCGAGTGCCTCTTCGGCAAGCAGAGCGGGGCCGACTACATCGTGGGCAACCGCCGTGGCATCCGGAACGACCGGCCGGTGATCCCGGCGGCCTACGGGGTCAACGCGCAGGGGTCGGGCGACATGTACCCGAAGGGCGGAGAAATGCTGCACACCATTCGCCAGATCGTGAACGACGACGAAAAGTGGCGTGGCATCCTGCGCGGGCTCAACCAGACGTTCTGGCACCAGACGGTGACGGGAAGCCAGGTGCAGGACTACATCAGCAAGGGCGCGGACACCGACCTGTCGAAGGTGTTTGCGCAGTATCTCACGACGATCAAGATTCCCGTGCTCGAGTATGCCGTGGACGGTGCCGTGGTGAAGTTCCGCTGGGCGAATGTCGTGCCGGGCTTCAACATGCCGGTGAAGGTGCGCCTGGCCGGTGACGCGTACGAATGGGTGCATCCCACCGAGCAGTGGCAAACCGCGAAGTTTGCGCTACCGGACGCCACCGACTTCAAGGTGGACGTGAACTTCTACGTCGAGCGCAAGAACGTCGGCGCGGCGAGTCCGCCCGGCAACTGACCGTGCGACGAAACTGCGGCGCAAGGCGAAGGCGGGCGTCCGAAGACGCCCGCCTTGCCGGACCTGCAGGGTGAATCCTAGTTCTTCACGACCCTGGCATCCTCGACGATGAGCGCGTAGCTGTAGCCGGCGCCGAAGTCCTTGTTCGTGCGTGCGGTTCCCCTGATGGTGACGGTCTGGCCCTTGGGCACTTCATCCAGGGAAGTCACCGTGATGTCGTTGGTGCCCTTGCCGGCGTCGCCGCTGCCGTCCTGCAGGTGTATCCAGTTCTTCCCCATCACGCCCGGGTTGTACTTCACGACCTTGCCGCGAATGACGACGGTCTTGCCCTCGAGGCTGGCCTTCTGCGCCCAGGCTTCGGCGACGGTGCGGGCATCGGCACCGGTGGCCTTCTCCACCTTGCCCACTTCGATCGCCGCCGGCTGCGACACGCCAGCGTGCGGGTTGTCGCCGGCGCCGCCTTCCGCGACGCCAGCCGGGGTCAGCGTCCCGAAGTAGACCTCATCGAACGTGCGCTTGAGCGACTTCGATTCGAACTTGGTCATCAGCATCGGGTTGTACACCGTCACTTCGGCCCCGTTCTCGATCTTAACCTCCGGAACGGCGGCCCAGACTTCGCCCTGGGTCGTCTTGACGCGAAGGTAGACGTACGGCGGGGCGGCCAAATGCTCGAGCACCGGGCCGGCCAGCCGCTCCGTGGCGACCGGCGTGACCGCGGGTGCGGCGGCCGACGCCTCGCCCAGCGGGATCTTGGCAGGCTCCGAGGATTTGGAACTGCAACCGACGGCAGCCGTCGCGAGGAACAGAAGGGCAAGAACGCGACGCATATGAAGAACTCCTGTAATTGACAAGGGAGGGACGGCGGCGACCTGAGCCAATGTAAACGGCTCTTGGGGAATTAGGGGGCGAGCATGGGCGGGTGCTGTCAGGGGAAGCCGGCGGATCTTGTGGTGGGGGACCTGTGGCGGCATCATCACTCGCCCGCCACGGCGCGCCGTTTGCGCTCACGCACCTGCGTGAAGATCAACGAGACCACGAGCAGTACGGTGCCGAGTACGAGGAACGAGCCGATCCGGTACGCCGAGGACAACTGGAAAATGCCGATGACGATCACGTACAGCGCGGTGAGCAGCAGCGTCAGGTGGCCCATCCAGCGGTACTTCGGGCTGCGCACGATGAGGTTCATCAGGTAATAGGCCACGGCGACACTGACCCACGCCACGGTGACGAAGGCGCGTGGCACGAGGTGGTACAGCGAGTACGGGAAGACGAGGAACGCACTGGCGAGGTACGCATTGCGCATCATCTCGGTCTTGAGTTCGAGGCGTTCCTGCTTCCAGCGGAGAATGCGGGCCGTGAGCAGCGCCACCACACCGAAGCCGATGCTGATGCCGGTCTCGTTCCTCGCGACGGCCGTGTACGCGGCGACGATGGCGAGGTAGATGAAGAAGTTGCCGACGACGATCAGCTTGGAACGGAACCAGAGTGCCGTGGCAACCACGAGCAGGCTCTGCCCGGAGAGCCAGATGAACAGGTTCGGGATCGGGACCAGGTCGACGAGGGCGACGGTGAGGGCCAGGTACCCGGTCATCGCGTAGAAGAAGGTCGCGATCCGGCTTCCTTCGTTCCGCCAGAATGCCAGGGCAAGTCCGAGAAAGACGGCCGCCGCCACGAGGTGCACGGGGCCGAACAAGACCGGCGACGTACCCATCGTAGCCAGCACGAACAGCCCGTAGCCGATGCCGCAGTTGAGCAGCACCGCGATCACCGTCGGCGGATCCTCCTCGGAGCGATCGCGCCGCAGGAACGAGCCCATGGCGATGATGAGCACATAGGCCAGCACGAAGAACAGCCCGGCCACCGGCTTGGCGGTGATCGCGAACGGCCGGCCCGACCACGGGCGATTGAGCAACCAGAGCAGGTGCGCGAGGTACCCCGCGGGAATCATGAACAGCAGGAGCCACGGCCAGTCATGCCTGACGACGGCGTAGGCGGCGAGCATCAACAGCAACGCCACGCCCGCGAAGACGAAAACCGGCGTGCCGATGGCGACGGCGGTGACCAGGCCGGTGAACAGTGCGAGTCCGAGAAGCCACACGGACCTCTGGCGCACCGCCATCGCCAGGCTGGCCGCGACCACGCCGATCAGGAGCAGTCGCCCGACGGCGGAATCGATGTCCAGCACGTGCGTTGCGCCGAAGAAGAAAAGCCGCAACGTCGAGAAGTACAGCAGTCCCATTCCCGCGCCGCGGAAATAGCCTGCCACCAGTTCGAAGGAGGTGCGCCAACGACGCGCCAGCAACAACAATCCCCCGGCCACGATGAAGCCGGCGAGCGAGGGAACGGCTGGAGGGAGGCCGGCGAGGGGAAGCGACAGCGCAAACCCGACGCCGACGGTGAGGACGAGAACGCCCACACTGGCGAGCCAGTTCTGGCCCACGACAAACTCGAGATCCGCCTCGGCGGGTTCGTTTCCGGGCGGGGGTGCGTCAGCCGCACTCGGTGACGCGGCGCGAATCGACGCCGCGTCCGATTCAAACGGCGGAAGCGCGAGGTGCGCCTCGAGACGGGCGAGCCGTCGTTCGAGGCGTTGCAGGGTCTCGGCTAGCGCCGGTTCGGGCACTGGCGCCTGATCATCATTCATCTCAACTCGGGCGCGTCGGGCGCCGGTGGCGAGAGGCTCTTCCTTTCCCTGACCTAGCGCGTCGTGTGACCACCAATCACCCGCTTCTTCGTGGCCGGCGGGTTGTGACAGTCGCTGCAATTCGACGTCTCCCACTCGTTGCCGACATCAACGGGATGCTGATACTTGACGCCCTTCAGTGCGATGCGGACCGTGTCACGCTCGAATTGCTGTGCGAGGATCGAGTGACAGACGTTGCAGTCCTTGGACAGCACCTTGCCGTTCTCGGCGACGTGCTTGCCGTCGTGACAACGGAAGCAGCCGAGGAAGTACATGTGCCCGATGTTGTTCGGAAACGCCTTCCAGTCCGCCTTCATGAGCGGGAAGTAGTTCCTGAGGTAGAACCCCTGCACCTCGGCGATCATCTGATCGATGGCCTTCCGCTTCGTCGTCGCCAGGGCCGGGAAGTTGGCGGCGTAGAAATCCTCGATCACGAGCTTGATGCTGTCGGTGCCGATCTTGGTGGTCGAATACGGTGTTTCGAGCACGTAGACGGCGAGGTCCTTGGCGCTGGGGAGAGACGGATCGATGGAACCGAGCGCCATGAGGTGGTTCACCGCCCGGGCCGGCGGTGTGTAGATGTGGGATGGGCGGTTGTGGCAGTCGATGCAGTCCATCCGGCGCGCGGGGTTCTTCGCCGAATCTTCCGCGCTCAGTGCGGTCTCGGTGCTGCGGTACGTCTGTACGGTGCCGTCGGTTCCTTCGCTGCGGATCCACGGAATGGTCTGCCGCGTCTCGTCCGTCGGGATGTAGGTCACCTTGTTGCCGATGTTCATGTGCCAGTGGATTCCGTTCGTCGGCCCGGCACTCTCGTTTCCCCCGCCGATCTTCATCAGCAGGTCGAGTTGCCACTTCGTGGGCACCTCGCCCGACGTGAAGTAGGTGACGCTGCGCAGCTTGGCGCTGTAGAACTGTTTGGGCCAGTGGCACTGCTCGCACGTTTCCTGTGCCGGGCGGAGATTGGTGATCGGCGTCTTGATCGGGCGCGAGATCTTGTCGAAGAGCACGGCGTACAACTGGTAGCTTCCCGAGAGCTTCGAGCGGACGAACCAGCCCGCCCCGGAGCCGATGTGGCACTGCACGCATCCCACCTTGGCATGCGGGGAGTTGGCGTACAGGGTGTATTCCGGCTCCATCGCCGTGTGGCAGCTCTGCCCGCAGAAATTATCCGATTCCATGTGCTCGTAGGCCTTGAAGCTGCCGAAGCTCGAGAACAGGATGAGCGCGAGCGAACCGATCGAAACCACCGCCAGCGCGGTGCGGTGTTCCGGCTTGTTGAGGTCGATGGTGGGGAGGCGACGCTCAACCGGGTGGTCGCTGTGCTGAAGGCGGTGCTCTCGCCACACGCCGAACGCCGCGATGGCCAGTCCGCTGAGCAGCACCGACGGCACGATGACGAACGCCAGGATGCCCATGTACGGATTGGGCGACTCGGCGAAGTACTCGAGGACCGCGAGGAAGACGATGACGATGAAGCTGACCGCCGCAATCGCCAGGCCGCCGAGCGTGATCGGATTGACAAAGGACGCGGGAAGTTTTGATCGCATGGCACCACGCTCCATCTGCGTCGCGGGAGAGACTGCCTGTCGCGCCAGAAGTATCGCCTTCGGGGAGGCCCTATCACCAGCGGTTGCCTGACAGGCGAGCACGCTTCACCTTTCCCCTACGGGAAAGTCGGCAATTTCCCTAGCGTAACCACGCCGGTTTGACACTTTCATAGACCCGGACGCCTGTCGAGATTCAATGTACCGGCGAAGCTCTTAGCGGCGCCAGTTCAGATTCAGCTTCGCCTTCATCCATGTACGACCGAAAAGAGGAGCAATTCATGGGACGCACATTTTCTCTTCTTGCCTTGACGGCGGGCGTTCTGTTCGCGGCGAATGCGGCCGGGGCGCAGGCGCCGGCGCATGCGTATGTCGGTGCCAAGGGCTGCGCCATGTGCCACAAGACGGAAAAGCAGGGTAGCCAGCTCGCCATCTGGGAAAAGTCGCAGCATTCGAAGGCCTATGCGACGTTGACCACGCAGGCGGCCAACGACATCGCCAAGGCAAAGGGAATCACGACCCCTGCCGCTGAAGCTCCAGCGTGCCTCAAGTGCCATGCCATCGTCGGCGACGCGAAGGCCGACGTCAAGGACGGCGTGCAGTGCGAGTCGTGCCACGGCGCAGGCGCCGACTACAAGGCGATGGGCGTCATGAAGGTCAAGGCGGACGCGATCGCCAAGGGCATGATGGCGTTCCCGGACAAGGCGGCGATCGAGGCGATGTGCAAGAACTGCCACAACGAGCAAAGCCCGACGGCGAAGCCCTTCAATTTTGAAGAGAAGTGGGCCAAGATCGAGCACAAGAAGCCCGCGGCCTAGCACGTCAACTCCGCCCAGTTGAGAGAAGAGCCTGCATATGAGAGCGTGCGTGCCTGTCGTTGCGTTGTTGTTTGCAGGCCTTTTTCACCTGGGCGCACCGGCGGCGCTGGCGCAGACGAGGGAAGATTGCCTCACCTGTCACAGCGATTCTACGCTCACAAAGGAAGTCGCCGGCAGGAAGCCAATCTCGCTTTTTGCCGACGAAGCAGTGCTCAACAAGTCGACGCACGCCAAACTGGCGTGCGTCGCTTGCCATACGGGGTTCAACCCGGATGACCTGCCGCACAAGGCCACGATCGAGCCGGTGGCCTGCCAGCGATGTCATTCAGGCGCGGTGTTCAAGCACCAGTTTCACCGGGGAGTCTCGAGGGTCGTCGGCAGAGAGCTGAAACCGGGCGCGCTCTGCAAGGACTGTCACGGCACGCACAACGTCGAATCACCCAAGCGCCCGGGCGCGAAGTTCTCCGCAGGACGCCTCACCGAGTCGTGCGGCTCGTGCCATACGCGTGCCGCGGCACACTTTCCGGCCTCGGCGCACGGCCAGGCGCTGGCGGCCGGCGTCAAGGGTGCGCCAAACTGCCTGACGTGCCATCGTGGCGCGCTCGCGTTCGTGGCCGGCGCAGCCGATTCCCTGTCGGTAAAGCGGGCACAAGAGCAGCTCTGCCTGTCGTGCCACCGCGACGATCCCGATGTACGGGCGCGGACCTCACCGACAGCGGGCTTCATTGCCGCGTACGACCAGAGCGTCCACGGCGCCGAGTTGTTGAAGGGCAATGCCAAGGCTGCCAACTGCGTGAGCTGCCACGGCAGCCACGACATGAAGAAGGGGTCCAGCCCCGGCTCGTTCGTCAACCGCGCGAATATTCCCTCGACGTGCGCGAAGTGCCACGCCGAAGTCGCGAAGACCTACGGGCAGAGCGTGCACGGGGCGGCCGTGCTCAAGGGCAATTCCGACTCCCCGGTCTGCACGACGTGCCACGGCGAGCACACGATTCTCGCCCGGTCCGATCCGCGATCCCGCACTGCGGCAAAGAACGTCTCGGCACAGGTCTGCTCGCCCTGCCACACGTCGGTGCTGTTGTCGGCGAAGTACGGGATCAAGAGCGACCGGTTTCGCACCTTCACCGACAGCTATCACGGGCTGGCGATCCGTGGCGGGTCCGTCGAGGTCGCCAATTGCGCCAGCTGCCACAGCGGCCACGACATCAAGCCGGCGAGCGATCCGACGTCGAGCGTCAACAAGGCGAACCTCATCGTCACCTGCGGCCGGTGCCACCCCAAGGCCAATGAGCGCTTCGCCGTCGGCTCGGTCCACATCACGCTGACGGAGCAGCAGGAGCCGCTGCTGTACTGGGTCGCGACCGCGTACATCCTGATGATCGTGGTGATCGTCGGCGGCATGTTCGTGCACAATCTCCTCGACTTCGTCAAGAAGTCGAAGCGAAAACTGATGGTGCGTCGCGGCCTGATCGAAGAGGAGCACGTGGGGCATGCGCTGTACCTCCGCATGTCACTGAACGAGCGACTGCAGCACGGCACGCTGGTGGTGAGCTTCCTCACGCTGGTCATCACGGGATTCGCGCTGAAATTCCCCGAGGCATGGTGGGTGGCGCCGCTGCAGCGCGTCAGCCCGTCGGTGTTCGCGATCCGGAGCGCCGTGCACCGCATCGCCGGCGTGGTGATGGTCCTGGCGAGCCTCTACCACTGCTACTACCTGTTCTTCGTCCCGCGCGGGAGGCAGCTCCTGCGTGACCTGCTGCCGAAGCCCCAGGACATTCGCGACGTATTCATGGTGATGCGGTACAACCTGGGCTGGTCCACCGCCAGGCCGCGCTTCGAGCGCTTCAGCTACATCGAGAAGAGCGAGTACTGGGCGCTCGTTTGGGGCACGATCCTGATGGGCGGCACCGGCGTGATTCTCTGGTTCGACAACACGTTCATCGGCCTGCTCACGAAACTCGGCTGGGATGTCGCGCGCACGGTGCACTATTACGAGGCCTGGCTTGCCACGCTGGCGATCATCGTCTGGCACATGTACTTCGTGATCTTCAACCCCGACACGTACCCGATCAACCTGGCGTTCTGGAAGGGGACGCTGACGGAACGGGAAATGCTCGAGGAGCATCCGCTCGAACTGGAGCGGCTGAAGGCGGGCGCCGCCGCGCGTGACGACGACGACGACGACGACGACGACGATCCGGATGATCGTTCGGTGTGACCGCCCGGCAACGAATCGAATTGGAACTGCGACATGACACGCCTGAAGTGGCTCGCTTCCGTCTCCGCGATTGCGCTCCTGCTCGGCTTACCCGGGCAGGCAGCGGCGCAGGCGAATGAGGACTGCTTCAGCTGCCACAGCGACAAGTCCCTCTCCAAGAAGCGTGCCGGCAGGACAGTGCGGCTGTTCGTGGACCAGAAGAAGTTCGAAGCCACGGTGCACGGAACGAAACTGTGCGTTGACTGCCATGCCGACCTGAAGGGGAAGGAACTTCCGCACGACGATAGGCTCAAGCCGGCGACCTGCCGGCGCTGCCACGCCGCAGAACAGGAGCAGCACGACCAGTCGCTCCATGGCAAGGCGATTGCCCGCGGCGACGAGCTGGCACCGCACTGCAGCAACTGCCACGGCACCCACGAGATCCTGGCGCGCAAGGATCCGCGCTCCCCGGTGCAACCGTCCCGCGTGCCGTACCTGTGCGGCCAGTGCCACTCCGAGGGCACGCGGGTGCAGCGGCAGCGCACGATCCACCAGTCCAACATCCTGACGAACTATACGGAGAGCATCCACGGCGATGCCCTCATGAACAAGGGACTGGTGGTCACGGCCACCTGCGTGTCCTGCCACACCGCGCACTCGATCCTCCCGCACACGGACGCGAAGTCGTCGATCGCCCGCGCGAACATCGCCGCGACCTGCGCGCAGTGCCACGCGCAAATCGAGGAGGTGCACCGCAAGGTCATCCAGGGCAAGCTGTGGGAGCGCGAGGCGCACGTGCTTCCCGCCTGCGTCGACTGTCACGAGCCGCACAAGGCCCGCCGGGTCTTCTACGACCAGGGGATGGCCGATCGCGACTGCCTGCGTTGCCATGAGCGGCGCGACCTCAAGGCCTCGAAAGACGGACGGTCGCTCTACGTCGACAGCCTGGTGATGGGTGGCTCCAAGCACGTGAAGCAGGCCTGCAGCCAGTGCCACACCGGAGTCACCCCGTCGCGCCTGCGCCCGTGCGAGACCATCACGCAGAAGGTCAACTGCGCGGCCTGTCATGCCGAAGTCGGGCAGCAATACGCGCTGAGCACGCACGGCCAGCTCGAGGCCAGGCAGGATCCGAACGGCCCGAGCTGCAAACAGTGCCACGGGACGCACGACGTACTCGGCAAGGCGGACCCGCGATCGCCGTCGTTCCCCTCGCGCGTGCCCACGCTTTGCGCGCGCTGCCACCGCACCGGGCAGAAGGCCGCCCTGTCCTACACCGGAAGCGAGAAGCAGATCGTCGAGCGCTATGCCGAGAGCATCCACGGCAAGGGGCTCATCGAGAGCGGGCTCGTCGTCACCGCCACCTGCACGAGCTGCCACACCGCGCACAACGTGCTTCCGCGCGACAGCACACAGTCGAGCGTCAACCGCAACAACGTCCCCCGCACCTGCGGCCGCTGCCACGACGGCATCGAGAAGCAGTTCGAGCGCAGTGTCCACTCGGAACTCGTCACGAAGACCGACCAGAAACTGCCGGTGTGCGACGACTGCCACAGCGCCCACACCATCGACCGCACCGATGCGAACGGCTTCAAGCTTCGCATCATGAACCAGTGCGGCGGCTGCCACGCGGAGATCACCAAGACGTACTTCGAGACCTATCACGGCAAGGTCTCGCGCCTGGGGTACACCAAGACGGCGCAGTGCTACGACTGCCACGGTGCCCACGACATCCTGAAGGTCTCCGATCCGCGTTCGCACCTCAGCCGGCAGAACGTCGTGGCGACCTGCGCGAAGTGTCACGCCGGCGCGTCGCGGAAGTTCGCCGGATACCTGACGCACGCGACGCACCACGACCCGAGCAAGTATCCGATCCTGTTCTGGGTCTTCTGGGCGATGACCACGCTGCTGGTGGTGACGTTCACCGTCAGCGGCGCGCACACCCTGATGTGGCTGCCGCGTGCGCTGAAGATGCGGCAGGAATTCGGCCGGCATCCGCCCGCCCGTGAAGGTGAGCTCGAATACCAGCGCTTCACGCCGCTCAACCGGGCGATGCACGTCTTCATGATCCTCAGCTTCATCAGCCTCGCCCTCACGGGCATGACGCTGAAGTTCTCGTATACCACATGGGCGTCGGTGGTGTCGCGCATGCTCGGCGGATTCGAGACCACCGGCTACTTCCACCGCTATGCAGCCGTCATCATGGTGGGCGTCTTCATCACGCACCTGGTGGACCTGGTCAAGCGCAAGCGCCGCGACGGGACCTCTTGGATGGACCTGGTGCTCGGCCCGGGTTCAATGATGTTCAACAAGCGCGACCTGCGTGAACTCATCGGGTCGGTGAAGTGGTTCCTCGGCAGGGGGAAGCGCCCTGCGTATGGTCGCTGGACCTACTGGGAGAAATTCGACTATTTCGCCGTGTTCTGGGGCATCTTCGTCATCGGCTCCACCGGGCTGATGCTCTGGTTCCCGGTCTTCTTCGCTCGCTTCTTCCCCGGCTGGTTCGTCAACGTCGCGACCATCATCCACAGCGACGAGGCACTGCTCGCCACGGGCTTCATCTTCACCATCCACTTCTTCAACACGCACCTGCGTCCGGAGAAGTTCCCGATGGACCTCGTGATCTTCACGGGGCGGATGACGGTGGACGAACTGAAGCACGACAAACCGGACGAGTACGAGGCGCTGGTGGAGACGGGCAAGCTGGACGAACACCTGGTGGTGCCCTATCAGCCGATCGTGATCCGGACCATCCGCATCTTCGCCTGGACGGCGCTCGCGATGGGCACCCTGATCGTGCTGGGGATCGTGTACGCGATGCTCTTCGCGTACGCGTGAGGCGCCGCCGCCCGCCGCCTAGATGGCGGGCGGCACCCGGTCGTCCCTTGGAACGAAGTTCGACAGGAACTGCCGCTCCTGCGGCGCGAGGCTGGCGAGCCCCGACGCGTTGATCTTGTCGAGGATGCGGTTGACCTCGTCACGATTGAGTTCGTGCACCGACTGCGGGTCGATCTGCTGCCATTTGCCCAGCACGTCCGTTCCGGCGTCGGCGAACGCCTTTTTCTGGAAGCGCTTCATTCCGCGCGCGCTCCCGATCAGCCGCAGGTACAGGAAGGCGCCGGCGTAGCCGCCGAGGTGCGCGAAGTCCGCCACGCCGCCCCTTGAGCCGCCCAGTCCGCTCCACAGCGCGAGCACCGTGGTGATCACCACGAGCCACCGCGCTTCGATCGGCAGGATGCCCCAGATCAGGATCTGGTCCCGCGGCCAGAACCAGGCGAACGCGAGCATCACGCCGAACACCGCGGCCGACGCACCGATCACGCCGACGCGAGGGGCGAAAGCGAAGGAAAGGAGCGCCCCGGAGACTCCGGCCACCAGGTAGAGCGTGATGAACCGCCGGGGGCCCAGTCGTCCCTCGACACGCGGCCCGAAGAAGAACAGCGCAATCATGTTGAACAGGATGTGCGTGAAGCCGCCGTGCAGGAACATGTACGTGACCAGGGACCACGGGTGCGTGAGCACCGCCATCGGCACGAACACGAGCGGCTCGGCCAGTCGCGGCGCGGTCATCTGCACGAAGAACATCCCGATATTCGCCAGCAGCAGCCGCTGGACCCACGGGGTCATGAAAGGCTCTCCACGGTCTCAGTCCATCGCCCCCGAGCCGCCCGTGCGCAGCACGAGCGACTCGATGAAGAACTCCATCATGCGCTGCTGGTTGATGCCGCTGTGCCCGGCGTCGGGGCCAACCTGCACTTCGAAGCTCTTGCCGGCTTGCTGCAGCGCGCGGATGAGCTGCATGGCGTTGTTCGGGTGCACGTTGTCGTCCGCCGTGCCGTAGTAGATCATCAGCCGCCCCTTGAGGTCCTTCGCGTATTCCATCGCGCTCCCCTTCTGGTAGCCGGCGGGGTTGACCTCGGGCGTGTACATGTACCGTTCGGTGTAGATGGTGTCATAGTGGTGCCAGCT
>ERZ1292633.866-Hain-H41-02um-R1-866-length-33724-cov-17_pt1 | contig 33724 bp, 35 predicted proteins | sample MGYA00564406_ERZ1292633 | MGnify/ENA primary metagenome ERZ1292633 (study PRJEB36523, sample SAMEA6512639) | groundwater metagenome | collected 2019-01-08 | study: AquaDiva: Metagenomics assemblies of 32 groundwater samples
TGGTGAAGAGCGATGTCGTCAACGCCTTCGCGTTACCCGGCGGGTATGTGGTGGTATTCACCGGGCTGATGAAAAAAGCAGAAAGCGGTGAAGAAGTGGCGGGCGTGCTGAGCCATGAATTGAACCACGTGCTGCAGCGGCATGGGCTTGAACGGATCGTAAAAAGTCTCGGGCTGATGACGGTGGCAGCCATTGTGTTCGGCAATCAGCAGGGCCTCGTCGGGATGATGAAGCAACTCGGCGTCGAGCTGTTCACCCTCAAGTTCGGCAGGGAGCAGGAGACCGAGGCCGATCTGACGGGATTGCAGTTGCTTCAGCGGGCGAAGATTGATCCCGCCGGCATGATCACGTTTTTCGAACGGCTCTCGGAAAAAGACCAAGGCCGGATGGAGTGGCTCTCGACGCACCCGATGAGCGCCGCTCGGGCCGACCGATTGAAAGCGGAACTCGCCGCCTTGCCAAAGAAATTGCCTGAGCCGTTTACCTTCGACTGGAAACAGGTGCAGACAGGACTCTGATCGATCAATGAAGCGGTTCTGGCCGACCGATCGGCAAAAGACGAATGCGGACTCGCGTGTCTTCAAACACCACCACACTTCCTTGTTCGAGTGCCTCCGATATTCCAGGCAGATTGGCAATCAAGAGGGTCACTTGAGCCTCGGGACGCCGTTGTGAGGTTCTCCTAAAAAGAATCACGGAAGGCTTCGCGACTTCTCTTAGCGCAAGGAGAGTGCCGAAATCTGTATCGGCGGAAATGATGATCCGGTCTTCGTGGGCAGCTCGCTCAAGAATGTCTGCATCATCTGCCTGATGCATTCTGTAATCTCGCACATGGGCCGCATCGTGCCCTGCCAGACGCAACCCATCCGCCACGAGCGGCGATAAGGCGTTATCCACGAGAAACTTCATGAGAGGGGCGCCAGGGGGAGTTCGCGTTCCCGGACTGCCTCAGCTGCATACCGAAGCGCTTCCCGAATATCCTCCAACTGCAGATCGGGAAACGAACGGAGAATCTCCGCGTTGGCCATGCCGTCTGCGACCATGCCGACCACGGTCGAAACAGGAATGCGGAAACCACGAATGCAAGGAACCCCTCCCATCTGTGTATGGCTGATGGTAATCCGTGTGAACATCATATCTGGACCTCCCTTGAACGAACCGCACCATGTGCTCAAAGCATACGCGAATTGGCCCATACAATCATCTGCATTGTGAGACAAGTGTCCACATGGGAGAGCAAACAGGAGCCGTGCCACAGTGGTTGATCCCAACTTGCGACGCTCAATCCAAGGAGCGTAGAGTCGAGCTATGGCTCAGGCAAAAAAGGATACTCGGATCGGAGTGATTGCCGATACCCATGGCCTGTTCGATCCGGCCATCCGGCGACATTTTAAAGGCGTCGATCACATTCTCCACGCCGGAGACAGGCGCGAAGAAGAAAGGGTAGCAGTTCTCGGCAGTATGTTGATCGACCGGCGGGCCTGCCTGCAGAAGGCTCGTCGTAGTAGCGCTCATGAATAATGCGGGCTGGAACGAGAGAGGCGCCGAATGACAAGTGTGTGTTGCAGCCCCTGAACCTGATTCTATGTGATTCGACGTGGGTGGAGCGGATGGTTACGCAGTGGACATGAGTGAAGTAGTGCGAGCGTATAGCTGACCGAAGAAGGTGCTAGTGTTCAATGGCTGACACCTTTTTCTGTCCCCTTGACTGCTGACCGGCAGTGATAGATCAGTCGAGTTTCAAGCTTGAGATCTCCTGAATAACCTGCTCAATATTTTTGCGTGCGGCTCCCTCGTTCGCCATTCGCAGCCTGGTTGCACCAACCAGTGCTTCACCAAACGAAGCCGTGTAAGTGCTGGCGATCCCTTTTTTCCAAAGGATCTCTTTAGGCTCAGTTCGGGAGAGCGTGTAGCTCACCTCCATGGACACCGTCATAGAGGCCCCAAACATAGGCTGATTCACCTGGACGATAAACGCATCCACTGCATAGTGTGCAGAACCACTTGCGAGCGCTTTCTTAAAGAGTCCTGCCTTGTCAAACGAATCGCGGAGGGCAAGGGCAAAATCCGCATTTGAAATTTGAGAGACGAGCATTGCAGAGGTCTCTTTCCCACCAATGGCCGTCACCACCACATCCGACGCACTACGATGCACCGGCGCAACCGGCACTGAGATCATGGCTTCGGGTTTCGCCGAGCTGGCGCACCCTACCGCAGCCCAAATAAGTACCAATAACAGAATCGACGCGGCAGACTTCATCATTTCGCTCCCTTAAAAATCTCTCCCAGCACTTCCTCCACCATGCCTTCCGGAGATTTCCGCACCAATGAAGGCCGAAGTGACTCCCCCGTAGCCAAAACCGTACGATCCTTCCCATCCCGAATCTGGATGCTGAGTTGCAACATGTACATCGTGATATCCCACATCCACTTATCCTGGTACGTCACGATCGCGTCAACGAGAGAAGACGGCTTCTCCTCCGATCCAAAGGAACTTACGTGTCCTGTCTTTATAAGCTCCTTGGCAATCAGTTGTTCGATCCCCCTCTCATCTGCAGGAAGCTTCTGCACATAGAAAGTCTTTAGCCGAGAGAGGTCTGCCCCTGGAACCTTTGTGGCCTGAAGAACCGTCGAACAGCCCCCGGTAAACAAGAGCATTGCCGCGAAACCCAGCAGGAATAGATTTCGACGTACCATGAATTAGCCTCCCGTTCATGTGAAATGAAATCAGCGACTCAAGCCATCTGTTGTATGCACGACCGCGCTGCACTCCTTTGAACGTCCTCAAGGGAGGCCCAAGCATGTGCCATAAGCGAATAAACCTAAGGAGATTCAGAATTCTAGCGCCGCAGGGAATCACTGTCAATGGTTGCAAGTGAGACGGTGTAGGATCGGTTGCTTGTGCAGGCAGGTGTCAACGGGATTGAAAAAAGTTGTGTGAAAAAAGTTGTTGCACTGCATCGAGGTTAGGCTATACTTGCAGAGGTATTGAGTTCATCGTACCGTGGTACTCACCATCATCAATATGGAGGACATATGAAGAAGCTGGTTCTGCTCGCAGTGGTAGGCGCATTTATCGCAATGCAAGCCGGTCTGGCCATGGCTGCCACCACCGGTACCCCGGACACAGGACCAGGTTGTGGATTGGGCAAGATTGCGTTTGCAAACTATCCTCACGCCAAGACAAAGGGCGCACAAGTTTTGATGGCTACTCTAAATGCGACAGGCTACAACACATTCGCGATCAGTAGCGGAACATCAGGGTGTACAGATGATGGTAAGTGGTGGGCGGCGGAAGAAAAGACCACCATGTTTGCCGAGTTAAACTCAGATGCCTTGGCTCAGGAAATGGCTCAAGGTCGCGGTGAACATTTGGCGTCTCTCGCCACGCTTTTAGGCCTGCCGCAGGACCAGCATTCTGCGTTCTTTGCGATGGCGCAGGAGCGCTATACGGCGTTGACGAATGCGGGAGAACTTTCGTCTGTGGCGATGGTCAAAGCACTGAATGATGCGATCTCGGCTAATCCGGTCTTGGCCAAGGTGTCGCTGAACAAGTAGTGCAGGTACTCGGGGCTCCCGTCGCAAGGCGGGAGCCTTTCTTTTTTCCAATGGGTGTGATTCACATCCTTATTCTCCTCCTTATCGCTCTTCTTGCTGCACCGATCTGTGGCTGGGCAGATCAGGGCTCCACCAACTATCGCGACGAGCTGATTGAACAAGCAACAATCGCTCGATTAGCAGACGCACGCGAATGGCACCTGCTGCTACATTACCAAGGCAATCTTTTTGGAGGAGTGACCAGCGAGCAAGATGACGATGGATTTTTCTTGTCGACTCAGGGGAAGCACGATCCGCAGGCCGAACTCGAGGCGACGATCGAGTCATTTTTTTCTCCCACTCTTGTGGGACGTTCGAAACAGCCAGCCCAGTGCGCCTTCATTGCCCGGTATCACTGGCTGAAGGAGCGACTGGGGTTTGATGACAGTCGGCTTGCGCCGGTTGCATGTAAGCGTTTCGAGGGGTGGCGGGCCGAATTGAATCCCCAGGGAGTCAGCCTCATTTTCCCCGCGGCCTTCATGAACAATCCCGCCTCGATGTTCGGTCATACGTTCTTGCGGATCGACCAAAAAGGCCAGACCGAACAGACGAGAATTCTGGCCTACACCATCGACTACGCGGCGGAACTTCCTCCTGACGTCGGGCTCGAATATGCGTACAAGGGCATTTTCGGGGGCTACAAGGGCTTCTTCTCTACCCCTCCCTACTACCTCAAGGTCCAAGCGTATCGCGACATCGAAAATCGCGATATGTGGGAATATCAGCTGAACCTGACTCCTGTCCAGATCGATCGGCTGATCATGCATGCTTGGGAAATGGGGAGCGCGTATTTCGACTATTTCTTCTTCAAGGAGAACTGTTCGTATCACATTCTCTCTCTCCTGGAGTATGCCAATCCGGATTTACATCTGAGAGAACAGTTTCATCTCTGGACTATTCCAGCGGATACAGTGCGAATCATCGTAGCCCAACCAGGGATGGTGGGTGCCACGACCTACCGGCCTTCCCGCAGCACCCTCATTAGGCGAAAACGGACATTCCTGACACCTGAAGAACAGATCTTCTCGAAGCAAATCGTGCGTTCCCCAGAAGCCATAGGGGAAGCCACATTTAATGCGCTGCCTGTTTTGCGCCGGGCCTTGGTCCTAGACATCGCATCGGACTATCTGCGCTACAAGGCCGAGAGTGACGATCCGGAGGTGAAGGTGTACAAGGAGCGCAACCGGCAGGTGCTGACGGCGCGGAGCCGGCTGTTGGTGCCATCCGAGGAGGTCGCGATTGTCCCCTATACGGAACAACCTGATAAGGGGCATCAGACATCTCGTGCGACTATTGGCGCTGGCTGGCGCAATCGTGACACCTTCGAAGAAGTATCGTTGCGGGCCGCATATCATGACCTGTTAGATCCTGAAGCTGGGTACACCCCGAATGCGCAAATAGAGATGGTGGGGGTAGCCTTCCGCCGATACAATCGGGCGGAACAAACCAGGCTGGAGCGAGCGACCCTGCTGAATATTCTTTCATTGTCGCCAATTGATAACCTTTTCCGCGCCCCCTCCTGGAAGGTCAACGTGGGGATGCAGACGATCCGGCACAACGACTGCCAACTCTGCAGCAATGGCGTGTTTAACGGAGGCATTGGCGCTGCGGTAGAAACGCAGCTGTTCAAGCGCGAAGTCTACTTTGCGTTTGCGGACGCAGAAGCGAACTACAGCAGAGCCTATGAAGAACGTCATAGAATAGGAGGCGGCGGGACAGTCGGGATGCTGGCTGACGTGACGGATCACTGGAAGCTGATGCTGTCGGGGTCCTATCTGCGGTATGCGCTCGGAGACAAGTCTGACGATATCCGCTGGTATGCCGGATCGCGCTACACGCTCTTGCAAAATTGGGCGTTGCGGATGGAATACAACCACCGCGACAGGGACAACGACGTCGTCTTTTCCGTCCAAGCATTCTTCTGAGACGACAGGTCGCCCCCCCCTTGCCCGCCTGAAAGAGTCCTGCTACAAGTGTGGCTCCGCAGGGTTCCGGAGGCTTACCATGAGTTGCATCACAGACACAACTGAAGGACGTCCCGCGGCCCAAGTGCCTATGGTGCCTGTGGCACCTCATCCTCCGCTGCGCCGGTACTATTCCGAGGACGAGAAACGGCAAGCATTTCTAAACGAGCTGTTTAACCGCACCGCTCATCAGTATCGCAATATCGATAAGGCCACCGGATTCGGTTCCGGGCTCTGGTATCGACGAAAGGCGCTCCGAGAAGCCGGCCTCAAGGTTGGGATGCACATGCTCGATGTCGCCTGCGGGCCGGCCTTGGTGGCACAATGTGCGCGTGATGTGGTCGGCCCATCCGGCAGGGTAATCGGCCTGGATCCAAGCATCGGGATGTTACGGGAGGCCCAGAAGGGGCCCTGCAGGAATTTAGTGCGAGGTATAGGAGAGCAGCTCCCGTTCCCCGATCAGAGTTTCGATTTCCTGAGTATGGGATATGCTCTGCGCCACGTGTCGGATTTGAAGACGGCATTTTCCGAGTATCGCCGCGTGTTGAAGCCGGGAGGCATTGTCTTGTTGCTAGACATCTGCCGGCCCCGGTCGGCGCTGCTGCTGTCCCTGTCACGTTTCTACATCAAGACGGTTATGGGCGTTGTTTTTGCGGTCTCAACGGGAAATCGCGACATGAAAACACTGATGGAGTATTGGTGGGATACGACCGAATTTTGCGTGCCGTCTGAAACGATTCTCGGCGCGTTACAGGAGGTCGGGTTGACCGATTGTTCGTTGCACGAGTTGTTCAATGGGCTCTTGCGGGACTACAGAGCCGTTAGAGGCTAGCACCAAAGATGGAACATTCAGAGTCATTGCTACTCGAACAAGACATAGCGAAGTTGATCGTCGAGACGCTCAAGCTCAAGGTCGAACCGGCGACTATACAGCCTGAGTCGGCCCTGTTCGGTGATGGGCTCGGTCTCGATTCGATTGATGCGTTAGAGCTCTCGCTGGCCATTTCCCAAACATACGGGTATCAACTCAAGTCGAGCGATCCGGAAATTATAGTAATCTTTTCCTCCCTGCGGGCGCTGGCCAACGCGATCGAGAAGAACCGTACCAAGTGACCGCGGGTGGGGCAATGCACCACATCCCCTTAATCGGCCCCTACAAACCGGACGATATACTGGCCTGGGAGCAGAATGGTCCACGCACTGCGCGTCAATTCTTGTCTGATGTTACTCGACTCGCCGAGTTATTGCCCGATCGGCCCACGGTGCTCAATCTTGCGACCAGCCGTTACGAGTTTCTGGTGGGATTTGCCGCCGCGATTCTACGGCGCCAGTTGACCTTGCTTCCGCAAAGCCGGGCTCCCCAGACCCTTCGCCGCATTGCCGGAGACTATCCCGACAGCTATGGACTGACAGATCGGGAGGAAACGATTGATGGGATCGAGTCCGTCTTGATCCAACTACGGGGAAGCTTGGCTCCCTGGCCAGATGAAATTCCGCGTGTCCCGTTGAATCAAGTCGTGGCAATCGCGTTCACCTCTGGGAGTACGGGCCAGCCGATGCCCAACAAGAAAACGTGGGGGGCGTTGACTGCCGTGGCTCATGCAACTGGATCCAGGCTCGGCATTAAAGGTGGCGATTGTGCCGCGGTGGTGGCAACCGTTCCGCATCAACATATGTTTGGGCTGGAGGCCTCCGTGATGTTGCCGATCATGCATGGGTTGATCATGCATGCAGGGCGGCCGCTCTTTCCCGCTGACATCCGGAGCGCCTTGGCCGATGTGACGGGTCAACGGATCCTCGTGACCACGCCCTTGCATCTACACGCCTGTGTCACCGAAGGGGTGAGAGTTCCACCCGTTGCACTGATCCTGTCCGCCACCGCTCCCCTTTCTCGCGCATTGGCGCAGGAGGCCGAACGGCACTTTCAAGCCGAGTTGCACGAAATTTTCGGATTTGCCGAAGCCGGCAGTGTGGCCGAGCGGCGGACGATAGACGGCGATTCCTGGCGACCATTAGACGGCGTGCGTGTGGTGCAGGACCAGACGTCGTGGATGGTGCATGCCGAGTATCTTCCGGTTCCGGTCCCGGTGCCGGATCGCATCACGGTCGATGCGCGAGGGATGTTCGTCGTCTACGGTCGGGGAGCGGATCAAATTAATATCGCCGGTCATCGTGTGTCGCTCGGAGACTTGAATCAAAAATTGCTGGAGATCGACGGTGTTAATGACGGTGTCTTCTTCTTGCCTGAGGAGGGGAATGATCTCGTTACGAGGCTAATGGCGTTTGTCGTGGCTCCAGGAAAGACCAGCGAAGAGATTCAGCGCGCCTTGCGGACGCACATCGATCCGGTGTTTTTGCCTCGCCCGTTAGTCTGTGTGCCTAGTTTGCCACGGAATGCGACCGGCAAATTGCCACGTGAATCGGTCAGTGAGCTGGCCCGGCAGTGGTTTGTAAGGCAGCGCCATGGTGCATGAGCGCGTGCTGTCGATCGGCCACGACCATCCGGCGCTTGCGGGACACTTCCCCGGCTATCCCGTCGTGCCCGGTGTCGTGCTACTGAACGAAGTCCTCGAGACGCTGCGTCGTGGATCGGCGGCATCACTGGCGGTGATAGGTCTGCCCATGGTGAAGTTTTCCTCTCCACTCAGGCCGGGCGAGATCGTGAGCATTCGCGTGGATGAGGAGGGGGCCGGTCGGGCCACATTTTCCTGCCAGGTCGATGCGCGTCTCATTGCGTCAGGCGCAATCGAGTTCACGCCTGGCACAGAGGCGCAAGTGGAACGGGTGTGAGTCTCGCCTGGCAACAGCAGCAGGAGCGCGGCAGCCGCGCCAGCATTCGAATGATGGCATGGGTAGCGCAGTCGCTTGGCCGCCCGGTTGCGCGGGCGCTGTTGTACCCGATTTGTGTCTATTTTCTACTGGGCTCAGGAGCAGCCCGCCGGGCGATCGGGCGATTCCGCGAGCGGGTGCTCGGCCGTCCCGTCAGTTGGCGCGATCTCATTCGCCATTATCATGCGTTTGCCTCAACGATCCTTGACCGGGTCTATTTCCTGCTCGGCCGGTTCGATCTGTTCGAGATTCAGGTGCATGGGTTAGACGCGCTCGATCGGGAGCTAGCGAAAGGCCGTGGCTGTGTGCTCTTGGGGTCGCACCTCGGGAGCTTTGAAGTAGTTCGTGCTGTGGGACTCTCCCGCCGGCACATCGAGATTCGAGTCCTCATGGACGAGCAGAATGCGCCCTTGATTCGTGGCCTGATTCAGGAGCTGAACCCCGCCGTGGCTGAAACGGTCATCCAGGTCGGTGGGGCGGATACGATGTTGCAAGTGAAAGAATGTCTCGACAGGGGCGGTGTGGTCGGCATCATGGGCGATCGTGTGATGCAGGGCGATCAGGCAGTTGTCTGTAATTTTCTGGGCCGTGAAGCCAAGTTCCCGACCGGAGCGATGCGATTGGCTCATGTCGTCCGTGCGCCTGTGGTCCTGTTTTCCGGGCTCTATCGGGGGGGCAACCGGTATGAGGTGCACCTCGAATCCTTTAGCGAAGGGGTGCAACTTTCGCATGAGCAGCGGGCCACCGATCTGAAGCAGTGGACGCAGCGGTACGCCGATCGGCTTGAGGCCTCCTGCCTCCGCGCGCCGGACAATTGGTTTAACTTTTATGAATTTTGGAACGATGAGCCATAGCATCCTGCGGGCCAATATGCTCCTCATCCTGGGAACCCTGTTGCTGACCAGGTCTCTGGCAGCGGCTGTCGAGCGTACGCCATCTGACGGCGATCACTCGATCAACGCCTGGACAGTCGAGCAGGTCGTCGCTTCGCTGAAGGAAGGGCGGGAGGCTTCGGTGTCGTTTGAAGAGGCGACGTATTCGTCGTTGCTCACCGAGCCGCTGATTGTGCGAGGTGTGCTGCGCTTCACGCCTCCGGCGACGCTCGAAAAAGAAGTGGTGGAACCGTACCGGGAACGCTACGTCATTGAAGGGGACCGGGTGACCTTCGAGAGTGAACGGAGGCACGTGAAGAAAACCATTTCACTGGAAGACTATCCGGCCTTGCGCAGTGTTGTCGAAGCCTTTCGGGCCAGCTTCACGGGCGATGTGACGCAGCTGAAGAAGGTATATGAAACCACCGTTGAAGGCACCAGCCGTGAGTGGACATTGCTCCTCCGTCCACACGACCAAGCTGGGAAGTCCGTGGTCGATTATCTGTTGTTGTCAGGGTCTGAGGGACACATTGCCACCATCGCAATTCGAGCGCCGGACGGTGACCGCTCGGTGATGACGCTCCGCCGGGGACCATCCAAGTGAGCGCCGCTCGGTGGCCAGTTCTCGTCTGGGTCATCCTCATCATCGGTGCGCTTTTGTTCACGGCGACCCGCCTGTCAGTGCATAGCGAACTCGGCGACCTGCTTCCCGAAGGGACCACGGCCACACAGCGGTTGTTGCTGACTCAAGTACGGTCGGGCCTGGCCGGTCGGCTGATGCTCCTGGCCATCGAGGGCTCGCATCAGGATGAATTAGCCAGACTCAGCAAAGCACTGGGCGAAGGGCTGCGAAAGAACTCCCAGATCGATTTCGTGGGCAATGGCATGCAGGCGCTGTCGCCCGAAGAGCGGCAGGTCTTGTTTCGCTCGCGCTATCTCTTGAGCCATACAGTAGGCACCGATACCTTTTCCGTCGACTCGTTGCACGTCGCTCTCGAACAACGGCTCGAAGATTTGCGCTCTCCTCTCGCCCCGATGATGAAGGCATATATTCCGACCGATCCCACTGGGGAATTTCTCGGGATCCTCCAGTCTTGGTCTGGATGGGAGGCGCCAGCCAAGCATCGTGGAGTCTGGATGTCGGCCGATCGCCATCGAGCGTTGTTGGTAGTCGAAACCAAGGCCGCCGGGTTCGATGCCGATGCGCAGCAAGCGATTCAACAGGATATCCGGACGTCATTTCAGCATGTGCTCAATGAGTCGTCACCATCGGCTCGGTTGCTCATGAGCGGTCCTGGTGTGTTTGCCGTTGAAATCCAGCGAACGATCGAGCGGGAAGTGTGGTGGCTCTCGACAGTGGCAGCCACTTTGGTGTTTTTCTTTTTATACGTCAGCTATCGATCGCTGACGCTGGTCTTACTCAGTCTGATTCCGCTTTCGAGCGGGATTTTGGCCGGTATGGTCGCGGTGAATAGCTGGTTCGGGTTTGTTCACGGCATCACATTGGGATTCGGCATTACGCTGTTGGGCGTCGTCGACGATTACCCCATCCATTTGTTCAGTCATCTGAGCCGGCGAGATACTGCTCAGGCGACCATGCGGGCGATCTGGCCGACGATGCGTCTCGGCGTGCTGACCACGGCCATCGGGTTTTCGTCCCTGCTTCTCGCCGGTTTTCCCGCGTTGGCGCAACTGGGACTCTTCGCTCTGGCGGGGCTGGGCACCGCGGCGTTGGTGACTCGATGGGTGCTGCCGGTCTGTATCCCAGCCGGTTTCGTCCCACGGGAGATTCAGTCCGATCTGCTTGGAATGATGGCGCATCTGTGCAAGGCGAAGGTTGCGGTACCGGTGGCGGTCGTTCTTGCGACAATCGTGCTGATATGGTCAGATACGCCTCTGTGGGAAGAAGATCTGGCGAAGATCAGTCCGGTATCGGAGGAGAAAAAGCAACTCGATCAGCAACTGCGCGGTGAAATGGGTGCGCCGGATGTGCGGGATCTCCTGGTGATCGAGGCTGCGACGCAAGAAGATCTGTTGCAGCGGAGTGAAACGGTGATGCCGAAGCTGGATCGTCTTCGAGAAGCGGGCGCCCTGGCGGGATACGACTTGGTGTCGCGCTATGTGCCCAGCCAGCGCGTACAACGTCAGCGGCAGCAGACCTTGCCAAAGCCTGCCTTATTGGAGGGTCGGCTCCGCGAGGCGGTGAAAGGGTTGCCGTTTGCGCCAGGCCTGTTCGCTCCATTCCTGGCCGGAATTGAGGCGGCCCGCAGCCAATCCTTGGTCGATCGTGAGTCCTTCCACGGTACGTCACTGGGACTCAAGATCGAGGCGTTGATGGTGGAGCATCACGGACGATGGCTGGCTGTCGCGCCGTTGCGAGGCGTTGCCGATCGACAGGGGTTAAAGGCGACGGTGGCCGGCTGGGGGGAGGCGGCGGTCTCGTATGTGGATCTCAAGGAAGAGTCCAACCGGCTGATGATAGAGTATCGAGACAAGACCGTGCAGTTGCTCGGATGGGGAGCGGTCGCCATTGCGGTGGTCTTAGGAATTGGATTGAAATCTCTTCCGCAACTCTGGCGCGTGCTCGTCCCGATTGTCGCCGGCCTCATCGTGGTGACAGGCATTGTGAACCTGACCGGTGAATCGTTGTCGTTGTTTCATGTCGCGACCTTGCTCTTGGTGATCGGTCTGGGCCTCGATTACGCGCTGTTCTTCAATCGTCCAGAGGACCAGGGCGAGGAACGACGCCGGACGGTCTTCGGGTTGCTGGTCTGCAGCACCACAACCATTCTGGTGTTCGGGGTGCTCGCATTCTCGAAGATCCCTGTGTTGCATGCGATCGGCCTAACGGCAGCTTGTGGATCCCTGTGCTGTCTCTTCTTTGCGGGTTTCTTAGCCGAACAGGATTCCCATGTTGCCTAACGCGCGACCCATGACTCCCTTGACCCTGACGGCCTATACCCTCGTCACGGCCAATGGTCGCGGCGTGGGGCCTGTCCTCCAAGCCTTGCGTGAGCGGCGTTCGGGATTAAAACCCTGCGACTTCGAAGATGTCCCCCTCAAGACCTACATCGGACGAGTCGAGGGTCTTGAGGATTTTTCGCTCGGGATTGAGTTGGAACGATTCGATTGCCGCAATAACCGGTTGGCCTGGCTCGGGTTGCAGCAGGATGGATTCATGGTGGCGGTGGCGGAAGCGAAGCAGCGGTATGGCGCCCACCGCGTCGCCGTCGTCATGGGCACCAGCACCTCGGGCATTCTGGAAACGGAGCATGCCTATCAGGCGCGGGACCTCGCCGGCTCGTTGCCGGCCTGGTATACCTCGCGGTATCGCTACACGCACAATATGTTTTCTCTGGGCCACTTCGTGCGGGCCTGTCTTGGTTTGCGCGGACCCGCCATGGTGGTCTCGACCGCCTGTTCGTCGAGCGCGAAGGTGTTTGCGACGGCCGATCGCTTGTTGCGCGCCGGCCTGTGCGATGCCGCCATTGTCGGCGGTGTCGATAGTCTCTGCTTGACTACCTTGTATGGGTTCTCGGCGCTTCAGCTGCTCTCGTCGAGTCCCTGTCGTCCCTGCGACGAAGATCGCGATGGGCTCTCACTCGGCGAGGCTGCGGGATTTGCGCTGCTGGAATCCAGCACGAGCGTCAGTCGGCGGGGTGCGGTCGCGCTGTTGGGGTATGGCGAGAGTACCGATGGCTACCACATGTCCCATCCCCATCCGGAAGGAGCCGGGGCGATCAGGGCGATTCAGGATGCGCTCGGGCGCGCCGGTCTGCAGCCCAGGGATATCGACTATGTCAATCTGCATGGCACGGCGACCAGAGTCAACGACGCCGTGGAAGACAAGGCCGTCTCCGGCATCTTCGGGCGCATGACTCCCTGCAGTTCGACAAAGGGCTGGACCGGACACACGCTCGGTGCTGCAGGGATCACAGAGGCGTTGATCTCGGTGCTCTGCCTGAAGCACGGCTTTCTGCCGGGCACGCTCAACTGCAAACGGATCGATCCGACTCTGCACAGCCGGATCCTGCGTGACAATGACGTGCGTCCGGTTCAACGGATTCTCAGCAATATATTTGGATTCGGTGGCAACAATTGCAGCCTGATCCTGGGAACGCTCCGATGAAGGTGGGCATTCAAGGCATCGGTCTCCTGGCGGCAGGACTCGAAGGATGGCGCGCCGGTCGTGCGGTGCTGGCCGGTACCGGGCCATTTGCGCCTGTCGCTGTGCCCGACCCTGAAGCGGCGCTGTTGCCTCCGAACGAACGACGACGGAGCAGTGATTGTGTCCGGTGGGCCCTGCACGTCGCGCGGGAAGCGATCGCGCAATCGGGCCTCGATCCGCGCGAGGTGCCCACGGTCTTTGCCTCCTCGGGCGGCGAAATGGGGGTAATTGATGCAGTCTGTCGCACCCTTGCGATGCCAGAGCGGGTGATTTCGCCTACGCTCTTTCATCAATCGGTACATAACACGGCTTCCGGCTATTGGGGTATTGCCACGTCCTGCCAACAATCATCCACCGCGCTGTCCTGCTATGACGATTCCTTTGCTGCTGGTCTGCTCGAAGCCATCACCTTCGTGTGTGTGGAACAACGCCCGGTGTTGCTGGTGGCCTACGATCTGGCCGTGGCTGCTCCGCTTAACGAAGCCCGTCCGATTACCATTGGTTTTGCCGTTGCGCTCGTGTTGGCTCCGCCGTCAGGCGCTTCTTTTGTAAGCATGCATCTGCGTCTCGAAGAGGCACATCAAGACGAAGCAAGCCGCCTGCAAGACCCTGCATTGGAGCAAGTTCGACAGGACAATCCTGCCGCCCGATCGCTGCCGCTCTTGAGAGCCATTGCCACAGGCGGTTCGCAGAGGATTATCTTGAGTCTGCTCGATAGTCAGCAGCTCGTTCTGGACCTCGATCCATGCCGCAACTGACCAAAGAAGAACTGGGTACATTCCTCCCTCATGCAGGGGCGATGCGTCTGATCGATCGAGTGGAGTGGTGGGATGACAGGACTATTCAGTGTCGCACGCGGTCGCATCATGATTTGACGAATCCGTTGCGGCATGGCACTCGCCTCGAAGCGGTCACGGGGCTGGAATATGCGGCGCAGGCGATGGGAGTCCACGTGGGTCTTCTCGATCGGACGCGATCGACGGAGGGATTGATCGGCTATGTCGGGGGTCTGCGCGATGTGGTGCTTGATGTAGACCGCCTCGACGAGTGCCCAGCGGAGCTCACGATCAATGCCACACGCGTGTTTGAGGGAGACAACAGTTTCATGTATCAGTTTTCAATTTCGTCCGGAGGCCAAGCTGTGATGACGGGGCGGGCATCGCTTTTCCTGAAGGACGGACAATCATGAGGCAGAAGCGCGCGGATACGCGCCTTTCGTTCGATTCATGACGTCAATGGGTACGCGAGCGTAACCCCAGCGAGGGATGTGGCGGAGATTAATGTTCTCACATATGTCGTCAGGCATCGACACTAGAGATTTTTGATCGATGAAGAAGGAAGTAACTCCCAAGCAGGTCGTCACCATCTTAGCGAGAAGCATGTGGCGGGAAGGAATTCTATGAGACCAGCCAAGAAGTTTCATCTCGTACTCATCAAACCGTCCCACTACGATGACAATGGCTACGTGATTCAGTGGATCCGTTCAGCCATTCCATCGAATACACTCGCTATCCTGAACGGTCTCGCCTCCGACAGCGCGAGGCGCAACGTATTAGGTGACAGCGTCACAATCGAAATAGATGCATATGATGAAACGAACACCGTGATTCCTATCAAATCAATTACTCGAAAGATGGCAGGTCAGTTTGGCATGGTTGGCCTTGTTGGTGTGCAGACAAATCAGTTCCCGCGCGCGGTTGATGTGGCAGAACACTTTATCAGAGCGAAGATTCCAGTTGTCATTGGCGGGTTTCATATCAGTGGATGCCTCGCTATGCTGCCCAAACTCCCCCGAGACATTCAAGCCGCATGCGATAGAGGTATTAGCCTCTTTGCTGGTGAGGCGGAGGGTCATTTGGACGAGGTCTTGCTCGATGCTTACGCAGGAAGGTTAAAACCCATTTATAACTTCATGGACGAGCTCCCAGGTCTGGAGGGCTCCCCGCCCCCTTTTCTGCCTGCCCGGATCGTGAAGAACACATTCCGTCGACTGACCAGCTTTGATGCAGGAAGAGGGTGTCCCTTCCAGTGCAGTTTCTGCACAATTATTAATGTACAGGGGCGAAAATCACGCTTCCGTTCGCCGGATGACATTGAAAACATTATTCGAGCCAATCTGCAACAGGGGATCGGACGGTTTTTCATTACAGATGATGATTTCGCTCGCAATAAAAACTGGGAGCCGATCCTCGACCGATGCATTAAAATGCGAGAGGAGGAAGGCTTGCCTATCTCCTTCACCGCCCAGGTCGATGTCCGCTCGTATAAAATCCCACGCTTCGTCGAAAAATGCGCCAGGTCTGGATGCAGAAACATTTTCATTGGGCTGGAAAGCCTCAATCCCGACTCCCTTGCTGGGGCAAAGAAGCATCAAAATCAAATCTCGGAATACCGCAAGATGCTTCAGACGTGGAAAAACCATGGTTGTACGACTATTGCCGGGTACATCTTGGGGTTTCCAACGGACACATCAGAATCCATCGCACGCGACATTGAAATCATCAAGAAAGAGCTTCCGCTGGACGGCCTTGAATTCTTCTGTCTGACCCCACTGCCAGGTTCAGAGGACCATCGGAATCTCTACGAACGTGGTACGTGGATTGAGCCAGATATGAACAAATATGATTTGGAACATGTCACAATGGAACATCCCTCCATGTCCATGGAGGTGTGGCAATTAGCCTATCGTAACGCCTGGAAGCAATACTACACACTGGACCATATCGAAAGGGTGCTTCACCGTGCCTTGACTAAAGACCAAGACGTGTACAAGGTGATGTTCTTGCTGCTCTGCTTAGCGGGTAGCATCGCTCTCGAAGGGGTTCACCCGCTCGATGCCGGAATGTTCCGACGCAAAGTGCGTACGATGCGCAGGCCTGGCATGCCACGTGAGAGTCCTTTGAAGTTTTACCCGCGCAGGGTGTGGGAGATCGTATCGACAGGTGTTCAATGGATGACTCTGCTTTGGAGGTTCCACCGAATCTGTAAACGAGTGAGATTGCGGCCTCATCCGCCAAAAGAGAGTGATCTGGCAATGACTCCGGTGGATGAACAGAATGATGAGGTTCTTACCTTGCTGCAAATCTATCGCGCCACCATTCCCATTAGTCATATCTCTAAGCAGACAATCACCTCTGATCATTGATGCGGGGCTGGCATCTTTTTCCCTAAAGGATGGGCAATCATGACGCAGAAACGCGCGCTGGTGACAGGAGGGAGTGGCGCCATCGGATCGGCCATCGCCGAACGACTGGCGGCGGATGGGTATGCTGTGATTGTGCATGCCCATCGGCATTCTGAATTGGCTGAGCAAGTGGTAGAGAAGATTCTGGCTAATAGCGGGTCGGCATCGAGTGTCAGTATCGACATTACCGATGGGGGTGCCACGCGCCATGCACTCGAAGCGCTGCTGAAGGATGGACCAATCCAAGTTGTCATCAACAACGCCGGTCTTCACGACGATGCGCCCATGGCCGGTATGACCAGCGAGCAATGGACGAAAGTCATCGATCTCTCGCTCAATGGGTTCTTCCATGTGACGCAACCGCTGTTGCTGCCGATGATCGGTACGCGCTGGGGGCGGATCGTGTCAATTTCGTCGTTGGCGGGCGTGATCGGCAACCGCGGGCAGGCCAATTATGCCGCAGCGAAAGCGGGTCTGCATGGAGCTAGCAAGTCGTTGGCGATCGAGCTGGCGTCACGGGGCATCACTGTCAATGTCGTCGCTCCTGGTTTGATCGAATCGCCGGCAACAAGAGACTCGTTCAAGTCTGAGCAGGTCGAAGCGTTGGTGCCGATGAAGCGTGTGGGTACGCCAGATGAAGTCGCAGCGCTCGTTTCGTTCCTCGCGTCCACGGAAGCCGGTTACATTACAGGCCAGATCATCGGCATCAACGGAGGTATGGCGTGATGCAACCGCGCGATCTTGTCCGTTCATACTGGGTCGTTATCCCAGCGTACAATGAGGCGGAAACGGTGCGCGATGTGGCGATGCGCGCGCGCCAGCAATGTCCGAACGTGATCGTTGTGGACGACGGATCAACCGACAGCACCTGTCGCGCGGTTTCTGGCCTTGATGTAACTGTCCTGCACAATGAAGAGAATGAAGGGAAGGCCGGGAGCCTTATGCGTGGATTTGAGCATGCCTTGGCGCGCGGGGCCGTGGGCGTCATTACGCTGGATGCCGATGGGCAACATGTGCCGGAAGAAATTCCCTTCTTCGTGAAGCAGTCTCTGGATGATCCAAACGCATTTCTCGTTGGCGCCCGTCGGCGCGATCAACGAAGAGTCTCATTTTGGCGGTATGGGGCAAACCGAATCGTCGATTTCTGGATCGGCTGGGCTGCGGGGCAGCCGATCGAAGACAGTCAATCGGGATTTCGGCTGTATCCGGCCGGGTTGCTGCGTGAGATGACGCTCAAACATGATCGAAGCCGGAGTTTCGTCTTTGAAAGTGAAATTGTGATCGAAGCGGCCAGACGGGGATGGGCTTGTCAAAATATATCGATCAGCGTCAGGCTTCGAGCAGGTCCCCGTCCCAGCCATTTCAGGCCCGTGTTGGATATTGCGCGGATCACGAGGATGGTGGCGTGGAAATTACTCTCGCGAGGCATGTACCCAACAGGACTCTATCGAGTGCTCAGAGGTCGGAACTTTCTGGAAACGAGCGGCCACGGCGATGAGCTGAGGATGGTTGCCAGAAAGAGCGATAAATGATTTGAGGCCTGATTCCGTCAGGCCTCAGCGTGCGTGAAAACTACATGCCTGCCACAGTCGTGGAAATCGAATCCCCCGCCAACCAAATGTTAAATATATGCTGTCCTTAGCCTAGGGTGACGCGGTCAATTGGGTTTTCCGGCGCCACCGAGCTCTCGCTGGATTGAAACATTCAGATTCCGAATCCAGCTGTTATAGTTTTTGTGGATCGTTCGTTTCTTCTCGTCGTACTGAAGATTTTGACTGCTGATGTATACAATGCTGTACGAATTGGTATCATAAGGAATATTCACAACCGCTTCATGTTCTCGGAGGTGTAGAGTAGCGACAATTAGGCCTGGCTTTTCCACCCGCATTTCCCATCCATGCTTGGAGGCGGCAGCTGTAATGGCTCTTGTAACTTCATTTAGTGTAAGTGAACGATCTGTAGAGATAGGGATAGCTGTTTCCTTAATGTCATAAATGGGGGCGCCAGCTCGGCACCCACCTAGCGCCACCAACGCTAGAAAGGTTATCGCGATCCTCTTTAGGAAAAGTTGCTTCATCGCTGCCCCTCCTCTCGATAGGTTCGATCCGGCTGAAAACTCTCTGCTTTTAGTCCGATTGGCTGCCCCAAGTCAAGCCGACGTACAGTGGTCTCCGTCATTTGCGTGGGGGCGTACCCGCGCTCGAAGACATGGTCGAGCAATTCTTTCACCAACGAGAGGTTGGCCGGGCACATGCCCTTCTGGTTCCATTTGGACATCGTGTCCGGAAAGACCTGATCTTTCGCGTACACGAATTCGGAGGGATGACAGTAAAAGACCAGGTGGCGTGAACGGCGGCCGATCCAGCGGATCATGCGTTGGACCATCGGTAGACCGAGCGTTCGCAGCGTCGCCATGTTGATTGGAAAAAGGCACGAGGACGGGGGGACTTCGATCAAGGGACTCTCCCCGGGCGTCGTCAAATCGTCTCCCGATGGCCGATACGGATCACGCGGGGCCCAGAAATATTTGAGGTAGTGGACTCGCCCAAATCCCATATCGAATCGCCTGGCAGGAACGGAGGAATCGTACCGATAGCCTTCATGTTCGAGGGCGCGGAGGGTGGTTTCGCCGATCGAGAGATTGGGCGCCCGAAAGACCACGGGACGAATCCCAGCGGCCCTTTCTACGGCGTCGGTTGCCTGACGGATCCACTGGCATTGCTGTTCGTAACTGGCTGTACGGAAATCTTCGTCGTCCTCTAGCCCCCCGTGAGCCCATCCGTGCGTTCCCAGTTGGTGCCCACGGTCATGACAGTCCCGGACCAAATGCGGATAGGCTTCCGCGAAGCGGCCGGCGAAGAAGATCGTCCCCTTGAGATGCGTTCGGTCACAGAAGGCCAGCAGCATTTCAAGTCCGACGTGAGAGCCGGGCACCCAATCGCAGTCGATCGTAAAGTAAAACTGCGGGGGGGCAGTCTTGCCATGCCCGTTTCCATTGACGAGGTGTTGACCGTTTCCGTTGCCCATGAACATTATGAATGGCTCTTTGGCATGACGGAGGCATGCGGCACACGTTGAGAAGTCGATGAATGACGCAGCATGGATTGGGATCAGTCCGAGGTGATGAGCCCTTCGATTTCAACCAGCAGTTCCTTGCGACAGAGCTCTCCCTGTAGGAACAAGACCTGTTCCGAAGCCAACGGGCCGTTGCAAAGGCCCTCACGGACTTTGGCCAGGTGGGCCGCATCCCGCACATAGACTTTATAGAGGGCCGAGCTCTGTGCGCCGGTGAAATGCATGCGCGCCGCGCTCTCGGCATGACTGAGCAAGGCCCTGAGATTCTGCATGGTTTCGCGGGTCTGTGCTTCCGGAAGCCCCGCATGTCTGCTGGTATGTCCTACCACGCTCGCCATTCCGGCAATATAGAGTTGCGAATGGGCCTCGGATCGATAAAAGGTCGCGCGGGCAAACGATGGGCTGCGCGGTCCGTACGTGTCCGGATACTCATAGGCGTTTAGTTGCCGAGGGTTTCCGAGATGCGTGGCCGGATGCATGCTGGCGAGGGCGTATACCTGAAGAGGACCGGACCTCGTTCCCACAGCTGTGCCAGCCGGAAGAGACTCGGGAAAGTCCGGGAGAAACTCCGCCAGGGCCTGGTACCGTCCGACACAGAACTGTCGATACCGCTCAAGACCATGGGACTCCTCGTTGATGTGGGGAAAATAATTCCATATGCGCCGGAGGTGGGAGTAGCCGAGCTCGCGCAACTGGCAAAGCAGTTGCCGATACGCTGCGCAGGTGGCGGTTTCCAGGGATATGCCTGGTTGTTCTTCGACGCTGATCGAACCCATCAGAAGGTCTCCGCTCATAACCACCGTCAATCCATTGATCTGTAGAGTTTGGGTCGGCTGATCCGAACTCCAGACTTCAACCATCGGCGGTCCGTTCAGCTGTGGAAGGTCGAGTGTTACGGGAATATAGGCGTATTGTGCGGGAAGCGGCCAGCCGAATGAGATGATGGCTAGGGGACGAGTATTCGCTGAGGAGAGCCATGAGTCGAGCGCGGCTGCCTCGATATACGTGACTGAAAGGCGGATGGCCGTTTTCGAGCCAGGGTGGCTTGTTGGAAAGGATCGTTGTGCCTGACTGATCCCCATGTGGGACTCCTTGATCAGAACCGGTTATGAGGAACGGTGAATAGCATAGTCTTTTACCTCGGTAACGGTCTCGGGTACGCCCCTGACGCGTCGCCGATAAGCGGTCCAATTTTCTCTGAAGTTAAATAGATACACGAGATAATACGCAATTTTGAACAGCAAGATCGGGACACGAGTTGAGGACTTCCCAAAGGCGTCACCGGCCAAAATGGAGAGGACTGCCTCTTCCATTTTGAAAATGGAGCCTTCCGACATGAAAAGTTTGCGAAAGGCGGGCTGGGTAAAATGATAGATAAACCACGAGTAGGTTTTCACGCCTAAGCGAACAGTCCGTTCAAACTCCTGCAGGCAGCGCTGGTACTCTGGCGATTTACGTAAGTAAGCATCAACGACATCGGCGCCCAGGGTGGCGCTGTTGAGCGCCAGATGTACGCCGCTAGAGAAGACGGGGTCGATGAACGCAAACGCATCGCCGATCATGAGGTAGCCGTCGCCCCGCATCGTGGTTCGGCGATACGAATAGTTTGCTGCAGCGTAGGCTTTGCCGATCAGTTTGGCCTTGTCCATGCGTTCCGCTACAGGAGGACAGAGGGCGATCGTATCCGAAAGGAACTGTTCGAGGGGAACTTTGCGAGTGCTGATGTATGAGGGCCAGCAGACGGCCCCCACGCTGGTGGTCCCATCCTTAAACGGAATGATCCACCACCAACCATGATCGAACCATACGATGCTGATGTTGCCTTCATCCACACCGGAGAGGCGCCTAACGCTTTCGAAATGTCCAAAGACTGCAGCGCTGTTGTGGTGTGGATTGCGATACTTGCCGCCAAATTGTCCGGAGAGGAATGTGTCGCGTCCGCTGGCATCGACCACGAACTTAGCTTCATAGGTGAGTGCTTTCCCTGTCTGGTCTTCAGCCTGAACCAGATGCGTGGAGCCCTGGCGAAACTCGACGTGTTTGGCCCGGACGCCCTCATGCACATGAACCCCTTTGCCGACCGCGTTGTCGAACAGGATTTTATCAAACTCGGCCCGCTTCACCTCATACGCAAACGGTTGTGAGCCGTTCAGCGCTTTAGAGAAATACAGCATGCGGGAGCGTCCTTCGTAGGGCGAGACCACTTCGGCCCCATATTTGAGAATGCCGATCTTCTCGATATCGGGCAACACTCCGAGCCTCTTGAGCATGGGCAGGGAATGTGGAAGCAGAGATTCCCCGATGTGAAAGCGCGGATGGCGGTCTTTTTCAAGGACATGGACGTTCCACCCCTTCTCGGCCAGCAGCGTCGAAATGGCCGAGCCAGCCGGACCGCCTCCGACGACTAGGACGTCGCACGATGTCAGAGCATGGGACGCATGCATCCTCAGGCCCACCAATCGAGAGGGTTTTCTTCTTCAATGGCGGTCAACTTAAGCGCAGTATACTCAAGAGGCAAAACAATGGCTAGCAGTGCGGGGATGATTTTGCGACTTATCGACAGACGAGAACAGACATTAGAGGAGGATGCTTGACTGGAAGTAACGAACATGTCAGAGTTTCTGCCAATTGCGGCATTCACCAGACTTCCTAATGGTGTTGGTACCTCTATCCCACTCGAAATGGAGGGATCTATGAAATTAGCGTGCATTGTTCTTGGTGTCTGTCTGCTGATGACAACTGTGGCATGCCAATCGGCACCGGTGAAGCTGCCGTCTGCATCAATAGGACCGAATGAAAAATCGCTTGGTCAAACCGAGGGGTCGAGCACAGGTATTATGCTGTTTGGATTTATTCCAATTATACAAAACACTCGATTTGAGAACGCGTATACGCAAGCGGTTCAGAAAGCCGGAGGGACGCGGCTGACCGACATCACCATTTCTGAACAGTGGTTCTGGGCTCTGGTCCTAAACGGATATATTTTTACCGTACAGGGAACCGCCGTTGGGAACAAGTAACATCTCCCTAGGCTATAAACAGGGGACAAAGGAGGATACATGAAACTTGCCAGCCTGTTTCTTGGTGTCGCTTTGTTGCTTGCCACTGTGGCTTGTCATTCCAGCCAGTTGCGGGTTCAAGCCGATCCTCCGGGTCCGAATGAGAGAATAACAGGAATTGCGGACGGGCATAGCGGCGGGTTTATGTTAATGGGGTTTATTCCTATCAACCAAAACCATCGCTTTGAGCGGGCATACACGTCCGCGTTGCAGAAATCTGGCAGTACCCGATTGGCCGATGTCATAATCTCTGAACGGTGGTTTTGGACTCCCGCTGGAAACGGATTCATATTCCACGTGCAAGGCACTGGAGTGGCCCCTGCTCTTAAGTAGATGATTCTCTCTGAGCGCGGGGACGACAGCATAATCCAGCGTCGTTCCCGCGCTCCTCATTTTCTCCATATCTTTTGTTTATCCTCAAGCATCGCGGGCGCTTCAGGCTACGCTCCAGTAGTCAGATTGCATGTCACCTGTTCTTGCGGAGTCCGAGAAGGAGAGTAGATTAATGATAGGGCGGCTGCTGCGCGGTATGCTTGTCTTCTCGTTGATGGTTGCGATGTGGCAGGGACCAGCTTTTGCTCAAGAGACGAGTGAACCATTGACTTCCGCGCCGCAAAAGAAGGCTGAGAAAAAAGTTGACCTCTTGCTGAGCGGTCATTTGATCGGATTCTTTCCTCAAAATGAGGATCTCTCCGTCGGCGACAATCGAATCCCCTTCACCGATGTGCGTGGAACGATTGGTGCGGGGATCAAATTTGACGCCTATCCCTGGTTTACTAAAAAAATCGTAGGTGCTGAGATTGAAGTCTTCGGTCTGGGTGGTAGTGTACGGGCTCCCCGAACCACGTCAGGGACCGGCACGACGCAAGCGCAGAGCAGCCTGATTGCCATCACTACAATGTACAACCTGATGCTGCGGTATCCTGGCGAGACCATCCAGCCCTACATCGGCGCTGGAGTTGGGTCTTCAACCGGGATACTCTACAATGCCAACATCCAGAGCGGAAACGTCGGTCTTTCGGGGACATCGGGAGATCTCGCGTTTGCCTACCAATTTCTCGGCGGGGTGCGGGCCTTCGTGACGAAGCAACTGTTTCTCTTCGGCGAGTACAAGTATTTCGTGACCAACTATAGTTGGGACAGTGAAGGTGCCGGTAACCAGCGGGTCAAGCTCGATTTCCAGACGCATATCATGTCCGGCGGCATCGGATGGTCGTTCTGATTTAACAGCCACCCCATAAAGTATACGCGAGAGCGAACGATGGCTAGCAAGCGAACCATCGGGGCGGATAGTCAGTTCGTGGTATGCTTTCTACAAGTCTCAAAGTAGACAATGCAATTGCAACGACAAATACGGAAGGTAGTCTGGCTGCTTCTACCAATTTGGGTCGTTTCAGCTTCCGTAGCGTTGGCTGAGAGCGAGCCAACCGACAACCGCACGGTGGTCGAACGGATCGAGGGTACTGCCAAGAAAGTCGGGAACAAAATCGAACAAGGATTTTCCAAGGCAGCAAAGAAGATCGAGCAGAAGCATATTGGAGAAAAAATTGAACGGAAGTTGAAGAAGGCGGCCACGAAGACAGCAGAAGGGCTCAAAAAGGCTGGGGACAAAATTGACCAAAAACTTCGATAGTTGGTATCGTTAGCGCCTGCCAGTCCTGTCGTATTCTTTCGGTTTCTTTCCGAACACCAAAAATGCTTTATCGGAATGTGATGAGCCTACTCGATCAATTCTTCGTCCATTACCCCGATCCGTTGAAACATTAGGGCTTGGCGAAGTATACCGGCCTCCCATTGGAAGGCGCATGGTTGTTGTCGGACGAAGGAAGGCCTCGACCGAGGGTGCGATCGATTGCACATTTCAATTAAGATTTCTTGAATCTATCCGGCAGCTCGATCCGAGATGGCGCAGGCTGGCGCATCTGATCTGGCCGATACCACCGCAATAGTGGTGTGGTCATGCAGGTGGTGGCTAATGCCATGAGGAGCATTAGCGCGAACATGGTTGATGAGATCACGCCGACGTCACGGCCGATGGTGAGGATGACGATTTCCATCAGGCCACGTGTATTCATCAGGATTCCGATCGTATTTGATTCTACCCAGGACATGCCGGTGAAGCGAGCGGCGAGAGTCGTTCCACCCCACATCCCGACCACGGCTACCAGCAAGATGAGACCAAAACAGATCCACAGGTTCGTTCCATGGATCAGGCCAAAACCGGTCTGCAGTCCAGTGGAGGCAAAGAAAATGGGAAGGAGGATGGTAGTGGTGACACCCTCAAGCTTGGCTGACACTTCGGACGCAAAGTCCGGCCCTTTTGGTAGGGCCACGCCGGCCAGAAATGCTCCGAAGAGCGCATGGACCCCAATCCATTCGGTAATCCATGCTGACCCGGCCATGGTAAGGAGTATGAAGGCCAACATGTCATGTGTAAGACGACCACAATGTTGATACCTCACTTCCAAAAGGTGAAAGGCGCGAGGGACGAGACGTAACATCACGAACACGAAGAGGCCTGTTGCGATAAGTGTGAGAACCAATACCCCTGGTACAGTGGCGTATGCGTGTAATGCCATAACTCCGGCAAGAAGACACCAGGCCATCACGTCTTTCAGTGCGGCAGATGCTAGGGCTACGGATCCGACAGGAGTTCCGGATAACCGGCTCTCCTCTAGAATGCGAGCCAGGACCGGTAAGGCGGTGACACCCATGGCAACTCCGGTGAACAAGGCGAACACAGTCGGCGTCACGCCCATTTCCGAGAGGAAGGGGTAGAGGTAGATGGCGAGTCCCGTGCCGAGAATCAGCGGCACGGCCATGCTCACGTGAGCGATCACCAAAACCGCCTTCCCGCGCGACCACACGTTTGCGATATCGAGCTTCAGGCCGACCAAAAAAATGAACAGTATGACGCCCACCTGCCCAAGTGTGTTCAGCAATCCAAAACTATCGGGCGGGAAAATGGCCATCGAAACGTCGGGAGCAAGCCAGCCAAGGAGCGATGGCCCTAAGAGAATTCCGGCGACGATCTCCCCCATCACCCGAGGCTGATGTAATGCCCGAAGCCCCCAGCCGACCAGTCGTGCCAGGATCAGAATGACGCCAATCTGAGAAAGTAGGAGCACCAGATTCGAGATCATCTTGTCCATCCTGATTGCTGACGGTCTTCAATCATGCGAGCCATCGAGTTTGAGCTGAAGCCATTTCTACCGATGTGGGGATAGAAGGAAACTCAGAAGAAAGAACAGGGGGCGATAGCATTTAGGGAGACTCCAGTTTCTGTCCTGATGCCAAAATACCTCGATTTCCAGGAGTAACTCATTGAGACGACGATGTCCCATTGACAGATCAATTCGCCTTGAGTACTTTTCACAACAGTGGCTCCTTGCGCGCAGTTGCCAGCGCGAAGTATACCCAACCTCATTCTCGATGACTAGCCGCTATGAGCGAAGTCGCTTGGAATGGTTTGACATGGGAGGAACAGTGTCCGGCCTCAACTCAGGAGTCATTCGGCGGTCAACAGAGTCACTGAGATTTTACTAAGAGGCCACTATCAACATCCTCGACCAATTCTTCGTCTACCATCCAGAGCCCTGGAAGGATCAGGACTGGAAAGCCCGTAGTGGCTTGCCGCTGGAAGATGTCTGGTTTCAGGCTGCTGATGGGGCGCGGTTGTTTGGTTGGTATGTCGAGGCGCAAGCAGATCGTCCGGTCGTACTCTGGTGCCACGGCAACGCCGGGAACATCATCACCCGGCTGGAGAATCTGAAACTTCTCTACCAGTTGGGGCTGTCGGTATTCTTGTTCGACTATCGCGGCTATGGCCGGAGCCAGGGGAAGCCGTCTGAAGAGGGTCTCTATCAGGATGCGCTGGGGGCGCACGATTATCTCACGCGAACCAGAATGATTCGCCCTGAGCGCGTTGTTATTTTCGGCCGCTCGCTCGGCGCGGCGGTTGCCGCAGAACTCACCGTGCAGAAGCCTGCCGCAGGGCTGATCCTCGAATCGTCATTTCCGTCGATCGGCGCAGTGGCCAAGTTCCATTACGGAGGGTTGCCGGTTCATTGGCTACTCGGAGCGGATTTCACCTTGATCGATCGCCTTCCGCAGCTCTCGCTGCCGAAGCTGATCATTCACGGCGACAAAGACGACATTATCCCCATCGAGCTGGGCCGGCAGGTCTTCGAGGCGGCCAAGCCACCCAAATCTTTCTATGTCATTGAAGGCGCCGACCACAATAACACCTACCAGATCGGGGGCGCGGCCTATTTCCGCCGGTTGGCGGAGTTCGTCCAGGCGGCTCTCCGAGCCTAGCCTGTGCTCACGCGAGAGAGGGTTCGAGGTTCGAAGTTCGAGGCTTTCGGAACTTCGAACCTCGAACTTCGAATCTCGGATCGCGCTTCTCGCGCGCCACCCCAAGATTTTGGACGAAAGAAAAGAATAGATTGGCGATTGCCGAGACATTTGGTACAGTGCGCGGCGGCTAGGCAAAACTGCCTGGAAGCGCGTATGGCTTATAGCGTATAGCACGGACAAGAAGCGCACGTTTCTTCGTATTGCTTGTGCCATTAGCTATACGCCATATGCTCTTTTCATCGGAGAGATCGAATGCTGGTTAAGGAGGCCGGGGTGATGATTTCCGTTCGTCTGCTGGTGTTCTGTCTGCTGGGTTTTGCGATGGCGCTTGCCACTGGTTGTGCAGGGAAAACCGGAAAGGCACAGCCGCCAGGTCTGAGCGACGCGAGACCAGTTACGAACCAGACTCCGGCGGACGAGCCGATTGATCCATTTGCCGAGCCCTATGGGGATGCCGATGATGAGTATGATCCCTGGGAACCGGTGAACGCCAACATCTTCGCGTTCAATCTCAAGGTCGATCGCTATGTGCTCAAGCCTGTAGCGAAGGGGTATGATTATATCTTGCCCGATATCGTTCAAGTCGGCGTCAGCAACATCTTTTCCAATCTCCGGTTTGCTCCCCGCTTTTTGAACAATGTGTTTCAGGGCAAGCTCAAAGGCGCTAGCATTGAAGTGGGGCGGTTCCTGATCAATAGTACGGTAGGATTGGCCGGGTTCTTCGATCTTGCAACAAAAGTCAATCTGGTAACACCGGAAGAGGATTTCGGGCAGACGCTGGGTTTCTACGGGGTCAGTCCTGGCCCCTATCTTGTCCTACCGCTGCTTCAGCCCTTCACCGTTCGGGACTTTGTGGGATATGTCGGCGATGTGTTTCTCAATCCGATCAACTGGCTGGTCGTACCGATCATTGAAGTCGACGACGTGCCCTCCGTGATCGACCACAAGAACCGTATGACCTCGAGCATCATCCAGACTGGGTCTCGCGTGGGAGAGATCGTCAATGAACGGTCGCGGAATCTCCAAAAGTACCAGGGAGTCGAGGAGGCGACGTTGGATCTCTATACCGCCGTCCGCAACGCCTACTTGCAGAAGCGTTCCCAGGCGATCCGGGAATAACGAAGCCAGGTTTGTTTAGTTCATCTTGTTGGTCTGGTTTGTTTGGTTGTGATCGAGAGAAACCAGATGAACCAAATAGACCAAATAAACTAAACAAACGTTTTTACCGTATCACGCCCAGTTCCCGGCCGACTGTGGCGAAGGCGGCGCTGGCTTGCGCAAGATGTTCGTGTGTATGGGCCGCCGACATCTGGACGCGAATTCGCGCCTGACCTTCCGGTACAACCGGGTAACTGAACCCCACGACATAGATCCCTTCCTCCAACAGCCTTTCTGCCATCCTGGTGGCGAGTGAGGCATCGCCCAACATAACCGGAATAATGGGATGCTCGCCGGGAATGAGCCGGAACCCGAGGTCGGTGAGTTGTGCGCGGAAGAACGATGCGTTCTCCCGCAGCCTGGTCCGTAACTGATCGCCTTGGGCCACGAGGACGACGGCCCGTTTGGCCGCCGCAGCGATGACCGGGGGGAGCGAATTCGAAAACAAATAGGGTCGCGATCGTTGCCGCAACAGCTCGACGATTTCTTTTCGTCCGGACGTAAACCCACCGGTCGCGCCGCCCAAAGTCTTGCCCAGCGTGCTGGTGACGATCTCGATCCGGTCGGCGACGCCGAAATGGTCCGGCGTGCCGCGCCCATTGCGCCCAAGCACACCGGTCGCGTGACTATCGTCCACGATCACTGCTGCATCATATCGATCCGCCAGTTCGACGATCCGATCGAGCTTCGCGAGGTCGCCATCCATGGAGAAGACCCCATCCGTCGCGATCAGGCGAAGGCGATAGGCTGTCGCGTCGCGCAGCTTGGCTTCCAGGTCCGCCATATCGGAGTGCGCGTAGCGGAGCCTGGTGGCCTTGCAGAGCCGGATGCCGTCGATCAGGCTGGCGTGGTTCAAGGCGTCGCTGATGACGGCGTCTTGCTCACCGAGGAGCACCTCAAAGAGTCCGCCGTTGGCGTCGAAGCAGGAACTATAGAGGATCGTGTCCTCGGTGCCCAGGAAGGTGCTGATTGCCTGTTCGAGTTGTGTGTGGAGATCCTGCGTGCCGCAGATGAACCGGACAGAGGCCATGCCGTAGCCATGTTCTTGCAGCCCGGCTGCTGCGGCTTGTCTGATGTCAGGATGGTTGGCGAGCCCCAGATAGTTGTTGGCGCAGAGATTGAGGACTTCACCCTGGGCCACGCGAATCTCAGCCCCCTGAGGGCCGAGGATCTGCCGCTCGGATTTGTAGAGGCCTGCCGCGCGGATGTCAGTGAGCCGTTCCGAAACTGTTTTTTTGAGTGAGTGGTAGGCCATTCTCAGTACGTCTCACCTCTTACCCCTCACGGAAATAGAACTACTTTCCCGCATTGGCCGGAATTGATCAACTCGAACCCCTGCGCGAAGTCTTTCAGGGGAAATGTGTGAGTGATCACCGGCTTGATATTGAGTCCGGCCTGGAAGAGACCGGTCAAGCGGTACCAGGTTTTGAAGAGTCGTCGGCCTGTCACCCCATACACGCGGATGCCCTTGAAAATAATTTCGTTTGGCAAATCAAAAGACACAGATCCGGTTGGAATGCCGAAGAGTGTCACGCGTCCGCCGTTCTTCACGGCACTGAAGGCCTGATGCAATGCCGTAGGGTTCCCCGACATTTCGAGCGAGGCGTCGACGCCTTCGCCGGCGGTGATCTCGCGAATGGCGGCGGCGATCCGGTCCGCTGTCTCGGCCTTGGCGTCGATCAGGTGATCGGCGCCGACTTGCTTGGCAAGGTCCAGGCGGTAGGCACTGACGTCCATCGCGATGATTTTTGCGGCGCCGGCTGTTCGTGCGACGGCGGCCGCGAAGAGTCCAGTCGGACCGCAGCCGGTGATCAAGACCGTCTGTCCCGTGAGGTCTTCGACTAAGGCGGCGTCGACGGCGTTGCCGAGCGGTTCCTGGAGGCAGGCGAGTTCGGGTGGAAGGGTGGGCAAGGTCTTCCAGAGCACAGTTTCAGGCAAAGCAATATATTCCGCGAACGATCCGTCGCGATCGACGCCGAGGATGCGGTAATTCTTACACACATGCGCTTGTCCGGTGCGGCATTGGAAGCACTGACCACATGTGAGGTGCGATTCGGCGGCGACATAATCGCCCACCTTGACGAGCGTGACATCCGAACCGACCTCTATAACTTCACCGCACATTTCATGGCCAATGATGCGTGGCGGGTGAATACGGCTGTGCGCCCAGGGATCCCAATTATAAATATGGGCATCCGTCCCGCAGAGAGAGGTGGCGGTGACGCGGATGACGGCATCCGCGGGGCCCGGTTTTGGATCAGGCCTATCGGTGGCGGTCAACCCTGGTTGCGCCGACGTCTTGACGAGCGCTCGCATGGGTTCATTGTATACCACGGGCTCCTAGCCCGGTCTATCTGGTCTTTCTGGTCTATTCGGTCTGTCTCGTGTGTTTGGGTGAACCAGATAGACCAGACAAACCAAATGAACAAAACGGGTTGCGCCAGGGTTCGCGAGATCGGTAGGATGCGACCATGAAGACTCTGCACCACCAATCGTATGTGCTGTTGGCAGGGATGTGTTGTGTTCTGTTCTTCTATCCAGGCCTCATTGCAGCAGCGCATTCCGCATCATCACTACCCACGGCTTCCTCGTCCGGCCCTACGAATCGGTGGGTGGAATTTGAGTTGAGCCAAGCGGAGTCGATGAGGAATCCACAAACCGGCAAGCCAGTCACGTTGACGATTGTTCTTGGAGACGTGACAGCGGGCATGACTCCGGTGGTGGCAACCTGTGAATCGACTGTGTTCCAAACCCAAACGGTCACGCTGGAGCCAGATGCAACGTCGATGGCGTTGAAGGGGACGGTTACGCTTGAACCGATTCTGATGAGTCGGACTTCCGTGCCACTTAGGGTGGCGCGAGTCCAAGTGACGTTTTTTTCTCAATCCCGCCAGGACAAACCAGAGCGGTTTATGCGGCAGGTTGTGTATGTGACGATGGATCGTTTGGAGCCGGCGAATGAGGCTAGTGAATTGCCGCCTGTTCGTCCCGAGAAACCTCTAAGCGAAGATATAATCCTGGATGAAACGAAACCAGCCGTGGAGCCGGTTTCGACCGACGCTTTAGCCGAGGAGAATCTGGTCCCGGGTGCTCCCTCAGGGGAGGGGAAGGCCTATTGGCAGCAGGTGAGTCACCTCATCAGCCAGAGTTGGGCTCGCCAGATCCGCGGAATCCGGCGTGAACCAAGCGGTGAAGCCGTGAAAGTGCGCTTCAAGCTATTTCCGAACGGCCGTGCCCAACTGATCAGGATTGAGAAAGGTTCCGGCGCGCGCGCCCTCGACGAAGCTGGAATTTATGCGATCGTCAATGCCCAACCGTTTCCGCCGGTCCCCAGCGAGTTGGGGCAGGACGTTGTGGACGTGCATATCCGGATGCGAACCGGTGATCGGAAACGGTCTCTCGATGCGCAGTCGAGCGGGAGTCTATCAATCGGCAAATCTGGTCCATCGGGCCAGCCTTCGAAGAAGTAGCAGGTTGCGGAAATGTCATTCAGGTAGGCTAAAGTCGAGGTCAAGGTTGAGCATAACCGGGAGGAGTGATTCATGTTGAAGAAAAGTTGGCTTGTGTTGGTGTTGTTCGAAGCGCTGGCATGGTTTCCGCTGGTGGCTCACGCAGAGCCGGCTCGTTGGAACCTCGATCTTGACCATTCAACGGTCGAGTTTCGTGTGGCGCACATGATTGTTTCCAAGACCACAGGCCGGTTCACGGACTATGCCGGGTTTGTCGATATGGATGCCGAGGCCGGTACGGTGAAGGCCATTGAGGTGACGATCAAGGCCGGGTCGGTGAATACGAATCATGAAAAACGGGATGCTCACATACGGAATGTCGACTTTCTCGATGTGGAATATTACCCGACGATCATTTTCAAGATGAAGAGCTACAAGAAAGCTGCAGAAGGCTTTATAGCGGTGGGAGACCTCACCCTGCACGGGGTGGCCAAAGAAGTCGTCTTGACGGGCCAGTATAACGGGGCGACGAAAGACCCCTGGGGCAATATCAGGGCCGGCTTCAGCGCAGAGGGGAAACTCAACCGGAAAGATTTCGGGATGGTCTGGAACAAGACGTTGGATAGCGGAGGGCTCGTCGTTGGGGATGAGGTTCAGATACGACTCGAGATTGAATGTATCAAGGTGAAATCCTAGCAGGCTGTTGAAAAATCCCGCCAACAGGGAGGAGGGGTGGACTGGTTGGTCCCCCGTGCTCACGGAACCCCCACGATGCAGAGGGGATGGAGCCTGATGATCTTCTGTGCTCACGCAACGCGCGGCCTCCGAAGGCCCTCGTTGGACGCGCGCAGTGGAAGATCAGTCAGCCCCCATCCCTGGAGAGAGAACGAGCGAGCTTGGAAGGATCATCTTTACTCACTCGCTGCGGCCTTGCCAGGGACAAGGCGTGTCCCTGGGCGAAGAGGCTGTCTTGGCAGCCTCAGGGCGGGAGGGTGAAATAGTCGCCGGGGTTGGGCGGGTGAGAAGTCTGGGCTTTTTGAACAGCCTGCAAGCTCTGCCTGATCCAGCTCGTCACAGGTTCATTCTTCTGAAAGTCATCAATGATGAAGGCTATGGTCTTGGGGCGCACGGCGGATGTGGGAACTGCGCCGCTGCAGCTTCGTGAGCTTTCAATGCCAGAGCCAGGCCCTGGGCAGGTCTTGGTTCGTATCACTGTCTGCGGGATCTGCCGGACAGATCTTCACGTCATCGAGGGCGAGTTGGCTAACCCTAAGCTCCCGCTCATTCCTGGCCACCAGGCAGTCGGGGTGGTGAGTCAGGTTGGCACTGGAGTGAGTGAGCGGACGGTTGGCGAGCGAGTCGGAATTGCCTGGCTGCAGCAGACGTGCGGCCTCTGCGAATTTTGTACGAGTGGGCGCGAGAACCTGTGCGAGAGCGCCAGGTTTACCGGCTATCAAGTCGATGGCGGGTATGCGGAGTATGCGCTCGTCCCGGCGGCATTTGCCTATCCGATTCCACCGGTCTTCAGTGATGAAGAAGCGGCCCCCCTTCTCTGTGCCGGAATTATCGGCTACCGCGCGCTACGTCTGAGTGGAATTCAGCCTGGTCAACGGCTCGGTCTCTATGGATTTGGAGCGTCCGCTCACATTGCCATCCAGATTGCTCATCATTGGGGCTGCCAGGTCTATGTCAGCTCATTGAAACCGGAACATCAACGTCTCGCACGTGATTTGGGCGCCGTCTGGGTGGGCGGGGCGACCGACAGGCCGCCGGACAAGCTCCACGGCTCGATTATCTTTGCGCCGGCCGGGGAATTGGTTCCACCTGCCTTGCGTGCATTAGAGCGCGGCGGCACGCTTGCCCTCGCCGGCATTCACATGACGCCGATTCCCTCTCTCGATTACGATCGCGAGGTCTTTGGAGAGAAGGTTATTCGAAGCGTCACAGCCAATACGAGGCAGGACGGCCTCGATCTCCTGCGCGAAGCGGCTGCGATTCCGATCAAGCCCC
>ERZ1292633.868-Hain-H41-02um-R1-868-length-33709-cov-8_pt1 | contig 33709 bp, 26 predicted proteins | sample MGYA00564406_ERZ1292633 | MGnify/ENA primary metagenome ERZ1292633 (study PRJEB36523, sample SAMEA6512639) | groundwater metagenome | collected 2019-01-08 | study: AquaDiva: Metagenomics assemblies of 32 groundwater samples
GCGGACACTCATGGGCAATAAATCCGGCATCCCTGCCGCCATAACCATTAGCCACTGGCGCGCCAAAAACATCTAAAATTAATTCTCTCTGATGGTCATAAAGCCTTTCTGCGGTACAGAAAACAACTTTAACTCCGATATCATTAAGCCTGACGTTGTTTTGCTCTGCAAATTTTGACAGAAGATATATTGAGCTTGGGTACCCGAATATATGTTTGGGTTTATATTTTCTAATTATAGATATATATTCGCGCATTTTCTCTTCACTCATGTTAAATGCAGAAAGAAGTTTGGTTTTAAATAACTTGTCTCTTAGATTTCTTATAATGTCCTGCTTTCTGAGTTCTACAGGCGAACCCCATATGACTATCTCGGGATCACCTATACCCACTCCCCACCACCTGGCTGCCCTCAATTTCGCGGCAATATCATACCCTATCCGTCTCTTGGCAAGATAAAACTGCAATGGTGTGCCTGTTGAGCCGCCTGTATTAAATCTTTTCAGGTTTTTTGATGTGTCGGATTTCAGCATTTCAATTTGTTTTCTGATTATATCTTTTGTCAAAAAAGGGAGCTTTTTTAAGTCTGAAGATGTTTTTATGTCATCCGGATATATCTTTTCAGAGTTAAAAAGTTCCCTGTAATAGGGAACATATTTATGTGCGTAAGCTATAAGATCTCTTAGCTTCCCTGACTGAAGTTTGTGCAACTGTTCCCGGCTGTACCATTGGCTCTGTTCGAGTTCTTTAAGATAGAATATGGTTTTATGCCCTTTGAGTAACTCGTGAACCGGGAAGAGTATATTTTTTATGATTGGCTTCATAAAAAAACTAAAATGTCTGTTTTGGAGAAGGCTGCAAACGAAATTTTGTTTCTGCTGACTGTGCCCACTTTTCCCTTAGCTAAATAATTTTATATATTTCGTCCTGAGAGAAAACATATTTATTCGAGATACTAAGGCGTAATATTTTCTCAATGACTTCAACAATTTTTTGATTAGCTGAAATCTGGAAAGCCAATGCAGCTCCATGTTCTTTTTTAGCCCAGTATTTAATTAACTGTCTTTTCTTATCAACTATATCTCCGATAGAATTTTTAAATTCTTTTGCAACTTCCTTCTGGCCTTCGCTAATTTTAAACTCTTTTATTTTATCAGCAGTATCATTCAGTAAATTATTTGCCATAACCAGACGATATTTGATTTTCTCTTCACTCTTTTCTCTGGTCATAAGTGCAATTTGTTCCTCGGCTTTTCCCAAATCTTCAATTGCCTGAAGCGTGTACATGGAGTAATTCCGAAGTATTGCGCCTGTTTGTTTTTCATGCTCATACTCCATTTCGTAATTTTCCATAGCAGTTTCACTAATTCCAAGAGTACCGACTCCAAGGAGTATACGCCCAAAAATTTTCCCTGTTTTATCTGAGGTTGAATCTTCCTCTTTTATAACCATAGACTTGCAACTATAGCTCATAATGAGAAAAGAACTAATTAATATTGAAAAAAATAATTTAACTTTGAGCGTATCATTAACTTTGTCTTTGGGCTGAAGAGTAAGACTCGGTAGTATTTTATGATAACCCTTTTTGAGTGAAAGCCAAGCCATTACTGTATAAGTACCTTTTCTGATAAACAAAGCTTATCAGAATGTATAATTTCTTTAAACTGATTGAGTAATTGACTGCTCCTGTTATCCCATGTATTTGACCTTGCATAACTAATAATTTTATCTTTATCCCAGTTCTTTCCAAGCGCTTTCAGTATTGCAGCTGTCATTTCTTTTTTATTATTAATATCAAAAAGCAGACCGTAATCTTCTGAAGACACCACTTCCTCATTACCTCCAACGTTTGTTGTAACAACCGGCAAACCGCATGCGCTTGCTTCCAAAAAAACATTTGCCCAGCCCTCATTGCCGGTTGCAAGGCAAAATATGTCAGAGGCACTTAGCCACTTGTAAATTTTATTATGCGGCTGGTGCCCGGCAAACAGGACATCTTTCTCAAGATGCAATCTCTCAACTGTTTTCCGCAATACAGGTTCGTAATTGCCTTCAACAGACCCTCCCCCGACTATTAAATACACCAGATCAGGGAACGTCTTTTTTATTTCCGGCAATAAGGCAATGACTTCATGGAACCCTTTCCTCTTAACAAGCCCGCCAACTGAAATCATGATTTTTTTATCTGCCGGCAATCCGAGTTCTTTCCGTGCCTCGAGTTTATTTACAGGCCTGAACTTTTCAATATCAATACCGTTGGGGACAACTTCAATTTTTCCGTCGTGGATACCAAGTGAAGCGGCAACATTCTTGAGGTCATTACATACAGCAAAAACCTTGGCCGCCTTTTTTAAGGCATATCTGATTTGAAACCTAATCAGTGGATATCGCAGGAGCTTCTTTATTGTGCCTCTTAATGTAATGGTAACAGGCTTATGAAAAAGTTTTCCTATAAGCACTGCACCAAATCCATCTGGATATACAAAATGGGAATCAATAATATCAAACTTAAAGTTTTTCTTTAATTTTAATATTGTAACTATTGAGGAAAGAAAGAAAAACAATCCATCAATAAACTTGAAGAAATACGGTATGCTGAAGAACCTGGGATGATACACTTCGATTGAATCCTGAATCTCCATATAGTCTACCCTTGGCCTGTAATTTTTTTTAAGACACCCGGCAAACGGAAACCACGGCACAGGCGCAACCACTTTTATTTCACAGTGCCTTGCTACTTTAAACATCCTTTCTCTTACAAATATACCAAGAGCCGGCTGTTTGTTATTTGGAAAAACAGATGTTATGACCAGCAACTTCATTGTCTTGATTTCAGGAGGCGCTTATAGACAGGAAGATATCTCTTTATGATCTTATCCCAGCTTCTTTCCCTGTTGACATATATAACAGCCTGCGTTGAAAGGGTTTCAAGCAGTGCCGGATTGGAAAGTAATTCAACCAGTTTTACAGATAAGGATTCCGCACTATCAGGCTTGAACAAAATCCCATTTACTTCATTTTCAATAAGTTCTCTTATCCCTCCGACATCGCTCCCTGCCACGACCTTTCCAAGAGCCATTGCCTCCAGGGGCTTCAGCGGTGTAACAAGTTCTGTAAGCCGCATGCTCCTTCTCGGATAGACAAGGACATCCATAACAGAATAATATCTCCTGATGTCATTGTGCGGAACCTTGCCGGTAAATATTACCCTGCCGTTTAAGCCTTTTTTGTTTGCCGTTTCACGCAGTTTTGCGTACTCCGGACCATCGCCTACAAGCATAAGCGCTACATCCTTATCCTTTCCCAATATTTCAGAGAAAGCGTCAATAAGTATATCTATCCCCTCATAATGGTAAAATGACCCTATGAACCCTATTACTTTTTTACCTCTTATATTTGTCTGTTCTGACAGCGCCTCGTCATAAGGGACAGTTGAAAACTGTTTAGTATCTACGCCATTAGGAATAATAACTATTTTTTCTTCCGGTATGCCGCGTGCCACCATTTCTTTTCTCATTGCATTAGATATAGTGAAAACAGCGTCCACTTTTTTCAGTAGCCTCGTTTCAATAAAACGGCTGATTCTGTATTTGAAAGATTTTTCCTTGAATGTCCTGTGGTCAACTGCTGCGTCTTCCCAGAAGGCGCGCACTTCGTAGACAACGGGGATGCCGTATTTTCTTCCGGCCTTTAGCGCCGGCACGCCGTTAAGACTAGGCGAATGGGCATGAATTATATCGGGATTCTCTATCCTTATAATATCTTCAATTCTTTTACGCAGAGAATGCATTAATTTAATTTCTTTTAAAAAAGGCGTGTTTCCAAAATTATATTTTTGAGCGCCGTAAATCTTAACATTGTCAATTTCTTGTTTTTCTGAACCAACATCACCCTGCTTAGGCGAAGTAATGCATACAGGCTCAAGTCCGTTTTCTCTCTGATATTTCAGGATATAACTGGTCCTGAACACATAACCGCTGAAATGGGGCTTGTAATGGTCAAGTATATGAAGGATTTTCAATTTATATTTACCTTGATCAAATTAGAGATTTTGCTTCTATTGTTAAAACCGTCCCAGCTCCGTATGGCAAAATAATAAGACCCGGGTTTTAACCCGTCAATAACAAAAGACTGTTTAGCGCCAGAAGATAGAGGCTGAGGCTCATTATTCACATTCTCCCCTGCCCACCAGTTAGCATATTCAGCAGGATCATATTTATACGCCCTGGTGTCAGGATTAAATCTCAATGATTCAGCCATTTTTTTTGTAGAATATTTAATCTGATAGCGCACTGCATCTTCAGGCACAGTCCAGCCCAGAGTGACTTTTCCGGAATTAACGGTTGCTGTTAGGTCTTCAACAGGCATCGGCGCAGAAGTATGTTTTCGGGGATGTAAGCGCTGGTATAAGATTCCCTGAACACCGGGATGATCAATAAAACCATAACCGGCCCATACACCATCTCTGTCCCATGCAGCCATCCTTATAATCTTATCCATCCTTTCCAGCCACTTATCATCTCCATTCAACAGATATGGCGCCAGATTCACGTTTAAAGCCATCTTCAGGAGTCTGTACTCATGGTTGGATTTGGATTTATCATTAAGATTATAGATATAAGGAAGCCAGAATGCCCAGTGTTCTCTTTTCACGCCCTCAACATAAGGCTCTCTGTACATAAAATCGGACAAACCCTCAAGAACATCGAAGACCTTATCTTTTAGGGGATTTTTATCGTCCATATGAAGATAATAGTTATATAAACCATCAAAAATTACATAGCCGATCATGAGACCCGGCTTAATGCCAGGTTCGCTATCCCAGCCGCTTCCTGATCCTCCTGCTATATAACCCCTGTCCCAATCAATAAACAGTGTACTCCATGGCTTCTGCGGATCCAGTCTTTGCTGTAACAGCCACTTAAAGTTCTCATCTGCCATATCCATAAAGGACTTGTCACCGGTAAAATCATACATTGCAGCAAGCGTATACATGCCCCATCCCCATACCCGCGGATACGGGCCCATAGTAATATTACTGTGAGTTTCTTTCACATATTCAGCCCAGTCAAGAACCGCTTCTTTAATCCGTTCATCTCCTGTCACATAGTAATAAAGAGGCATTCCATACCAGTGAGGGTGTTCCCATTCAAAAACCACCTTGGCAAGCTCGGCCTTATCCGCATCTTTTTGCGGGCTGTCTATGCGCCATTTCCCCTTGCCCTGAGCAGAAAGGTCATAATTATCAGAATGAAAAATTGACCAGTCGGCATTGTAATTGGTTCTTGATTCAGCCATTAGAAAAGATGAGCCGGCAGAGGTAAGATTGTCTGTCTGTCTGAGAAAATTTATAAGCGATATCTGCGAAAAATCATATTGATTAAGAAATCCGCCCTCTCCCCAGTAATGATAACGCCAGATTTTCATTCTTGGCTCACGGTCGCCGATAGCGTATTCCCAGCCGCGTTCTTTAACATATTCTTTTTCATCCCTGAATGAAACAAAATGATACATCGGGCTAATTCCCTTAACATTCATGTTATACCAGTCCACCGGCGCCCTGGCTATAGGCGGATATTGAAATTGTTTCATTGAGACTGCTCCATCTGTCTGCTTAGCATGGAAGTCATACATTATCTCAAATGTATTATGGCTGCCGTATCTTATCCAGTAACCGACCTGATTTTCCTCAGGCCATAATCCAACAGAGACTGTTCCATCATCCTTTGCCCGCAGGCTTTTGGGCCACCAGCCAGCGGCAAAACGCACTCCTGCAGTCATTCCTGTCCCATCTGCATTGCTGACATCTATAAATGCCAGATCAGGATATTCTTTTATTCCTCCCTTTGCTAATATGTCGCCTCCTTTTTTAATCCAATACCCTTCCTGCAAAAAACCATGCTGTTTTTCTCTTCTGTAATCCGGCGGAATAGGCGCATGGTAATAAAAAGAATTTCCGGAATAAACCTGCGGGAAATCTGAAACTGCCTGGTAATATCCTATCTCTTTGCCCTCTCCTTTCAGATGTTCATTTATTGTGCCGTTATGCTTTGCCATCACAACAACTGGTTCATAAGATTCTGCCAATCTTGTTATCAAATTTAAAGACCGGATATAGGTATGTTCAAATTGTTTATTGCTTGCGTTGCGAAGAGTATAGACCACCTTTACTCTGGACTTCTTTTTATAAAAATGCATCCTTACTGTATAGTCCATCATTCGCTTACCGTCACTTATATGCGTTCCAACTGCCTTTATTACAGCCCTCACAGGCCCGTTTTCTTCAATATAAATTTTAGCTTTTGTATCATTTAATGAAAGATATTCTTTTCCTTCTCCGTCCGTGATAACTATACCTTTTGAATCCCCTTTTGAAATAATTTCCTTACCGTCTATTGTTACGCTGTCAAAGAGATTAAAACCTTCCTTTTTTATCCTTACTGTCATTACTCCGGTATTTACAATAATCTCTCTGCCTTTATCTTCTGCCAGTCTCCCTTCCGAATTCCCATTTCCCCTGATTATTTTAATTCCCTTATTTAAACCGGCTTTCTTTAAATCCGTTTCAAAATCAATTAACGCCCATCTCACAGACCCGTCCGGCCATTTTGCAAGTGTCCTGAACTGATATGAATCAGTACCCTCGAGGCTAAGCTGCGGAATACCATTTTTTTCATGAAGCATGCCCATAGGAAAAGGTATGCCTACTGTAACAGGTTCTGCCAGTCTGTCAATTCCGGATACTCCGCTTCTTAATGCCTCGTGAACTGTCAGAGGAACAGATATATCAGAAGCGCTGACAGGCAGTACTACAGAAAAAAATAAAATTGCAGTTATCAGTAATTTTTTCAACGTGTCAGACTTTCTCATGAGTCAAGCCAGTTCCTGCACCAGTGTTCAAAAAACAACAGCTGCCATATATGGCTGCTTAAGTTCCGATATTTTAAACGGTGGTTGGAAATAAGGGATTCAATGAATTTTACATTAAAGAAACCCCTGTTTCTGCACCTTTCTCCCAAAAGCATATCTTCTGCATAACCGGTCAGATCTTTTTTAAACCAGTGTATAAGAGGCGTACAAAAACCCATCTTATTGCGGTTTAATATTTCCGGGGGAAGAAAATCTGACATTGCTTTTTTGAATATATATTTTTTACAGCCGTTTTTAATTTTGTATTCAGAGGGAATCCTGGCTGCAAATTCCAGCAACTCATGATCCAGCAAAGGAGCCCTGGTCTCCAGAGAACAGAGCATGCTTGCTCTGTCAACTTTAGTGAGGATATCTTCAGCTAAATATGTCTTTGTATCCAAATATTGAATCTTTGTAAGATAATCTGCATCAGGGTAGCGGTTGTAAAATTGTTCCAATACGTCGTTATTATTTCCTGGAAACCCGTTATCTGACTTGCTCTGGGATATAATTTTCATAACATCTTTATCAAAAAGCTCCTCAAAATAGTGATCATCCTGTGTAATCATTCCCTTGTAGTACTCAAAGGGGGTCAAGGTCAGATGTCTGAGAAAACCTTTTCCCCTCATGCCGTAAGGCATTAAGGAAGAAATACCCCCAAAGACTATATGCCTAAAGAGGGAAGGAATTAAACTCATCTGATTATTAAATCTACATGCCGATGCATATCTGTTATATCCGGCAAAAGTTTCGTCTCCTCCGTCACCTGAAAGCACCACTGTAACATTTTCCCGCGCCATTTTTGATACATAATAGGTCGGAATTACTGATGAGTCGGCAAATGGTTCATCAAATTCCCATGCTAATTTTGGAAGAAGTCCGATTGCATCAGGCTTTATAATCATTTCATGATGTTCTGTTCCATACTGTTTAGCTATCTTTCTTGCATATTCAAGCTCGCTGAAATCCGCTTCTTCAAATCCTATTGAAAAGGTCTTTACCGGCTGATTCATCACACGGCTCATAAAAGCAACTATAGAACTGGAATCCAGTCCGCCGCTTAAAAATGCGCCGAGCGGAACATCACTTATCAGCCGGACTTTTACAGCGTCTAACAGTTTCTCCCTGAGTCCGTCAACCCAATCATGTTCTGAAACAGAATAATCAGGGTTATATTCGATATCCCAGTATTGCCTGATATTAATACTCACTTCTTCTGCCTGTTCAGGTGACTGCTGCTGAACCGTCATAAAATGCCCCGGCGGCAGTTTATAAATATTTTTAAAGATTGTCTTTGGAAACGGTATATATTGATAGGTAAAATAATCACTTACTGCGGACAGGTCTAATTCCCTTTTAATGCGTCTATCGGAAATTATCGCCTTTATCTCGGAAGCAAATACAAAACGGCTTTTATCATAAAAATAATACAGAGGCTTTTTACCTAATCTGTCACGCGCTAAAAAAAGGCTTTTCTTTTTTGCATCCCATATGCAGAAAGCAAACATGCCGCGCAATTTCTTAACACAATCTTCCCCGTACTGTTCGTACGCATGTATTATTGTCTCTGTATCGCTCTTTGTTCTGAATTTATGTCCCTTATTTTCGAGATCATGCCTCAACTCCATAAAATTATATACTTCTCCGTTGTATGTAATCCAGATACTGCAGTCTTCGTTTGACATGGGCTGTGCTCCTGTGTTGAGATCAATTATGCTGAGACGCCTGTGCCCAAGGCCGACAGGGCCATCTATGTATATACCCTCCCCGTCAGGCCCCCTGTGGCGCATAATACCGGTCATCCCGAGAAGAACATGATTTTCAGGTTTTCTTTTTATATCCAGTATTCCGGCTATTCCGCACATCTCAAACAGTCTCCGTAAATCTCTTCATATTTTTTTATCATATTGTCCACGGCAAATCTTTCTGATACCTTTTTTTGAGCGGCCAGTCCCATTGCCTCTGCCTTTGATTTATCATTCAGACAGGCAATAATAGCTTTTGACAGCCCGTCCTGGTCGTCAGGTTGAACCAGCAGGCCATTGACACCATGTTCTATAAGTTCGAGATTGCCTCCCACCTTTGTCGCCACCACCGGTTTTCCTGCTGCCATTGCTTCAAGAAGCGTTATTGATAGTCCCTCGCTTCTGGAACAGAGAACAAAAACATCCATAGCAGCCATAAGTTCAGGTATATCTGCTCTCATTCCGAGAAACTTAACATTTTTGCCAAGCATCAAATCACTCACCAGCATTTCCAACTCTGAACGAATCGGGCCGTCACCTATGATAAGCAATACAGTCTTTGGCAGTTCACTTACAACCTGCTTCATTGCTTTAATCAGGCACTCGTGATTTTTTATGGGATCAAGACGCGCAACTATTCCCACAACATTTGCTGTTTCATCAATACCAAGTTTGGTCCTTATTTCTTTGCAATCGGTTTTCACATTATAGAGATCTGCATCTATCCCGTTGTGAATAACCGTGATTTTCTTTTCTTTAAATTTCTCGTACTTAATAAGATTATTTTTTAAATACTCGGCAACTACGACTATTTTATTTGTAAAAAAAGAAAGTAATTTATCAGCAATTCTGACCTTAAGGTTTGGGAATACATCACGCGCATGTTCTGTATATACAATTACAGGCACCCTGGCAATTTTGCCTGCTATAACACCGTAAAAAAAGGCTGTTGAGTTATGCAGATGAAGCACCTGTATCTTATGCTCTTTTAACAGCCTTGCCAGTTTAAAAGGATAAAGATAATCTATACCCTGCTTTCTTCCAAGAAAATGCACTTTAGTATTTCCGTTTACCCTTTTTACAAGATTCCCCAGCGAATCAAAGCAGCATATGGAGCTGGAATAACGATTTTTATCCAGTCCGTCAATCAGACTCAGGGTAACTTTTTCAAGGCCTCCAAATTCAAGCCCCTGAATAAGATGAAGTACATTAATTATTTTCATAGACGGATTTAAGATCTGATTCAGGCATTCAAACCGGTTGCCCTGACACAGCAGTAATTGAACTAAGCTCCCTGTTCGCAAGAACTTTTAATACAACTATTATTGCGACAAGATGATAGAAAAGATCAAAATAGGCCCTTCCGAGAAATACGCCCCCTACCATATAAGCAATCAAACTTATCTGGAGCATGTCAGAGTAATTTCTCAGCCACTCGGCAGAGTGGATTCCCTCAAGCCTTTTTTTAATCTTTTTCAAGCTGAATAAACAGAACAATAAAAGGAACACAAATAGACCAAACGCTATAAAACCATGCTCCCCGAGCACTTCAAAATAAATACTATGCACATCACCGGCTGTTTCACTCGGATTAGGGGAATAATTTACTTTGGTAGTAAGGGATAACCCGTCAAACCCTGCTCCAATTAATGGTCTATCTTTAGCAACATTGAAAGCCATTTTCCATGCATTAATTCTTCCCATGGCAGATGTATCTTGCTCATACTCTTTAATGGTTTCCATCCTGTTTGTCCATGTTTCAGTGATAAAATAGGGGGCAATAATTAACACCATAGATAAAACAGCGGCACCAAAGATCTTTTTGCGGGATTTTACTGCCAGTAGCAGGATAACAGCTGCCAAACCTAAAAATGCTCCCCGGCGATATGTGAATATTACAGATACAATTGTTAACACAAAAGTTGAATATAATAATAATTTTAGTTTTTTGTTTTCTTCTTCTTTTACAAGATAAAAAAGGATTGGCAGCACCATATTCAAGGCAAGACCAAAATCCCCCTCACCCGCGATAAAGGTGCCTTCCGGTCCCCGAACGTTCCATTGCCCAGCGTGAATAATAGAGAAAATACCGCCTTTAACGCCTAAAAAACCCAGAGATAGACTGATTGTCAGCATCAAATATTTAAGTCTTTTCCTGTCCAGAAAAAGCGGAATTGTTATAAGGCTCATAATTAAAATTTTAGAGGTTTTTTGCCACATATCCCATGCTAACTGGGGATAAAAAGAAAAGAAACTGCTAATGGTAAAAGTAATCCATAAGAGAATAATTACAGTTGATTCTCTTTCGAATGGAAATTTTTCTTTATCCTTCGTTACAGCAAAACCTATAAGAGTCGGCACAGCTACAATTAATGCCACCGGGAAATTAGGTGCAATGCCCCAAGCATATTTGTGGGGATTCATGTATCCGAGCCATGAAAAAACCAGAATACCAATCCACGGCCGCATAAAACAAAACGGCAAACTTATAAATACTACTCCCAGAATTATTAAATCACGTAATGACATTAACCGAGATATCCTAACCGTCTAAGATGTTCTTTTATTTCTGATTCGCTGTCTGAATCACAAACACCCGGTTTCTTATCCCCGACTGTCCATTCTTCCTTAATAAATTCAACAGGTCTTGACAAGACATATTCATCATCAATTAATTCTGTAACAACCCTGCCATCCATAGACTCGGGAATTTTTAGCCCCAAAAGATAAAGAATCGTTGGCGCTATATCAATAATCCTGACCGTATCTAAATGGCCCTCTGATTTGATGACAGGTCCCTTCATTGCGAGAACCCCTTCAGGTGAATAACGATGGTTTGCAGTTGCAAAATTATCTTTTGACAAATTCTCAAAAAAAGTAGTTTTTACAACATCGCCAGCCTGCAAATAATAAGGCTCCTTAAATGTAAAAAATAAATCCGCTGCCTCATCAATATAAGGTCCGCTGTAAATTTCCTCTCTGCACAGCACTTCCTTAATCAAATCTTTTCCGGTTTCTGAATCTCTGAGTTTATAAAGTTCATTCTTTATTGTTTGCCTGACTTCATCGTATTCTGTCATACTGACAATCCCGTCGGGCTCCCTGCCTTTCAGATTAACGTTAATACCGAATGGGGAGGCATAGGCTTTTGTATTTTTCCAGTCTATCCATTCATAAAATGGTTCTGCACACCGTTTCACTGCCGGAATATTTATTGACCTTAACCAACCGGGCAGAATATGTCCAATGGACTCGAGTCCGAGCTTTTTTAAAATTTTATAAACAGTGGGAAATGCAATTTTATATTTGTACAGATTCTTTTCATCATTTCTTGTATGCAGCAGCCCTTTGTCCTGAAGCCACTTATTAACATAGAAAAATTTATATATAGGTGCAAAACCGTGGTCAGACGCAATAATTACATTACATTCGTCCCCAGCCTGTGCAAGTATATGCTGTATAGCATTATCAACCTTCCTGTATGCCTCATATATTGCGTTCCCGTATTTGTAAGCCAGTCTTTCATCATAGGCTGGATGTTTAGGATCAATGAAATGCCAGAAATAATGCTGAATTGTATCAGTAGACATAAAATGCGCCATAAAAAAGTTCCATTCATGCTTCTTCAGCAAATAACAGCTTATATCTCTTATTTTTTCCGTCAGATAATCAGCCCTCTGAATGACCTCATCTAATACCTCTTCCCTGGGAACTTCCCCGAATGTATCAACAGGCTTGCAAAATTCTTTGTTATAGGCTGTGTTTTTAATGATATCTTCTGAAAGTTCTCCCGGAAACACATCAATATCGCATCCCATTGATAGAGAAATCATTACACCATTTACTTTTCTGGCAGGATATGTAAAAGGAACACCTACGCTAATTATTTTTTTCTGCCCCTCGCTTAAATACTCCCAGATGGTTTTTGTGCGAATGTCATTAGAATTTAAAAGAGAACCTTCTTTTCCGTTAAGATGTATGCCTGATATAAAATCAAAGATACCGTGTTTCCCTGGATTCACGCCGGTCATAAAAGATACCCACGCAGGGGCAGTTATAGGAGGTATTACAGAACTCAGAGTTGCTGACATTCCGTTTACCAGTATTTTGCCAATATTGGGTAATTTGCACTCCTGTAACAACGGATAGATAATGTCAAACGTAGCGCCGTCTATTCCGATGACAATAACCTTTTTTTCATCCATGGATATTATTTCCTGAAGATAAATATAAATACATTAATTAAGAAGATATAAAATTTAAAATTTGGCAGGCCTGAGTATCATTAAGTCAGAATATAAATCAACATATTCTTTGCCAATTTTATTTAAGCAGAATTTCTGCAGAATTAATGCCCTGGCTGCTGTTCCAATCCGCTCCCTTTCCTCGTGATTATCCTTCAGCCATGTAATTTTGCTGCGGAAATCCCCTTTGATATCAGTTTCAAAAAACACCCCGGTTTCTCCTTCAATAATGAGCTCGGATGCCCCGCTTACTTTAGTAGTCATGCATGCAAGACTACAGGACATTGCCTCTATTAGGACATTCGGCATACCCTCATTTTTCGATGGCAGAATAAAAATATCTGCAGCCTGAAAATACTTTTCAATGGCTTCGGTATAATCCCTGAATAATACTTTTCTTGCGAGGCCATTCTGCGCTACATAATCAATCAGAGAATTTATTAATATTTTTTTACTGTCTTCCCTGCTTGCAGGACCAACCAATATTAATGAGGTATCTAGTTCGTCCTTAAAAATTTCCGACCATGTCTTAAGAAGCCACTCAACATTTTTCCGCTCGGAAATACCTCCTACATAAAGAAAAATAATGCCTGCAGGAAGTTTCAATTTTTCTCTTAAATTCTCTTTCTCTTCAGGTGATACCGGCATAAACCTATCTGAGTTAACACCATTAGGCAGCTCCCTGATTCGCTTATGGCGTAAAGAAATTTTAGATAGTTCTGCTGAAATTTCCGGGCTTATTGACACACATGAGTCAAACATATTAAACAATTCTTTGTGGATTCTGCCGTAAAATCCCTGCCCTATGCCTGAAAGATCATTATTTGACATACTTATTTTCGTAACAGTACTCTTCTTCAGGAATTTTCCCATCAGTCCGATAATGCTGTTTTTATAATATGCGCCGTGCGAATGGATAATGTCGAAATCTTTTCTCTTTTTGTAAAGAATACGGAAAAGATTCCACCAAAGCACCAGCTCTTTCACTTTTCCTTTGCCTTCTTTTATCCGATATACGTCAAAGCCATCAAATTTTTCATGTCTTTTGAGCTTTCCATTTTCTACGGTAACAAAAAATGTCTCAATCCCGGACTTTCTGATCTCCTTCGCAATGCTGACTGCCTGCTTTGCAGCTCCGCTGTAATGGGGATGAAAGTTGGATGTAAACATGCAGACGTTTATCTTTTTTTGCATGGATAATTATTTTTAAGTTTTATACTCTGAATGAGGCACCAGAAAACATTGCCTAAACATGCCCACTTTTAATAAATACAATTTATAAGTTTTTAAAAATCCTAATTTTTTTAGAAGCCCCAATGACGGTTTATTCCAGTCGTATACTATACAGGTAGCTCTTGTAAAACCCATTTCCTCACTAATTCGAAACGCATGTAGATTTAAAATTATCCCTGTACCTCTACCTCTGAAATCAGGAGAAACAAAAAATTTAAAAAAATAGGCAGCCCCTTTAAAAATAGCGGCAACCTTTGGAATGTCAGGATAAGGTGTGTATCTTGTAGAAATCCATTCACTGCCTATAATCCTGTTATTCCTCATTGCCAAAAGACATATATGCCCATCTTGCAGCCACTCTTTAACATTTTCTTTTTTTACCTCGTCTTCAAATTCCATATACTGCTTGAATAGGTTTTCAGAAGATAGCGTTAATCGCTTTACAACACAATTCGCTGAAACCCCTTCATCATTTCTTGACAGCCTTTCATCGGGATCAAACGGCAGGGATCGCTCAACTATATAAAATTTTTCCAGGCTAATAATCTTATATCTTAATTTTCCTAAAATTCTCTTTATATCAACAAAAATCATTTTTAAACTCTGTGATGTCTCAGATACCATGCCTGAAAAACAACCAAAGCCCAAATTTTAAATCTCAATGAACCATCATTGTTCATATATCGGTTTACATAATTGTTGATGGTTTGGATATCAAATAATCCATGCAATTTTAACGAATCAACACTTAAATATTTTCTAATAAATTCAAAATTGTTCCACTTCAGCAGAGCTTCAAAAGGAAAATTAAAGCCATGCTTCGGAACATTCCATAATGATTCAGGTACATAGCTTGCCAATAATTTTCTCAGTATAAACTTTGATTCACCGTGTCTGTATTTATAACTGACCTGCAGTCCTTTAACAAACGATACGAATTCATTGTCCCAGTAGGGGAATCTGACAGTCAAGTTACTGAGAAAAGACATTTCATGAAGTCTGTCATCCGGCATATTCGACAAAAGAACTGAATACAATTCCAATGGACTTAATTTTAAGCTCTCACAAAACACTTTGTAAAAAGTTGTATGCTCAAAACTGCATTTACACCTGCATAATTCCTCGATTTCCCTTTTACTCCATCCCTTCCATCTGATTAGAAGTTCCTGCGGTTCATCAAAATCAAAAATCGGAGCATATCCGTTTAGCATGCTGCGGTTTTTTAAAAAAGATGCTATTTTATGCCTCATATTTATTGGTAATCTTGACGAATAACCAAGTGCGAATCTGATATAGCGCGGCGGCATTGATCCCAATAGACCATCTGCCCCGGTACCGTCAATAGCAACGTCAACATATTTTCTGCAATAATTAAAACACAGCAGCGTCGGCACAGTTGCCGGATCAGCAAATGGGGAATTAATTGAGGATACAATGGTATCAAAGGCATCATGATACTGGTCGATGTTGAAGTATAATTTGTGGTGATTTATACCAAGAAACCCGGCAATTCTCTTTGCCACAGGCATCTCATTGAGTTTTTTATCATTAAATCCTACGGTAAATGCTACTATTTTATCTTTTGCTATTTTTGCTCCGAGAGCACACAACAGGGATGAATCAATCCCTCCGCTTAAGAAAAAACCAGTTTTCCCGGAATCAAAGCGTCTTTCAATACTTTTAGTCAATAAATAATCTACTCTGTCCAGCGACTCATCAAAGCTAAGTGATGGTGAGCTTTGTGATTTAAACTCCAACGGTTTAAGTGTATAACCTCTTTTATTACACTCAAGAGTGCAACCCGGTTCAAGCGAAAAAACATTTTTATAAATTGTATTTGGAGTTGAAATGTCAAGAAATCTCAGATACTCCTGAATTGAACTTAATTCAATATCAGGGGAGATAGCACTTCTTTTAAATAGAATACTTAATCTTGAGGCAAATGTTAGACCAGACTTTTTATTGAAATGAAAATAAAGCGCTTTTGCACCGTGGGGGTCTCTGATTAAAAAAAGTTTATTTTCCCTCGCATCACACAGAGCAATAGCATAAATGCCATTAAGTTTATTGAAACTTTCTGTTCCCCACGCCTCATATGCTGAAATGACAACATCACACTGATTATTATTGGCTGAATGCCCTTTTGCTTTTAATTCTTTAACCAGCTCTGGCAGGTTATATATTTCGCCATCAACCAGAGCTGCTATGTCTCCTTTGCTCGTTACTTTTTTATAATGCTTTTGATCGACACCATTCGTACTTATAGTTCCAAATCCCACAAAACGGGAAGGTGTATATATCTGGCATTCCACCCCGTTAGAGGAAATACCATCTGCCATAATGCGAATTTCATTTAATACATCATTGTACGAGGACATTAATCCGAAAAAGCTTCGGTCGGTTTTTTTCATATCAATTAGAGATAGCTTTTTTTGTTTTGATATAGGAAAGTTATAAGTAAGTAAAAAATTGATTTAATGTTAATTTCATAATGTAGACTTTTAAAAAAGGCTTCTCGCGCATTTCGTTTTTGGCCTTTTTCAAGATAGTGAAGACCAAGTCCATAATAGCCATCACAAAAGTGACTTTTAAAATTAAGGTTATTTTTTCTTATATAGGAATGGAAATTCTTCTCGTGTTTTTTTAGTACCTCTAACATTGAAAGTTTCATAACCTCTATATTATTTGACACATTATTTTCGTGATCTCTTTTAAGCTCCCACACATCTGTTGAATAAGCGATAGTGCCGTGCATTGCGATTCGAAGCCACAAATCCCAGTCTTCAACACATCTGAGATATTCATCGAAAAGGTCACTATACTGAAAAAAATCTTTTCGTATAATTACTGTGCCGGTTGGAATAAAATTCCGAGTCAAAAGCTTGTTATAAGCATCTTTTACATAAAATGAATCACCGAAAAATTCTTTTGTGCATTTCTGTCTTATAAACATTGATTCTGCAATTCCTTTGCTTTTCGAAAAACGTCTCATGTCGCCGAATGTAAGGACAACATCCGGATAAAGTTCCATAAGACCGGCCTGCTTGCTGAGTTTGTCCTCTGGCCAGAGATCATCAGCATCAAGAAAAGCGACATATTTGCCGGTAGAGCTTTTTATCCCGGAATTTCTTGCGCCTGAAGGACCAGAGTTCTGCTGGTAAATATAGCGTAAGTTTGTTTCATTATCGTTTCTTTGCAGGTAATTTTTAACCACTTCGGCAGTTCTGTCAGTAGAGCCGTCATCAACAACAATAATTTCAAGAGGCCTGTAAGTCTGGGCAAAAACACTGTCCAAAGTCTCTGCTATAAAATCCTCAGCATTGTACGCCGGTATGATAGCGCTTACAACGGGCGGGCCTGCCTGTCCGGTAGGCAGGTTCATTTTGATATTGCCCCTTTATAAATACTCCGATGTTCTATAATTTCGCCGCAGGTATAGTAAGTCTTTAGTTTAAAGAAAAAGCGTTTTGAAGAGTTGATTGACATCAGCCAGATTGCAAAATTGGATATAAACTGACGAAACAGGTACCGGGGCACGCCGCAAATACGATTCATACTGTTATTAAATTCCCTTGCCCTGACCTCTGACTTAGCGCAATAGTAACGCCATCTAAGGAGATCCCTTGGAGAAATTTTTTCTGCCTCTACAGGATGGTAAATAATGGCATTTGCCACATACATAAACTTCCTGCCGAGTTTTAACATCCTGGAACAGAATTCCGTATCCTCTGACCCTCCCGGAACATGATGAGACGGCCCGAGATCTGTTCTGAAAAAGCCGTTGGATTTAATTGCCTCGCGTCTGAAGAACATATTGGCGCCGCACGGAACGCCCATCATTGTTTCATTATATTCCCTGTCCACTTCGCCGTCATCCCTGAAAAAAACAGTGCCCCGCAAACTATTAAATCTGCCGTCTGAAGAAAGCCACGAAGGGATTGGCGCTCCCCATAGGGCAATAATCCTACCTCCAAAAGCAGAATATGGATATTTACTTACGGCATTAAGAATGGCGTTAACCCAGTTTTTATCAAACAAAACATCATCATCAGTAAATGCAATAATCTCCCCGCGGGATTTTTGAATTCCAAGATTAAGGGCAGTAGATTTACCCGGGGCAGCTTCTAAAAAGTAGAAAACAGGAATTTTATTGTTTTTAATATACCTTTGAACTACCTCAGATGTATTATCGGTAGAGCCATTATCAATTATCAGAACTTCCCATGCAACGTCCCTTGGCACCTCAACCTGTTCAAGGCTTTTAAGGGTTTTCTCAAGAATGACGGATCTATTATAAGTACAGATAATGACTGATAGTTTCATTCTAAGTTTTAAAACTGGAGGAGATTGCAAATATGCGCCTGTATGTTTTACCGAAATTTGCAAACGGTAACATCAGCGTCCATATCCATTTAAATAATAATTTTCTCAGCCACCAATTGGCTGCCTTAAAATACGCCGTTGATTCCAGTCTTAGGAGAACAGAATGCAATAAAAGATTCTCACATGGGTAAATTTTATACTCTGCCATTATATCATTTAGCATTGCACAGACTTCTTTTACAGTCGGGAAGCGCTGTCCATCCCTTATGTGTTCATCAAGCCATGGCTGGAGCTGTTTATCCTTTTTTTTGAGGTATAAGCTGAAATGTCTGTCATATTCCTGGGAAGCCGTACCTTCAGGAAATGATAGGATCAGCCCTTTTGAAGTAACCCGTATCATTTCTTTTATTGCAGATGTCCTCATCCCGGCTGGAATGTGCTCAAGCATGTCTGATGATAAAACATAATCAACAGACCTGTCACGGAATGGAAGGGCATAGACACTGCATCTTACCGGCAATAAATTTGAAGGAATGGCGCCTGAAAACTTAAGATCACATCCTATGAAATGCCCCTTTATATAGTCTGACAGTCCGGGTACTCCTGAACCAATCTCGGCAATTCTGTGTTTAGTTGGACAATAGCCGGAAGATCTTAATACCTTCAAAATTGTGTGATATCTAAGGCGGAAAAGCATTTTTTACTCTCTTTCGTATTTAAGTTGAATTTGTCTTTATTAAACCACAGAGGCATGGAGACACAGAGAAAAGCAAGAGATAATTGTTTATTAAAAGACTCATAACTATATGAATTTATAAATATTTATGCTCCTTTCCATATTGTTCTTATATCTCGGTGCTTCTGTGTCTCAGTGGTTATTTATATGTTTTTCAACTTTTTTACGAATGAACCATTTTTTATTTTGCTGCCTTCTTGATATATATCTGTTTCTAATGCAGTCATTCGTAAAGCGGCATTCAGCATCTAATTCTGTTATTCCGGCCCTGGTCGCCTCCGGCGCTGCCAAAGGCTGGTAAACTTGACCGGAATCTTTCTTTGTTTTCAGAAGGATTCCCGACGCGCGGAGCCTGTCCCGGCTTATCCGGGGCTTGCGGGAATGACAAGTTGTGTAGTCTTACTTATGAACTCCTTAGTAATGTGCTGAAACAGGATTCCATCCTGCCTTTTATAAATCCCATGTGCCACCAGATATTCATTTGTAATCTTAAAGTCGGATTGTTCAGATATCTAAAGATGCTTCTTATAAATTGAGGGAAAATATACAGGGGGATTCCAATAATATTTTTTCCCGGCGGCTGATCGATAAAATATCCTCTTTTTTCACCTTCAAAAAAATGCAGTTTTCTGAAATAGTTTTTTTTGAGTTTGTCCTGACCGATTATGTGGTAAACAACTGCCTCCGGCTGATAAAAAATACTGAATCCGGCTTTCAAAATTCTCCTGGACATCTCCACATCCTCACCGCCAAAAGTCTGTGTGCCCCTGCGGCCTAACTGCGTATTAAATAATCCTGCCTCTTTAAATACTCTTCTGGAAAAAGCGCTGTTGCCGGTAAAAACAGGGGTTTCCGGGTTATCAAGCAGCATCGGCTTTTCGCCTCCATAATCCAGCTTGCCGATAAATCCTTCCAACTCATTCAATAACCATACGGGTTTCTTATATCCTTCAGGATATTTGACCAATATTTTTCCGCCGACACAATCAGCGCTGTTAGTATTAAACGGCTCTAAAATTTTAGCTAACCATAAAGTGTCGGCAACCTCGTCATCATCCATGAAAACTATTATTTCGCCAGTGGATTCTTGAATCCCCAGGTTTCTGGCAAATGCCACACCCTGATTTTCTTCCTTAATGTACCGCAACTGTACCGGATGATTATTGAAATTATATGAAAGGACTTTTTCCTGAGTATTATCAGATGAGTTGTTATCAATGACAATTACTTCCCATAAAATACCCGCCGGAACTTTCATCTTATCGATGCTTTCCAGTGTATTTAAAAGAGACCGGCTTCTATTGTATGTGCAAATTATTACGCTGACGTGCATTTGATAATAATCGGATTAAATGTATCCCAGATTTTCCAGCTGTTTTTTTATGGTATCAATTTCCCGCGAAGTAAGATGTTTCTTTTCTCTCTGGGACTCAAGTATTTGTTCACTGTATTTAACAGGTGTTTTTTCTACAAATTCAGGATTAAATATATCTTTCAGAATTTTGCCGTCTGTTTCCCCTGGAATCGGAACTCCCAATCCGTATAAAACAGTCGGCGCCAAATCCTCAATCCTGGCGCCTTCAGCCAGCGCACCTTTTTTTATCAGACTGCCTTTGGCTATCAGTACGCCATGCATATTATGCTGGCCGTTTTGTGTGTTGAGCAGCCGTTCAGGCGCATTATAAACGAGAGGGCCGTAATTAAGCCCTATATCTAATTGGTAATCATCAGCTAACTCAAAAATAATATCCGGCATTACCTGAATATGTTTGCTTGTATATAAATCCTCCCGTTTACATGCTCTCACGATAATTTTCCCATTCGTGCATCTGTCTCTCAGGTTATTCAGCTCATTGATAATCCTCTCGCATACAGCGTCATATTCATTGCCGGGTTCCACACAGCCGCTGGGCTGTCGCCCCTTTAAATTAATGGCAATACCGCCGACAGGATGCCATAAAGGCACAGCATACGCCTTTGTTTTATTCCAGAGAACCATGTCATTAAGCTTTGATTGTGAAGTATCCCAGTAATTATGTATCCGGGTACCATTGTTTTTTGATTTGTCATATTTTCTGCAAATCATATACTTAAGAGGCTCCAAGAACAGATTTGAAGAGAAAGTTGACTTAAGAAACCCTCTGGAACGCAGCCAGTGGTTAAGCCTCAATATCCTGGTTGGCCCCAGACATCCTCCGTGGTCGGACATTATGATTACCTGGGTATTTTCAGTTAGAGTCGGCAGTATTTCCCCAAGTTTTTTATCAATAAGGCTGTAGACCCTGAATATCACATCTTTAAAATCCCTGTATTCACTATCAGTATTAATCGGCAGTTTCCTGTCTAAATAACGCCAGAAATAATGCTGTGCCTGATCGGTCTCTCCTAACACCACAGTAAAAAGATCCCATTCTTTTTCCAACAGGTTTTTAACCTGAAGAAACCTTCTGTTTATATTATGAAGCAGTTTATCAATTACTTTGTCCCGCTCTTTAAAGTTAATATCGCAATATGGCGGAAATTGATTTCTCCATGTGTAGAGACTTCGCGGAAAAATCCGCTCCGGACCGGCATTATCAGGAATCGGCCACCCGGAAATCATTATACCGTTAATCTCCCATGCAGGATATGTGAGAGGAACAGCTATAGAAATTGCCTTATAATCGTAAGCACTTACAATATCAAATATGGTTTTGCCTGAAAATTTTTCTGAAGTTATCGGAATATATTCTGTTTCTTTATAGTAATTATTGGAATTAAACTCGCTAAACTTAAAAACCCCGTGACTGCCGGGGTTCATTCCAGTCATAAATGAAACCCATGCAGCAGATGAAATAGGCGGGGTGGTAGATTCCAGCGGCCCGTGGACTCCTTCGTCCATTAATTTTCCCAAATTAGGCAGTTTTCCCTCCCTGACCCACGGTTTTACCAGGTTGAACGTGGCTCCATCCAATCCAATAATCAAAAACTTGTTTTTAGTGTCAGAATTCATGCAATTTCAAAGTAGTTATTAAAATATCTGAACATTTAATCTGCTCTTTATCTGATTAAAATAATATTTAAAGGGAAGCGCGATATTGGCCCTGTTTGCTCCGTAAATTATCTTTAGAATGAATTGCCATAGCGAGTCAGTGCCGTGAACCGCAATCCTTCTTAAACTGTATAATTCTATTTCTCCGGTATTGAATCCCGGCCGTACCGAACAGGCAGCCGTATAACCGGCTCCTTCAACTGCCTTTTTTATTTGTTCATTGAACTCGCCGTAAGGATATGCAAAAAAATTAACTTTACGGCCAAGATTTTTTTCGATTTTACTTTTTGATCCGGTTATTTCACTGACTGCATTGCCAAATGAAAGCGCTGTAAGCGACGGGTGCGTAGATGTGTGCGCTCCAATAGTGATACCGTTTTCAGACATCTCTTTTATCTCTTCCCATGTCATCAATTCTTTTGCTGAACAGTTTTCTTTTATCATCCATTTATTAGTGTCATTTACCAGATCGCTTACAACAAATACAGTTGCCGGAAAATTATATTTTCTCAGAATTGGAAAAGCATATCTAAAGGTATCCCTGAATCCGTCGTCAAAAGTGATTACTATAGTTTTTTCAGGAAGGTCTGTTCCTGATTTCATGGAATTGACGAGATTATCCAAACCCGTTACACGATATCCGAAATTCGACAAATAGCTCATTTGAAGCGAAAAATTTCTGACAGAGCACTGCAAGCGTTTTTCCCTTGAATTATTTGCTTCGCCTATACTGTGATACATCAGTATCGGAACCTTCATAAAACTATATGCACCAGACTCTGTATTTCAGAGACCCTTTGATTAATCCGATCTTCCAGCTGGTTTCAAAAATAAGCTGAAATTCATCCACAGGAGGCGCCGAAGAATTTCCACTCTTAGAGTCGAGTCTACGACCGGTAATCCTTCCTTTAAGTCTGTAAAGCAAGAGCTTTAACCATCTCCTTGCTATTGAATGATATTCCCAGTAAATTTTTTTAAATCTTTTTTTCTCATGCTTCCGGTATTCTTTGTATATGTGGTAAAGATTTACATAACCAATAGCATGGCGTTTCTTTTGCCTGTATATTTCCCGGATGTCAGCTTCATAAGAATGGTAGACAACAGAATCAGGGGAATAAGCGACTTTATAAGGTGTTTCAATCTGCATCCTCCACGAAAAATCCGCATCATCCTCTCCTGTCATGCCCAGTGTAAAATAGCCGATTTTATCGAAAAGTTCTTTTCTGTATGCGGCATTTGCAGTAGCAGCATAAGGGAGAAAGGGATGTTCTACATGCTGTTTCTGCGCAAGATAATCTTTTTTAAGAAGAAACTCCTCCAAAGCAGACAGGCCTTCCTTCTCAAGGCATTTTATCTCGCCCGCAACTATTCCGACGTCAGGATTAATAAAGCCTGATACAAGATTCTTCAGCCAATTGCTTTCTGCAACACAGTCTGCATCAATAATCACAATTATATCGCCGTTTGCTGTTCTGATCCCTGTATTTCTTGCCTCTGCACGCCCCTGTTTTGTCTCGAGAATATACTTTACCCTGCAATTTTTTATAATTTCAGCGGTCATGTCGGTAGAATTATTATCTACAACAATTATCTCGAATTTATATTTCGGATAATCCTGCTTTTTTAAAGATTCAATACACCTGCCGAGATCTTTTTCTTCATTGTAAGCAGCCAGAACAACTGATACAAAAGGCAGCTTGTCCGCCGGCCCATTATATTCACCGGAACTTTCAATATACTTCATGGCTGTATCCGGGGTCATTTCTCGTCTCTCCGGAATAAGTTGTATAATTTTTTTGCGCTTTTATAAATAAAATTATTTTTTACAGTGTACGTAAATCCTTCAAGGCTCTTTATTCTCTCCTCAAGCATAATATTTTTTAAGTTCTGACTAACAATTTCATCTACAATTTTCATTATAATCTCAACCTTGTGCGAAACACTTTTTGCCCTCGGCATAGAACAGAGTCTCTGGTACAGCAATTCAAACTTTCTTGCATATTGATCTGCTGTAAAATATGAAAGCACCCTCTCCCTGCCTTTAATACCCATTTTTCTTCTGCTGTCCGGATCGCCGACAAGTTTTGATACTGCAGTGGAGATCTCTTCAGGTGAGTTCACAGGCACAAGATATCCTGTTTCATTATCCACTATTATTTCCTCCGGACCTCCGCATTCTGTCGCAATTACAGGTTTTGCCAGTGCCATTGCTTCAAGACATACAAGGGAATTACCCTCCCATTCAGAGCAGGACACAAAAACATCAGTATCACGGTAAACACTGAACAGGTCATCTACTGGACCGCATAATACAAAATTCTCATCCAGCTTCAGGGCAGATATCAGGGATCTCAATTTTTCAGCATAATGAGGCATTACAAATTCGCCGACTACGGCAAATTTTACATTTTTTTCTTTTTTTAAAACTAACGAGGCTGCCTCAATTAAATCCTCAAATTTTTTCTCAGGGGAAACCCTGCTGACTGAACTAACAAGAATATCGTCCGCTCTCACTGATAATTTTTTACGGAAAGAACCCGTACCGTTCTTACGGTTTATATTAAATTGCTTCAGGTCTATGCCATTGCAGATAACCGGCATTTTAGTCTCGGGCACATAATTGATAAATGTCTTTTTAACTGCATCTGAAATCGGAACTATCGCATCAGACATCTCATCAATAAACAAACCGAATCCTTCAGGGGACATATAGCCGGAAAATCTTTTATAATCCCACTCAAAAGGATCGTGAACATGCCATACATGCGGGATATTGGCCCATTTTGCCGCTATAGCCCCGTCAATCACATGAGTAAGATGGGTATGTATCAGATTGATATTCCTGGTTTCAATTATTTTCTGAAGTTCCTCAACACGCTTGCGGGTTTCTTTAAGATACCAGTAAAATTGCCGTTTCCCGGGTATCCAGTCGCACTCCAGCGGTATTACAAACGTCTCGATACCATTCTGTTCAAGGTAATCTTTAGCCGGCCCATCCTTTGATACAACCACATAAGGATTAAACTTTTCCCTGTTTAAATGTCTTAGCAGGGTAAATGTTACCTGTTCAATCCCGCTATAAAAACGATAGCCATGGAGGAGGATTAATATATTAATCTTACTGCTCATGTTTATTTAGTTTTATGTGATGAGTGAGATAAGCAGATTTAGCAGCCTCTGGCTGCCTCTTTCTCTATTTATAAAGAACTGACTTCCTGCTGCATGCCCTCTTTTGTATGTTCAATAACCATCCGGAGCATATCATCCAGCTTCAATTCAGGAATATATCCAACGGTGTTATGAATCTTTGTAACGTCAGGCACTCTGAAACGCATATCTTCAAATCCCTCGCCATAAGCCTGCTCATAAGGAATATACACTATCTCAGAACTGCTGCTGGTCATTGTTTTTATTCTTTTTGCCAGGTCTTCAATTGATATACCGTCAGGGTTTCCGACGTTAAAAATATCACCTTCTGCATCAGGGGTTTCCATTAGAGCTATTATTCCTCTCACCGCGTCATTGACATGGGTGAAACTTCTTGTCTGCTTGCCGTCGCCGTAAATGGTTATCGGATGTCCGAGCAGCGCCTGTTTTACAAATCTTGGAATAACCATGCCGTAGCGCTCGGACTGGCGGGGACCGCATATATTGAAAAACCGCACTATTACTGTCGGCACACCCTTTTCCCGATGGTAGGCAAATGAAAGAAACTCATCCAGCATTTTTGATACTGCGTAGTTCCATCGGATTGTCTTGCTTGAGCCGAAAATCGAATCGGCGTTTTCAGTATAGACAGCGCTTGTGTTTTTACCGTAAACCTCAGATGATGAGGCGATTAACACTTTTTTCCGGTCTTTACTGGCAAGCTCCAGTACAACCTCTGTGCCTCTGATATTTGTTTCTATGCTTCTGAGAGGGTTTTCCATAATATATTTAACCCCGACGGCAGCAGCAAGGTGATATATAACATCACAAGTATCCACAAGCTTCCGCATAATTATGTCATTTGTAACACTGTCCTTTACAAATATCAGGTTTGGATCATTCTTCAGATGCAAAATGTTTTGTTCCGAACCGGTAGAGAGATCATCAATAATATACAACCTGTGCCCCTTTTTTAAGAGTTCTTCTGCAAGGTGTGATCCGATAAAACCCGCTCCCCCTGTAATCAATGCATTCATTATACTGCCTCCCTTATTTTAAATTAGGTCTGTTCAATAATTCATAACCTTGGAAATTGCTATCTTTTTAAAGTATTCTTCTGTATCTATCATGACTTCGATCCCCCTGAAAAAAACTTGACGAAGTGCTCCTCTTTGTCAGAACTATTGGTTTATAATGCTTAATCATTTCGTCCCATAAACTACCAAAGCATAACTTAGATACTGATCTAAAAAAGTACCCTTTTCTTTTTTATTGAAAATACTTGAATTTCTATTAAATCTAGACTTGTGACGATCTATATAGCGCTGTACACGCCAACCTCCTCGAACCATTTTCAGAACTTTTCTTGTAATATCGTTTAATAAAATGGTCTTGATTTGTTTAATAAAACTAAATGACGAAAATAGAGAATCACCGGAAAATGAGTATTTTGTAATTCCAATTTGTTTACATATATCTCTAAATTCTTTTCTCGAATAAGGATATTCTTCGCCAACCTCCCATCTATCGGTACATTCAGCAATAAATTTAAATATCCTATAAGGAAAATTATATTTATTGGGAACAGAAATAAAAGTTATCCCCCCTTTTTTTAAAATATCAAAATGGGCTTTATTTATCTTAATTCTTTCATCACCTCTGAAATGTTCGGCTAAACCAAAAGACATCGAAATGTCATATTTATTCAGTAAGTCTGATGGTAATGATAGCGCATTTTGTTTTATAAATTCAGCAGAGAGGTTGTTTCTCTCAAAAAGCTCACGAGCCCTAACCAATGCCTTTTCTGAATAATCAAGAATAGTGATTTGCGCCCCTCTCTTGGCCATCAAAGCAGCGTTTGTTCCACTTCCAGCACCAATTTCTATTACTTCTAAATTTTCAAAAGATCCAAATTTCTTTAGTACAATTTTCTCTATTCTTTGCCACCTAATAGAATTTTCTTCCATTGCAAGCTTTAAAATGTCTTCTTCTATTGGGTCGGTATTTTTCCAAAATTCATCCCATAGTTGTGATGTGTTTTTTTTCACGGTCCTTTATGTAATTTTTAATTATGCAATTTTATATACTCATTGTTTTCTTAATTTTTTATAAATTATCCTTGCTCCCTCATAGAAAATATTATTCTTGAATTGCATCATAAAATTTTCTAAATGCTTCAATCTTTCTTCCTGGTCCATCATTTTTAATCCAAGACTTCCAATTTCCGAGAAAATACCGGAGATTAACTCTAAATTTGTAGACTTCTTATTAATAAGAAATGATGTAATTTTGAGATAAAGATCTTGAACTTGATCCACAAAATTGGGAATATCAAATTTCCTGATTCTTTCTAACGCATTTACACTTATTTTATTTCGTAAACCCTTGTCGTTAATTAGTTCAAGAACTGCATTTGCCAGTTCATCAGGATTATTTGTGTCAACAAGAAATCCTGTTTCCCCATCAATAACAATTTCCTCTGGTCCACCGCACCTTGTTGCCACAACAGGTTTACCGCATGCCATAGCCTCTAAGCAGGTTAATGAAAACCCTTCTGTAAATGAAGATAATACATAAATATCAATCTGCGGCAGGATATTCGGGATATCATGCCTTGAGCCAAGAAAGATAAAATCACCGGCAAGACCTAAAGAATCAACTTTTCTTTTTAAATCTTTAGCCAGTTTTTTATCATCCTCAGGCCCTATGAGCAGAAATTTTACGTTATTTTTCTTCTTTAATATTTTACTGGCAGAATCAATATAAACATCAAAACCCTTTTCCTTATCAATTCTTCCAACGGAGCAAACAAGAATAGTATTCTTAGAAACGTTTAATTCTTTTCTCAATGAATCGTTTTTCTGTAGCGAGGTAACCTTGAATTTATTTAAGTCTATGCCGCAGTGAATAACCTCAATTTTTTCTTCCGGGATATAAGGCAGAAGTGTTGATTTTACGGCATTTGAGACAGCCATAATTTTGTCCGTCATTTCATCCATGAAATTGTGATATGGAAGACATTCAAAAATTTGATGGTCGAGTAAAAATCTGTTTTGAATATGCCAGAGATGAGGTATGCCGCGCTCTTTTGCTGCAAAGCCGCCATCAGGAACAAATGTCCAGCAGGAATGAACAAGCCCAATATCCTCTATCTCGATAATTTTTGCAATTAATGATACTCTTTCTTTTAATCCACTCAAAAGTCTGTAGCAGTTAATTTTTGACAACCATGGATAGCTTGATGAAAGCGGTGAAATATAGACTTTAACATCAAGTTCCTCGGTAGCAGTACGTAAAGGGCCATCTGCGGGAATAATCAGGACCGGACGAAATTTATCACGGTCAAGATTTTTAAGCAGCGTAATAAGCAGTTGCTCACCACCGCCAAAGACCTCACTATTGCCGTTTATATACAAAATGTTTAGCATTTATTTAGTGAGCGCCTTATTTTATATTTGTACCAAGATAAGACCTTTTTCTGAGAAGGGCTTAATAAATTCCATAGGTGTTCTGAAAAAAACTTTATTGGGCTGATACCCATTGTAAATAGGGAATATCTTATTGATTTTAGCTTGTTTCCTTCGTTAGCTTGAAATTCAGCAATCTTACTATAAAGATTGAAAAGTCTCTTTTTAACAACCCTTTTGCCAACAATTTTTTTAGTCTGAGAAAACTCCTTGAGGATACTTTTAATAGCACGTAACTCAAAAATGGCATTAATAAAATTGTAATTACTTGCATTTGCCTCGTGAACTCTATACTTGATAAGGTACTCATTTATATGTCTGATAGGATAATATATTGAGAGCTTCATCCATAATTCGTAGTCTTCAGCATATGGGATCCCTTCAGCAAAAAGACCAACTCTATCAAGGCATGCCTGCCTCACAAGCACCGTTGAGGTAGCTATACAATTCCCTTCAAATAACTCTTTAAAACACATCCCGGATACATCCGTCACAAAGTCAGGATTTGGTGGATAAGATTCACCATTTTCATCTATATAAGAAATATTAGAATGAACCAGCCCTACCTGAGGGTTATCATTAAGATATTTCACCTGCAGTTCAAGTTTTTCAGGCAACCATATATCATCTGAATCAAGAAAGGCAATAAGTTCTCCCTCAGAGTTCTTTATGCCTGTATTTCTTGCTGAAGAAACACCTTTATTTTCCTGTGGAATATATTTAATTAAGGGCAGATAGGGTTTAATCTTCTCGTAGCTCTGATCCGTAGAACCATCATTAACTACAACGATTTCAAAATTCTTATATGTTTGTGCGAGAACGCTTTCTATAGCTTGTGCAACGAACCTTTCAGAGTTATAGACAGGGACTATCACACTCACCTTTGGGTTATTCATGGAATTATAGTTTTGAGCGGTTTAAATGTGAATGCAAGAAAGAGTTTTTGGCGTATCCTGCCGATTTTGTGGCAATAATATGCCCATCTCTCAAGTTTGATCCCTTTAATACGCCAATATATTACTTTCAAAGGCTTTTTAAAATTCCATAATATCTCTTTTAAAAATTCTTTTTTTAATCTCTTTATATCTTTATATGCCTCGCTTAAAAGCGCTCCCTTTGGTTTTGAAGAAATCATTTGTTCAAATATTACATCTGATATTCCCTGCCGGTATAGCCGTCTTAGAATCCATTTTTTAAGGGAACTCATTAAAGGTCTTAAGAACCTCGACTATCTTTTGACGGATTTCACCTAATTTCCAACAACACTCTACCCATGTCTCAAATTTTATCTTTCTCACATGCCAGTATAATTTTTTAATTGATATGCCGGAATTACCCGTAATTCCTCTTTTAACAGATACAAAGTCCCTGTAAGCCTCCCGAAGCAATATTTTCCCGGATTTTTTACTGGTAATCTGTTCAAATACGACATCTGATATACCCTGCCAGTAATGTCTTTTGAGTATCCATTTTTTCTGAGTTCTGTAGGCGGGGACTTTATGCTTGACTATTACAAAAGGCGAATATAAGACCTTCAAATTGTGACGCAAAATATTATAATAAATTCCGGTTTCCTCATTGGAAAGCAGAATATTTTTCCTTCTCCCGAGTTCTGCATTAAACATGCCTATTTTTCCGAAAACTTCCCTGCGGAATGACATATTGAGACCATACGGGTAGCTTGGAAATTCAAAATATCTTTCTTCTTCACCCATTTTAACGTCTCCGTAAATTGGAAGAAAATCGTTATTTATCCATCTCGGTTTGCCTTCGGGGAAAACCGGAATATTCTTACCGCCGATGCTGCAAACATCCGGATTGTTCCTGAACGCTTTCACAATCTCCATTCCCCAGTTTTTATCAAGCTCGACATCATCATCCGTAAAAGCAATAATTTTGCCTTTTGCTTCTTTTATCCCTTTATTTCGTGCTTGGGAAACACCGGTTTTTTCTTCAAATACATACTTAATAAACGGATTCTTATTCATATATGCAGCGACAACATCCTTTGTAATATCGTTTGAATTATTGTCTACAATAAGCAGTTCATACGAAGTTTCCGGACTCCATTCCATCTGAAGAAAACTTTCAATTGTTTCCCTGAGCAGTTCTGCCCGGTTGTACGTAGGTACTATGACGCTTATATCCACTGATTTATTTTGAATAGAGATTGGCATAGGTATATTTTCAACCAAACTTATGCTACAAATTGCATTAAAAAATTATGACTTTTATTCGCCTCGTCCTTAATCCTGCCATTTACATCTGAAAGCCTACTTGAGACTTTATCCCGTTCATTCAGCATTTTTTCAAAGGCTGATATTATCTTATCGACTGCACCCGGTGAGTCCATTGCAAAGCATTTATCGCTCATATCGTACAGGTCAAAAAGACCCGAGTTTTTGAATTTATAGTAATCGTCAAAATACAGGCTGACAGCAGGCACATTGCTGCTGAGCGCAAAAAGTAAAAAATGATATGACACGCCGATTGCCGCATGCAATGAACTTATAAGTCCCTTTAGTTCCGCCGGACTATAATAATTCGAAACAACAGTAGTCCTATTTTTTAATGTCATAAGCGATTGAATTTTCTCTGCGCTTATTCTGTCATCATCTTCTGCGTTATAGCTGATAGGCAGGAACACAAGATGCCTCCCGCGATGCGCAGCAATTTGATCCAGTAATCCGGCTATTTGTTCTGCTGGAATCTCCTTAAACAGGCCGTTACCGTAATTTGCTGAATTTCTAATGTTTACACCTATTAATGTTTTATCAGCAGGAATTTTTTCCTTAAAGAATATCTCCCTTGTCCCTGATTCGTTAGAACTATGCAATAAAAGAGAATCATCTCCGGTAAAAATTATCTGCGGTTTATTGACGCCGATAGCCTGCAAGCAGTTCCTGCTTTTTTCTATGTCTCTTATCCCGATTAATTTCACGCTGTTAAATGCGAGTTTAGCAATGATTCTGTCAAACCTGCCTGTTAAGGGCCCTATGGACTGGCTGGACATCACTATTGGAACATCTGCCAGCTTAGCAGTAAATATTATTATTGCTTTAACATATAATTCAGTAAGCGCCCAGACACTGTTTAAGTAACCTCCTCCTGAAAACACCAGCGCCTTAGTCCCAAGTAATTGGCTGAAGAAACCGATACAGGCGCTGTTTCTCAAAAAACACCTGTTCAGCCTCTTGTAAATCAAAAAATTCAAAATAAACCAGAGCCCTTTAATCAGCACTCTAATCTTTTTCAGCGTCAGCATCTTCAGGGAGGAAAACTTTTTCAATGCACGCGCTGTTAAAAAATAAATTTCAGGAGACCATACTACTTTTTCACTAATCACTCTGCGTATTTTCTCCGGATTAATCGAATGCACAACCACTTTTGTACCGGAGTTATTCCGTTTCAATTCCTGAATCATGCCCGCAAGCATTGCATGGTCGCCTCTGTTTTCGTGGCTGAATCCGCCGAAGATAAGAATTTTGTCTTTATCCGTATTAATTTTCATCTGTCAAATAATCCTGATAAGGGCTTTCTTTCCATTCGGACCGTTTTCTATGTGCTCTACAGAGTCCACGTCTACTTCCATCTCTCCGCCTAACATCAGATTAAGATCTGACTTTAAACGATTTTCTATACTGCGAGAGTAGGCTTTAGACGGAATCATGCGCAGGATGATACCAGTTCCTTTCTGAATTATTTCATATTCCGTAATATATTTTTTATAGTTTTTTTCATAAAACAGGTAAGCTTCAAATTCCCACCCGTAAATTCTGTGACCGGAAAAAGTTTTAATTTGTTCGTAATCTCTTCCCAGAATCTCTCGGATTGTCGGAAAACTGCGGCCGCATGAACATCCATCCGAAGCAATTCCTATATCACCTGTATCATAGCGGATAAAAGGCATGGCATAATTCGTAAGCTCAGTAAGCAGAATACGGCCAGTTTTGCCAGGAGACACAGGAATATTATTATCATCTACGACCTCTAATATCACAAGTTCAGGGATTATATGCATGACTTCAGATACATCAGGACATGTTTGAGCAGCACCGCCTCCCATTTCATAACTTCCGTACCTGCTGTATACAGGGCATTTGAATATACTGCTGATTGATTTAAGATGGGCAGGTAAAAGCGTATCAGACGTGCCGATTATAGAATGAGGCGGATTGTTAATTGCAATGCCTTTTTCTTCAATCTGGCTTGCAATAAAACGGATAGATGAAGAAATTCCATATATAAAATAAGGTGACTTTTTTTGCATTTTCTCCAGGATGCCTGGTACTGTTTCAGCCTTTAGCATGAATACTGATATCAGGTCTTCTGGCTGCTTAAACCATTGTTTCTCAAACCATGATCTTATAGGGTGTCTGAATTCAAAATGAGGACGCGGCCTGGGCGCGCCCAACCAAACACGATTAAAACCAGGTCTTACTCCGGCCCATTCATCCAGAAAAGTCCATGTCATGCCCCGCAGCGCATCAGATTCGGTATCAGAGTAAAATCTTAAAGGTATTCCGGTAGAGCCTGTTGTACTCGTAAGACGGCGGCGGGATTTCGGAATACTGCTTGCGACAAAATAGTTTAAGGGATTGTTCTTGATATTTTGACGCGTTAAAACCGGAAGCAATCCTAAATCCTGAGCCCCTTTAATATCTGACCAGTGAATGCCCAAACTGTCAAACTTCTTTTTGTAATAAGGGACATTATTGTAGGCATGTTTTATTAAGGACTGCAATTTAGCATCAGTTCGTGCCTTAATTTCATCTTTTGATGCATGCTGGAGAGAATTTAAATTAATTGTTTCCATGTTTGATATATTTATCTATAAGTTAAATCTATTCAAAATATTTAGACAGCCATAATACT
>ERZ1292633.870-Hain-H41-02um-R1-870-length-33686-cov-5_pt1 | contig 33686 bp, 19 predicted proteins | sample MGYA00564406_ERZ1292633 | MGnify/ENA primary metagenome ERZ1292633 (study PRJEB36523, sample SAMEA6512639) | groundwater metagenome | collected 2019-01-08 | study: AquaDiva: Metagenomics assemblies of 32 groundwater samples
ATGCTTGTGATTCTTTAATTAGTGCTCGTCCTCATAGAGAAGCATTGTCAGCAGAAGATGCAGTAAAAGAATTGCAAAGAATGTCTGGTATAATGTTTGACCCAAATGTTATACAAGTTTTTATGTCTATAGATTCTGATGTAGAATCTAGCAGAACATTAGAGGTATAAGATGCCACAAAGTTTTATGGATCAATGGCAGCACTTTTTAGGTGTTCTTGGTGGAGAAAAAGCTTTTGCATTCTTTTTCGGACTTATTATAGGTTATATTATTAGAGCTATTAAGGTTTAGTATATGATTTTTGAACAACAGAAAAAAAACTTTTTGAAAAGTGCTTTAGCTATTTCGATATTTTCTTTTTCAATTTTTTCTTGTAATACACAGTATAACAACCCTTTTTTACCAAAGGCTGAACTTTCCATAACAGATATAAAAGCTGGTAAGGTAACAGGTGGTGGAGCTGGAGCAAAAGGTGTTGGAGTATATCAAAGTTTCAAAAAAGCTGAGGCGTCATCTTTTTTAATAGCAAATTACACTTATGTGGATCCAGAAATCACAATAGAAAATAAACAAGGATTGCCAAGAGTTATTTTTAAACAACTTATTGTTGAACATACTATAAAGGGTAAAAAATTACCTGCGGTTGTTTATCCTATAACAATAACAATAGCAACAGGAGCTAAATTTACAACTAATATCCCTTTATTAAGCAACTCCGAAGATATTATATCTACAGTTTTTCCTAATCATACTTTTAATGCGGTAAATAATGGGTTTTCTGAAGCAACTCTTTTAGGTTTAGATGATAATGGATATTTGGCTAGTATTAAATTTTCGACACCAACAACATTTGAAACAGACCCTACTAATACAGGTTCACCAGAAACACAGCCAACACCTAAACCAACAGATGAACCATCAAGAGTTCTTACTAATCCTGGAACTCCAGCTGTATAATAGTTATTTTAAGGGGAAAAAAATATGAAAAAAATAAATAAATTCGTTCTACCAATAGTTACAGTTTCAGTTTTATTGTCGTCTTGTGCACCAGAAGATCCAACGAATAAAACTTTGAGGGATTTATTGACAAAGGTATCAACTGTTGATCAATTACCAAAAATAAATAAAGGCGTTATAAGTGGTAGCGTTTTGGAGAACTTTAAAGGGGAAAAACCTGAAGTTATTCTTAAAATAATAAGAAGTGAAGATATATTTGATTTGGATACTAATGGAAAACGTAAAAAAAGACCAGATGGTACTGATTTAACAATTGAGAAAAAAGGGCAAGTTTTACAAACAATAAAATTAAAAGATAAATATTCTTTTGTTTCAGATAGTTTGTTACCTGGAGCAGTATCTATTCAAGCAAATAAAAAGCCAGAAAATATTGAAGCATCAGCCACTGTTGAAATAGGTAAAGTTTCTCTTGTTCAACCTCTTATTTTTGGTGCATTGGGTGATACAAATAAAATAAAACCACCTACTATTATAAATATAAGTGGTAAAATCGTAAATCCTGATGGAACTCCTGCCGTTGGGGCTAAAGTAGCTGATGTTACTGGCGGTTTCGTTAGCATTTCTACTATAACAGACTCAAATGGAGCTTTTACTCTTTCAGAAGCCCCATTTCAAAAACCAAGAAGTATTGAAGTTTCTATGGGTAATGTTGATACTCCAGATGGTAGGTTTGCATCTTATTCAGTTCTTCCAGATGAAACAGAAAATATAACAATTCCTCTTGTTTCTAATGCTAGATTTATTAGTGGAAGAATTTTTAATTCTGTTTTAAAAACAACGAATATAGAAGGTTTAAATATAAAAGTTGATGGAACAAATATATCTACAAATACAGATAAAGAAGGTAAATTTAGACTTAAAGGAGTTTCTCTTAGCCAAATTAATCTTACTATTGGTGGTATAAAAGGATATATTGATAGAATAATAACTGTTTCTCCATCTCAAGTTAATGAAGATAGAAATCTTGGAGATTTATTTATTACTCCTTTGGGTGGAGTAAGAGTTAATTTAGCTGCTGAAAGCACCCCTATATATAGAATTCTTGATAATAATAGAATAATAGCCTCATCTTATGTAGGCTCAAAAACATTTTTACCTACAAGTTTAGCTGCAATAACCAGAAAACAATATTATAAACCATATTCTCCAAATATCCCTAATCCAGAGCATCCAGTTCAGGTAGTTCGTGGCAATGATAGTATTCCTCCTACAACACAAGCTCAGTTTCCTAGTTCAACTATTATAAATTCTTTAGCTAGTGCAACAATTGAATGTGGTGCTATTGGTAAACTTGAAGGAGCATCAACTGCAGATGCCCCAGGCGAAAGTTTATTTAGGAAATTCAGTTCTTATGTTCAATTAAGATCTGGAGGAGGGAATAGTATTAATTGTGAATATGTAAATAATTTAATCTACAGAAAATCATTACAAGGTGTTATTCAATTTGAAGGTACAGATATAAAAGTACCTTTTGTTTATCCGCCTACACCTACCAGAGATGTAACTGTTTTTGGTGATTTGGATAAAAAAACATTAGCTGTAGATGATGCAAATGAAAGAGTTTCAATTCCTATAGAAGATATTCCAGGTGGAGAATATACACTTTCTGTTTCCTTAGAGCATCATGAAACTCAAAAAGGACTTCGTTTAATAATTCCATCTAATGATATTACTTCTACAGAATTAATTCAAATGAAAGTAGCTAAAGCGATAATAAGTCTTGGAGATATTAGAGGGAAAGTAATAGTTAAAGATCTATCTGGAAATATACAACCTCTTCCAACTGGTACTAAGATTGCGGTAATAAGCTCATTTGATCAAGTTATTTCGCCAGATAAATTAAATGAAATATTTAATGATCCTCTTTCTGGAAGTGGAAATTCAGATCAATTATCTTATGGAAACACAGATGTAAATTCAGATGGAACATATACATTAAGAAATATTCCTAGTGGAACCAGAATAATTGTGGCAGCAGTATTTGATGCTAATGGTAAATTAGATAGCTCTCTAATACCAAATACTTATGTATTAGTTAATGTTGTTTCAGGTTTAAGTACATTTGCATCTGATATGGTTTTAATAAAAAGATAAAAGTGCAATAATAAAAAACCCTCTTTTTACAGAGGGTTTTTTAGTTATAATTAACTTATGAAAAAAATAATCCTTTGTATTTTTATTATATTAAATTCATCTACTCCTTTTGCTTTTGCAGAAGAAATAAAAATAATAAATAATGAAAAAGACAAAATTCAAGAATATAAAAGTAATTTAGCTATAAACTCTCTTTTACCAGGTTATGCACAATTTACTCTTGATAAAAAAGATGAAGGTAATTTTTATATGTACACATCTGTACCTTTACTTCTTGTTGGGCAAGGTTTATTGCTTTATTATTTTAATGAAAAAGGTGGTATAAATATATTCCCTTATACCGAAAACGATAAACATTATCTTGTAAGATTTGGAAATAATACCAAAAATGATAAAGATCTTTTATTATATTCAGGTCTTTTACTTTCTTTATATGGAACACTTATATCAACTTATAGCTCATATTCTTATCATAGAGATTTTTCAGATTTAAATTTTAAAAATAATTTAAAAAAAGGAAAAGAAAATTTAGGAGATCTTGTTTTAGCTCCATTTAAAGCAGAAAATGTTTTTAATTTTGATTTTTTTCCTATGTATCCACTAACAGCATTAGGACAAGTAACTCCAACTGATATAAAAAAAATTAGTGATTTTTGGAAAAAAGATAAAGTACCTTTTATGGGAGCAAATGTTGCTCCTTGGCAAGGTTTATTATTAGAATTAATTACTGCAGGTTTATTAATATTTGCTAACGCAACATGGGAGGAAATAAACTATAGAGGCATATTATTAGAAACATCTGGTTTAGCAAGTTCATCCCTAAATTTTGGTTTAGCACACGCCCCAAATGTTTTATATCCTAATACATCAATAGAAGAAACATCATTACAAACAGTTTTTGCGACTTTATTTGGTTTTTATGCAGCTCATAAAACAGAAGAAAATAACTATGATTTTAGAAGAATGATTGCTTTACATTTTTGGCATAATATAACTTCTGCAAGTTTAAGCTATATGTCTGAACCAGAAAAAGGTATATTTTTTATAAATATGACTTATAAATTCTAAAACTAAATTCTTTTTCCTATAATAGAACTTGCACCACCTTTCATTTTTATGAGTTTTTTTACTGTATCCCAATTAATTTTTTTATCAAGGTCATAATCTTTTAAAATTGATTTTGTTAAATCTTCAAAGTTAATTTTTTTATAATAAATATTGTCATATACTTCTAATCTTATATTGTTTTCAGGATCAATATTTATTTTTATAGGTTGATATATTATTTTTACAGGTATACCTTTTTTTATTGTTTTAAATAAAATTTCTGCTTCAGATGATTTCATTCTCATGCAACCATGACTTGAAGCACTACCAATACTCCATGGTGCAGTAGTAGAATGTATTCCTAAACCTCCACCTAAAGACATAAACCATCGTCCTAATGGGTTACCTGGACCAGCAGGAATTTCTGTTATTACAGCTTGACCATTTGCTTTCATTTCATTTTGAATAGATAAAGGAACAATCCAAGAAGGATCTTTAACTTTTTCTTCTATTTTATAATCACCAGTAGGTGTTTGCCATCTTGATGACGTTGTTCCTACTGCAACTCCATAAGAAAGTATAAGTTTACCTTTTTGGAAATAATAAAGTTTGGTTTCTGGAATATTTATTATTACACCTTCAAAATTAGAAGTAGGTTGAACATATTTATCTAAAATAATTTTTTGACCAATAATTAAATAAGGTGTTTTTAAATTATTTAAAGTCATTAGTTTTTTTGAAGTTGTATTATATTTTTTTGCTAATTTTTTTAAATCATCATTAGCTTGAACTTTATAATCTACTGAAATAAGCTTTCCTGGATGTAAAAAATATTTTTTGCTGTCTTTTATTTTGATTTCATCTTTTTTTATTTTATCTTCTTTTTTAGGAACAGGAGTTGGTTTTATAGATGGAGACGCAGAAGGAGTTGGAATTGGAGTTGGAGAAGAAGAAGGAATAATTGATTCTACAGGTTTAGGTGATTCAGCAGGAGACTCTATTGATGTTGGTAAAGGAATTGGAGATTCACTAGGAATAATAGAAGGTTGGGGAGTTGGAGATGTATTTGTTTTATCTTCAATTTCTTTTAATTTATCCTCAATATTATTTATTTTTTCTACTTCTGCATTAGTTTTTACTTCATTAGATTTATCATCTTTTTTTATCTCTTCTGCTTTTACATTAAAGGATAATAAAAATATAGAGACTAAAGATAAAACACAAGTTACTTTTTTCATTAAAAACCATAAAATAATTAAATATAATAAAAGAATTCTATAATTCTTTTGTTTATTTTTCAATAAAAAAAGAAAAATTTTAATATTTTTTTTGAAAATAAATACCAGAGTACTGGAAAACATGTTTGTATTAACATCAAAGCAAATATTATTAATAAAACAAAAAACCTTCCATAATCATGAAAGGTTTAATAATGAATATTATAAAATTCTATTTAGCAGGATTACCTACAGGTGTAGGCTCAGGAATACCCATTTGTTTCTTAGCGGTTCTAAGATTTTCTTCGAGTAGTTTTGCAAAACCAAGTTTAGCAGAGTCTACTTCATATCCAGCATTTCCACTTTTATCAAAAACTAGTTTACTTCCAGATAATGATGCTTCAAATGCATAAGATAAAGTATCTTTTTGTTTATAAGCAGGAAGACCAAGCTCTGTTCTAACTTTATTAATAATAGCATCGGCTCTACTAAAATTAGAAACTGCTGAAGCTCTATTTGTTTGTGCAGACTTATTAAGTTCATCAATTAACCTTGCCATACTTTGATCTAACTCGTCTTTATTTTTACTTTGTTTAACATCCAAAAGAGCTGCATCTACAGGTGATTTACCTATAACTTGATCTGCTTTTTTAATACCATTCATTATGTCTGTAGTAACAGAATTAATGTCTTCGCCTAAACTTCCTACAACTTTATTAACACTTATAAATAAGTTTTCTACTGATGTTAAGTCACCTTTAGACACTCCACTTAGGTTTTTTGAGTCTTTTAGAAATGAAGAAAAGTCAGATTCTAAAGATTTTATATAATCTTTCACAAACATCTCTGTTTTACCAACAATTACTTTGTCATTAAGATTAATTTTATTTGCTACAAGATCATTTCTTACTTTATTTAATCGACTATATACATCCCTAACAAATTCTTTATTTGGGTTTGTTTGACTCATAGTGGCTAATTTTTCAAGATCATTTAAATCATTTCCAACATCATTCCCTTCATTATCTTTTTGATCCGGTTTGCTCAAAAGAGAATCAATTTGAGATACCAAAGCTGTACTCGAAGTTTTTTCTTTTATTTGCAATAATTCTGTCTTTATTAATGAAATAGCTTCCTTAAAAAGACCTTGACCAACAGGAGGTTGAATTTTATTTAATAAACTAGAAATAGAATCATTTAGTGCAGATTTCTCAGGTTCCAAAAGAGCATCTGTCTCTTGTATATCTTTAGAAAATGTAGAAATTTCTCCTATTAGTTTATCAATCTCAACTTGCGTATTTTGGTTAAGTGGTTGAGATTTTAGCTGTTCATATCTTGAACTAAGTTCTTTAAACTTATCAATTTTAACTTTACCTTCAGGTTTTTCTGCCGATAACTTAGAATCATCACTTTCAGAAGATGGGTTTTCTTGGTATTGCCTTATCATTCTTATCATATCATTCTCTGTTAATTTATAGTTTTCACCCGTTTTTGGATCTTTTAAATTATTATTCAAAAAATTCATTAATTTTTTTCCATCGTCTGATAGAGTACCACCTTCTTCAAAATTTGTATTCGGATTAAGTTTACTACCTGTTATCAAGCTACCTCCGTCACCATTATATATTTTGGATAAAGATGAAGAAACGTCTGATAATTCAATTGTACGATCAGATTCTGGAGTTCCTGTAATAATGCCCCCTGCTTTTAATTTATCATTAGTAGAAAGAATAGATTCTGCCGTAACTGGAACGTTTGGCTCTGATGATTTTGTACTAGCGATAAAATCTTTGTTATCATCAATAAATTTCTTTTGTTCATCAGAAAGAGGTTTACCTTCATCTAATTGAGCAATTATCTTATTTAATGTAAGTAATTTATCTCCATTTACAGACTTACCAGAAGCAAAATCTTCTAGTTCAGATACTTTCTTATTTAAATTTTCTATAATATTTGGTGCAATAGTATTTGACAATCCTTCAGTACCAAGACTTTCAATATCTTTCTTAAGACTAGCAATAGCATCAGAAACTTTTGTTCCATCAGGTAAAGAATCATTTCCATTTTTTACAGCATCAATTATTTGAGAATATTTAGCAGATATATTATTATATTGTTCTACTGCTTTTGGCAATTCTGTAGGTTTAGAATTATCTTGAATTCTTGACTTTAAACCTTCTATACCTTTCTGAATGTTTGGTATTTGAACATTTAATACTGCTAAATTATAATGAGCATCTTTAAAACCAGCTTGAAGTTGAGTTTTTATACCATCTAAACCTTTCTCAGAAAACTCAACTAACTTCAATGCATCTTGATCAGATAATTTTGGATTATTAAGATCTATGTTTATAGCAGGTGAATTAGATTTGTTATATAAAGCAACAAGATCTCCTAACCCTTTTTTTTCTTCATCATTAAGAGGGGTTTGATTATAAATATTACTAATAGCTCTAGAGCCATCAACAAAAACATTGGCTCTATCAACCATAGCTTCTTGCATTTTTCCAATATGACCAGCTCCATACATGCCATTTTCTACATGGGTATTATTTTCAGCTTGTAAAAATAATGATGAATAAATTTCAGGTGCTTTTTTAGGGTCATTTTTTGCAATTGTTAAAAGCTCTTCAACTGATTTACCTTTGTATTCAGGTTTATTAAAAACAGCTTGAGCATCAGCTACTTTTTTTGCATAAGCAGCAGGATTATCATGATGTCTTGTTGAAGGTTCAAAATTACCCACACCACCATCAAAAGCACCTGAGACAAATCCTGCATTTATATAATCAGTTGCGACTTTAGCTCTAGCTTCACCAGTTTTATCAAACTTACCTGTATCCTTATTAAGAAAAATAGCATAACTTGCTTTACTATCCATATCAGTTATTACAGCAGAATTTCCTCTAAAATTTCCATTTCCTATAGGATTTTCTAGTGATTTACCTTTTTCATCTTTAACTAAAACAGAACCAACTCCATCATTTATTACAATATCACCATATTTATTTAAAAAAGAAATTGCAAATTTTTCATTTGTTCCTGATGTATCCAAGTTTGAATCGGTTATTAGTTTTTGTAAATCTTCCACAGAAATACCTGTTGCTTGTGCAGCAAGATTAATATCAAATTTTCCTTTATATCCTTCGGTTGTCATTAGTCTAAAATCTTTTTTATCCAAGATATCTCCTATTGTTGTTGGTTTAGGCTTCCTTTCAGAAGGTGCAATTGGAGGTATTGCTTCTGGTGTTGGAGAGTCAGAAGTAACAGAAGGAATTTGAGGGACTCCATTTATTTTTGGCATATTAATTTTTTTAGGAGGAGTTCTTTTTATATTATCATAATTAATAGGTTCTATTCTATCATTTTGTTTTCTACTTAATATTTGATATTGAGCATCTATATCGATATGAGTTGCTCCACCAAAAGGATTTAAACTGTAATCATTTCCATATTTACCAACAAAAGCAGCTGCGGCATTAAGACCTGTACCAGTATTTGCAGTTTCACCATTATTACTTTTATTAACACCTTGTATTGCATTTGCCAAACTATCATTATAAGAAGAGCCACTACTCATAAGCATTTGAGCACCTAATGCAAAAATCGGAACTAAAAGATTAACTCTTTCTGGAGGTCTTTGAGTAAGAGTAACTTGAACTTCTTCACCTCTTGCTAGTGCAGCATAAACATCTGGTGGTAAATAGGCATTATTTCCTTTTGTTAGAGATTGAAGTTCACCTACACTACTAATTGTAGTAGTTAAACTATCTGTTACTCCTGCAGCTCTTTCTTCTGGTTTAAGTTTATCTGTATTTTGAACAGCACCACCCCAAGGTGTATAAACTTGGCTTGCCCCACCAACACTACCTGCCATAAAATTAACTCTCCTATTTCCAAAAATATCTTTATTTAAATTATTATTTTTATAAAAACTATGTACATTTCTATTTAAAAAAGAAAACTTGTTATACATTTAACACTCTCCAAAAAAAGACAGGACAATTACTCATATTTTATATACTTTTATTTTCTATTTTCTTGCATAAGTAAATTAATAATTAATGAACAGTTAACAATTACAAAATAATTATTCATATTCATTTTCAGTATCATTTTTAGCTTGATTCATTTGTTGTCTAGATATATCTTTTCTTAATTGATAAATAAAGTGATGATCGATTCTTTTAAGAACAGGTCTTGAATCTAAAGGAGCTAAAGGTTTTTCTAAAGTTTCTTTAAGGTTTTGCATTTCAACATGTAATTTATCTCTTTGTTCAATAAGGCCTTCTTTTAATAATTCAATAGTTTCTGGAGATTTTATAACCTTATCTGCAAGACAATAATAATCATCTGCAACCATCTCATAATAATTATATAAGGTACTTACAACTTTTTCTCTTAATTGAAATTTTACAGAGAGGCTTCCCAGTTTTTTACTAATTTCTTTTCTTATTTCATTAAGATCTTTAAGAGCATCTAATGCTTCTTTTATTTCATCAGTAGATATAAGTTCTGCCATAAAAACTACCTATTAAACCTTATTTTATTCATATCAATTATAATACTTTCAAGATTATTTTTAAATAACTCATCTCTAGAAACCTTAGATATATTCATCAAAGATAGTATTTTTCTTGAAAAAGAACCAAGTAATATATCTTCACTTAAATTATCTGATAATATTTTTATTTTTTCTTCAATTTTATCTATTTTTACCATATCTTTTTCAATATTATATTTAAACACAGATAAAAATAAAAAGTTGGAATAAATCATACTATGAACAATCTTTTTTATGTCATTTACAGATTCAATAATAGAATTTTCTTGTTCTCTTATTAATTTATAATATTGATTTATATATTTTTCTTTGTATGATGATAAAACAAAATCAAGGTTTTTTATCATTTCATAGTCTAATTCTTTTAAAATTAAGTCAATAATATCTAAAATTTGAATTATTACTTTATCATCGTACTCATGTAAAAAATCAAGTATTTTATTTATTTTTTGATAAATTTCAATACCTTTTTCTTCTTCATTAATTTCTTTTTTTAAAGCATAAAACATTTCTTTAAGTAATAATTCAATTTCTTTAAAATTTGTTTTTTTAGTTTTGGTATTTAAAAAAATATTTTCAATTTGCCTAGTTATTATAGGAAGAAATGCAAAAAAAGCAGTATTTTTTATTTTATCATAAATATCTTTTCCAACTACTTCTAAAGATGTTATATCATTTTTACCTGTACCAATTGTGTTAATACTACTAAGATTAATAAACTGAAGGTTATTTATAACTAAAGTTATTTTTTGATTCGATAGAGATGTTTCTAAAAAAAAGTTTTTTTCTGTATATTTAGTAACAAATTTTGAGTTGGATTCGTTAGCAGAGAAAGTTTTTAAAAGTGATTTTCTTAATAAAGAATCTATTTCTTTTAATTTATCATCATATTCTTCTTTAAGTTGTTTAGTTTCAAATTCTTTTTCTTCTAAAATTTTTTCTTCTTGTAAATAATCTAAACTATTAATTTTAGAACTTAAATCAATAATAATTTTTTCAAGTTTTAAAAAAGTTTTTTCATCTAAAATTTTATTACAGTCCTTTTTAATTTTTTGAGCATAATATAGTCTATCAGATGCTTTTAATAAACTTTTCTCTAAAGAATAATTTATTTCTTCTTTTATTGCATTTTTTAAAAATCTTAATTGTTTTATTATTATATTTTCAAGGCTTTGAGCAAATTTAAATTTATTATCTTTTCTTTTATCTAATACTTCAATATTATCTTGTATTATTATTTCACCTATTTTTAATGAAGTTCCTATATAGTTAAAAGGATTTTCAGAAGACAAATCATTATTTTGATATATATTGAAAGAAATATTTAAATCTTCTTTTTTTATTTCTATTTTGAATGATACATCTTGATAAACATCTACAAAAATATTTTCATAATCGATATTAAGAGACGTTGGAAAAATAAATTTTGCATTTTTCTTTACAAATTCTTCTATAAAAATTATAAAAGTAGTAGAAATTTGTTCTTCTAAATCGGGTTCATAATTTGGATCGTTATTAATGTTGCCTTTCCATTTTATATTGACAATTTCAGTTTCAGTTTCTTTATCTGTACCAAAATCCAGCCTCATTTTTTTTAATAAAAAAGGGGTTAAAACTCTTGTACAAAGGACTGTACCATCATCTATCATTTTGCTTACATCATAATATTCTTGTAAATCAAAAAATTTAACATTATTTTCAGAAATTTTATATTTAGTTTCAATCATTAAAGTTGATAAATCATCAATGTCTTCTTTATCCAAATTTAAATTAGATGATAATTCTACTTCAACTTTTTTATCTAAAGCTTCAACTTGTGCTTTTATAATATCTTCAGCCTCTGCTATTGATATTTCAATGCCATCACAAAGAAGTTTACCATCTTCAAAAGTAATTATTTTTTTTGATATATCAGAAGAATCTTCAATAAGTTCTGATTTTATTATTTCATTATTTCTTTCCATAAAATAATTTTAACTTATATTTTTTATAAGTTAAAGTGAGAAGTTATTTTTATTTTTTTTTTAAAATAAAAAATAAAAATTATATGCAATAAAAAAAATTGGGTTGCACAAAATAGTATAAAAAATTCAGATAAAAATAAATTTATTGTATTATAATATTTAGGTGTATTTTTGAATAAAATTTTATAAAATGAACAAAATTAAAATAGCTTTTATATCATCTCTAGTAGTTATAGCATCAGGTTATTACAATTATACTAATATAGCGTTTGCAGAAAGTACTAAATCAAATTTAGTTCAAAGTTTATCGGAAGGATCTCAATTAGATTGGAGTAAAAATGTTATAAAAGTTACTGGAAGCGGAGCTCCACCAGATAAAGGGAATATGGCACAAAAAAGAAATATGGCAGTAAGAGCAGCAAAATTAGATGCCTATAGACAACTTTTAGAAATTGTTAATGGAGTTCATGTAAGTTCTGAAACAATTGTAAAAGATTTTGTAACTGAAAGTGATATTATAAAAACCAAAGTAGAAGGTCTTTTAAAAGGCTTTGAGCAAGTTGGTGAAGCTAGATATATGTCTGATGGATCGGTAGAAGTTGATGTACAAATAAAACTTTTTGGAAAAGGCAGTGTTGCATCTATAATTATGCCTGAAGAAATAAAAAAAATAGAAAATGATACTATTCCTAACACAAAAATTCAACCTCAAGAAATTAAAGAAGAATATACTGGTTTAATAATAGACTGTAAGGGATTAGGAGCTAAACCAGCAATGAGTCCAGCTATTTTTGATTCAGATAATGGACAATTATATATAGGTAATCAAGAAATAGATCCAGATTATGTAATAAATGAAGGAATTGTTTCTTATGCTGACTCTATACCAGATGCAAAAAAAATAGATAGAGCTGGAAAAAATCCTCTTATAATAAAAGCCTCTAATGCTTTGGGTAATTTCAAATCAGATATTATAATAAAAAATGATGATGCTAAAAAAGTTCTTGGTGCAAATAAAATAACAAATATATTAAGCAAATTTAAAGTTGTTATGGTAATTGATTAATTTTTAATTAATATCAGCTTTTTAGAAAAAAATATCAAATAATTTATCAGGGGTTTGATTTCTCAAATCCCTGAATTTTTATCTTAATTTAACAATAAAACCCCAAATAATATCTAGTAAAAAATAACCTCAAGAAAAAATATTAATAAAAAATTAATTCTTATAAAAGATAGTACTAGTATAATTAAAAGATAGTACTAGTATAATATATATAAAAAAAATTAATAAAAAATTAATCTTTATTATATTGTATTTAAAGTTATTTTGTGTTACTATACAGTTATTAAGCCGTTAATTGATTGTTAATTTAAATTAAAAGAAAATGAAGGTATTATGAAAATAAATCAAAAGAAAAAAAAAGGTTATACACTTATTTTTGTATTACTATTAGCGGCTTTATTAGTATCAATGTCTTCAGTTGTTTCTTATTACACGATTAGTTCATCAAAAACAGTAAGAAGTGATTTTCAAAATTCATCTCAAGCAAAAAATATTGCCGAAGCTGGTCTTCAGGAAGCAGCTTTTTGGTTTGAAAGAAATCCTAATATAGTTCAACCATCTTCAGAAATTGAACCTGCTAAATGGCATTTAGGCTTCAATCCAATTGAAGGAAGCTCTTTAGAAAATAGAGGTGATACAGATGACCAAAGTAAAGGAATTGTAAGAGACATAGAAATAGATGCAAAAAATAATTTGTATGGACACTTTGAAGTTTTAAAATATGATAAAACAAAATCAGATGAATGGAATAACAAAAAAGCTGTTATGGATATATCAGACCAAAAAAGAATGAATTATGATACAGGTTCTAACACTAACTTAGAAGGTGGACAAGCAAGATATTGGAGAATTGTATCTGAATCTTGGTTATATAAAAGACCTGCTGATAAAAGAGCAATTGATAGTAAAGGAGTTTTTGTTGTACCTTTTGATCAATTAGAAATATTTGGTTCATATAAATTGTCTCAAAATATTTTAAAAATGAGATACAACGGACCTGATGCAGCAATTGTTATGAGTGATTGTGCAAAATTTAATAATTTTGTTGGTGGTTTAATAATAGCATCAAGCACATCATCAGATTATCCAGTTATGTGTTCTTCAGGAAGTGTTCCCGCTGGAATTTCAATTTCTACAGATATTAGATACTTTGGTGGAGGAGTTGGAGTAAGAACAGGAAACGCAACATCACCTATATCAACTTATAATGTTTTTAATATAAGCGTACAAGAAATGAAAGGTATATCTAATAATAAAAGTAATACAATTGAAGGATTAAAAAGGTCTCCTGATGGAAGATTTGGAACAAGTGAAATACTTTTTTTAGATTCAACAACTGGAAGCAATTTAGTATTTGATGAAACTCATCCATTAAAAGGTGGAGGAATTTTATATGTAAATAACGCAAATTTAAAATTATCCGCAGGTTCTGGAGCTCTTTTTAATGGAATTATATATATGAAAGGAGGAAACTTAACTATAGAAAGTCTTAATTCTATAACAGGAACAATATTAATGGAAGGAGGAACATTATCAATAGCAGGAACTTCAGAAAAAGCAGATATAGGCTTTAATAAAGGAGTAATGACAAATATTATATCTAATTTGTCAAAATATAAAGAAGATTCATTATCTTATAAAGCTTTACCAGTCAAATAAGAAAATAAATTAAAAAAAAAAGCTAATACTTAAAGAAAATAAGTATTAACCACAAATTAACTAATTAATTGTATTAAGAAAGCATTAGGAAGTAAAGTATGAAATCAAGTAAATTAAAAAAAAAGAAAGGTTTTTCCATCTTAGAACTTAGTATAAGTATAGGAATAGGTTCTTTGGTTTTAGCAGGTGTTGCTTTAACACAACAATCAAATATTAAAGCTGTCCAAAAAAGTAAGGATATTGTTTTTGCCCAAAACAAAGCTATTCAAATTATAGAAGAACTACGGGGAATTGTTAGAGGTGGTGAATCTAGCACAGATACACTTGATATTTATGATGACAAAAAAACATATCCTAGTGTTTTGACGGTAGAAAGATTGCAAAGTAGTGATCCTGAAGTTACAGCACCTAGCTATACAAGTTCAAATGTTAAAGGAAGTCATGGAAATTGGAAATTTGTAAGACATATAAGCGTTACAAAAAACTCTACAGATTCAAAATCTAGAAACATAAATGTTTCAATATATTATGGAGATAAATTTGGAAATGCTTCTGGAACACCTTTAGCAACATTATCAACAATTTTATCAACATCTGCAGCTGGAAATACTCCAACACAAGTTATGGATACTTATGGAATTGCAATTCTTAATCAACCAGGTTGGTGGGCTGAAATGGTTGGATTGAAAAAGAATTTTAAAGATGCTGTTTATGATTTAAAAGTTAAAAACCCAGGTTTAGATTATAGATTCCATTTTATTTCAAGAAGCTCTTTTGGAAGAGATCCATATTATGCACCATATATAAATGAGGCATTACAAACAAAAGATGATACAAACATAAAATTTCCGTATGCATATAATGGAAAAATATATGATACTCAAAGAAGTAAAGAAACATATTATTATAATGGACCTGAAATGCTTTTTGACGGAATGAGATTGGGAGTAGATGGAAATAAACCATTAAAAAATACATGGTACAAAGATTCTATTTCATCTCAAGGAAATGTAAATGTTTATTCGGCGGCAGATCAATTTAACTCATCAGTAAGATGGCCTGAAGAATTGGCTATAAATAAAAAATTCCAAGATTATTATATAAGTAAAAATAGAGCGAGCGATTATGAACCAACATATCGTAAACTTTTAGAAGACATGTTATCTAGTAGTGATAATTACCCAAAATATAGAAATATTATGATAAATAATCTTCATGGAGAGCTTTTTCCTGCTATTCCATTAAGAAATTATTCTGATCCTGCTAAAGATCCAACAGGGGTAGAAGTTGATAAAGATTGGGTTACAGGTAATGTTTTAGGAAACACAAATTCTATACATAAAAGAGTTGTTACACATCCTGAACAATTAAAATATAGTATAGATGATAGTTCAGCACATAAAGATCGTAAAATATATCTAAGAGTTTATCCTTATCTTGCTAGCCCAAATTCAGTTGAAACAAGTGCAGATAAAATAAATACAATGTCTGTTTTTATTCCTACAAATGATTTAGTTGGTAGTAAAAGTACTGAAACTGAAAGTAAAAGTTATTCTAGTGATACTTCTGGTGGTGATAAATTATCAAATTTTACTATTTCACCAGGCGATATTCAACAAATAAAAGATAATTTAAAAATAAATTATATTGATAACGATTGGCAAAGAAGAGGAGGAAATTTAAAAGGATGGATAAAATTAACTAATTCAAATCTGATTTCAGGTACTGCTCTACCTAGAACATTTAATGTTGGCGATATTATATCTTATTCACCTGTTATTAGTAGTGTTGCAGGGAAAACTAGTAAATTTAAAATATTAGCTATAAATGGAGGTTTAACTTCAAAAGAACTTACCAATGGTACTAGTGAAGAGTTCAAAGTTTGTTCAACATCAGATGATTCTACTATTTTATCATCAGGAACAATATTTAATTTTGCCCCAACTTATAAAGGAAAAATAAAAGATGAGACTGACACAACTGATAAAGCTAATGTAAATGGAAGTGATTTTTCAATTTCTACAAGCACAATAAATACGGATAGTTTAAAAGGGGTTTTTGAAGGTTCTTATGAAGTGATTGTAAATCCAGCTTTTGATAGATTTGGAGAAGGGGTAAAAAAATATCAACCAGGAATACTTATAAAATTATATGGTTCAAGAACAAAACATACTCAAGCAACTTCAGGCTCAGGCTTAGGTGGTTTACCAACTGATAAAAAATTATTTGGAATGGAATATATACCATCACCTCTTGGTGCTGGTATGGGAGCAACAACTTTTCCAAAACAAGGTACATTAAATTTTACTGATAAATTAGACGGTGTCGTTGCAGCAAATAAAGATATAATGGGAAATGGAGCTTATACAGGTTTAAATGGAAGAGATCTTGATAGTTTAGGAAATAAAACAAAAAATACAGCAAGATGGATAATTAGTTTAAATGTAGGTAATTCAACAACACTTTCTTCTACTAATATTTTAAGAAATTTTCAAGGTTCTATTATTCCTATAGAAACAAGAATAGGAAATGACCTAAATACAGGTTTATCAATGAATCAAAGTCCAAATCCATATAAAGGAGAAATAAATGAATCAACATTAAAAAGTAATACAAGTGCTAATAATTATGATTATGAATATGTAAAAGTGAATAATCTTACTTCAAGTTGTGAAGCAACTAATACAGATTGTGGATTAATAGCACCGTACGCTTCTTTTAAAGAAGCAAATTTAAATAAAAACTCTTTATCGAATGTTTCAAGAACTTATGTTTGGTTAGGAAGTGCTTATTTACCAGAAACAGAAAAATATCAAATGTCTGGAGATCCTCGTCATAATCCATATATTGATGTTTTGGAAAATAATTGGATAAATTACTATTTTTCAAGAAAAAACGAGGCAATTACAACAATTAGTTATATTAATTCAGGTGCTGATTTTTATCCAAATCTTGATCCTACTAAATATCCAGAAAATGCGTTTAGTTCTTCAAAGCCAACAATAGATATAACAAGAAGTTTTAAATTATTTCGTGATGCAATAGTAAAAACAAATTCAATTTATAATTCTCTTATAGGTTTTTCTTTCTATTATTATTCTCTCGGTGGTGAAGTTGGTTCTAATGGTAACAGTGTAAATTTTTTAGCAAAAGGTTTACCATATAATGGAGTTGATGCAAAAATAGGAGAAAGCGACAGTCCATCATGGAATGAAGTACTTAATGATAAAGCTTCAACAAGAATAATAGCATCTAATGATAAAAAATGGGTTTCTTTACCTTGGTTAGGAGAATTATATCCAGATACAAAATTTGGAAGTACATCTTCTTTAGATACTGATATAAAATGGGCTAATTATGGAAATTTAGAAGCTAAAATAGAAGGAACTGTAACAGATAACTACTTTTCTCGCCAAAAATATACTGAATCATTTAAGTCAATTAGTAATGACGGAACAACTTCAAAACAATTTTCTGATCGAGTTTTTGGAAATAGGTTACAGGGAGAGGGGGCAAAAGCATTTTTTCATGGTTCTGGTGATGGAGTTAATACAAAATCATTTAGACATTACAGTACAGATGGAACATCTGGAGCATTATCTAACACAGGTAAAGATTTAGTAGCTAATTATGGATTAATAATGCCTGATTCTATTGAAGTCCCAAGACCTTTTAATTTTTCTGGTGATAATTCTAATGTTCCATTATGGAGTTTTTATAATAATGAACATAATACATTAAAAATGATGGGAAATAATGGAACTTTTATAAATACATTTACAGGAACTACAGATAAAGATTCAATGTTTTATAAAGCTAATGATAATGATAAAGCTGGAAGTGCACCTGTAATGATTGATGCTAGTGTGAATAATCCAACTGAAAGAAATAGAGGATATGTAATTATAAATGGTTTAAAAAGCCAAGGATTGGAAGCAGGAACTATTATATCAAGATATTCACTTATGTCTATGTTACATACATATCTAAGAACAGGAAATACGACAGAAAACACGAGTGATTCAGGAGTATTAAAAAATAGAAGTGTTATGACAGAAAGAACAGAGATTTTAGATAGTGTTAATGCAAAAAAATTAGCTTCGTATGATTCTTCGACAAAATACACACCAAGAGAAGCCTCTGATGTAAGTTCTGTAAAATATCCTTCAGGTGTACCATTTTATTGGAAAACAAATTGGAGAAAATGGAATAATACTAAATATAGTTCAGATTATTCAAATGCGTGGAAAGAAAAAGATATAAATGTAATTTATAATATCCTTATATCTAAAGATAATGGTGGCACTTGGACTTATTTAAATAATGATGGAAGCATTTCAAATACAAATGCAATAGCAGGAGAAGTAAATACAACAAGCTCTTATGTAATAAATACCATTACAGGAACAGATTATACTGCCTCAGAAACTTTTAATGATAATGGAACTAATGTAAATATTCCATCTTCAATAAAAAATATAAATATAGATATAAGCTCATTTGAATCTGGTCCAATAATTGTAAGGGTAGAAGGTCATAGATTTGATCAGTATTCAGGAAATAATATCGAGTTACCTAACAATTACACATATCATCAAAGAGTTTTTAATGTAAAAAAGGAAGGTTAATTATGAAAAACGTTATGAAAAAAAATGGTTATAGTGTTATAGAGCTTTTAATTGTTTCATCGATAATGGGAGTTTTAACGCCTTTTCTAATAAATATTTTAGTAACTATTATGAATACAACTAATTATAATATTGCTATTAATAATCAAAAAAAGTTTGATGCTGTTTTTGTATCAAAATTAGGAAAAGTAATAAATTCTACTGTAAAATTTATTGGAAGAGCGCCAACACAAATACCTCCAATAGTTGATATAACAGCACCAACTAATATGAGTGAATTTTATCTTAGCATAATTAAACCACCTGTATATAGCTCTGGAATAAACAATTATACTCCGTTAAATATCTCATCTCGTATTTTACCTATATTAGATTCAAATGGAACTTTTTCACCATTAAATAATGTAACTGATGTAAATATGAATGCTTTTAATGGAGAAAATGTAGGAAATACTTTGATTGTTGTAACTATAGAAGATAGTTTTACTTATCCATACAATAATATAGGGAAATATACATCTTCACTAACACCTCAATTTGAAAGAAGATTTCCTTTGTATCAAATTCATTATATTTATTTAGCAAAAGCAAATCCTAATCCTTTATTTTTTTCTAATAGAAGTGAAAAAGGAGGTAATTTAAATAAAATACCTAATTCTAATTTACTTTTATTAGAATGGAAAAGTAATTATATGATAAGTTATGAAGATCTTACTGAATTTGCAAATACTAAGCTTTCTGGAACAAGTTATGTTGATATTTTAGATTTTAAAAATAATATTCCTTCATTAAAAACAGATTTAGGACAAAATATACCAATGGATTCTGTTTGGAACTTTTCAGAAACAAATTTTGCCGCACCAAATAAACTTATAAAATTGTCTAGTCTTGCAACGACAGGAACAGCCCCAAGTTTAACAATAACGGGAACGGAATACTCAGCAATAGATAATATACCTACAAATAAAGTTTCTAATATAGCAATGTATCCTCAACCAGATTCAATAACTTACGGAATAGAGCCAAATAATTTTGATTTAGGAAATATAAATGCAAATTATAATACTAAAGAAGCTAATTTAAGAGTTCCTTTTTTTAATCAAATACCTATAGCTAATTTTAATAATGCAACAGATGGTTTTCCTAATGGATTTGAAGTAATGCTTTCAGGTACAGCTGGTTCAACAAAAGCTTTTTTTAGAATGATGAGTTTAGCTACTGGTAAAGGAGTTAGATCTCATAATCAAACACAGGTTATATTACAAGGTAAAAATTAGTAATAAATATTTTTTTGTAGCTTCAAATTATAAAGAATTAATCAACTCTATAATTATTTCTTCCTCCAAGTTAGCCCTATTTTTAAAATTCAAATCTAAAATAATTTTTATTTTGTTTTTTAAAGGGCTTTTTTTCTTATCATCAAAAAAAGATTTTAAATTATTTAACGCTTTGGTAGATGAAATATTTCTATTTAATCTTGTTAGCATATCATAAAAAATATCAAGTATTTGAGAAGTATTTTTACTCTCTAAATTATTAAAATCAATTTTTTCAAAAAAAGTTTCTAAACTAAATAAAACTATTTTTTCATAATAAGAATCTATCATAGAAATTGAATCTAAACTTTCTTTTAAATATTTAAAACCTTTAGATGTTTCTATTAAAAGTTTAGTAAAACTATCTGAAATTTTTTTATAAGTCATTCTTCCTGTTTTTATACTTTCTTGAATTATATCAAAAGCTATTTTTTTTACTTCTGAGTGTTTAGAAATTAGTAATGAAAAAATCGTATCTAAATTATTGCTAATATCTACCTGTAAAAAAGCTCCTGATGAAATCATTTTTGGTAATGCTTCAGTTTTTGAAAAATCTAATATATCAAATTGAGATAATTTTACACAATTATAGTCAAAAATATTTTGAATTATATTAGGTAGTTTCCAAGAATCAAAAATAATTATATTTTTTGAATCTTCACTCATGAATTCATAACCAGAATCTATAAAAATTAAAAATTGAGGATAAAAAATATTTTCTGTTTTAGAATGTATAGACATGAAAGAAGATAATGCTTTTTTTAGATAAATATCATTATTGTACATTGAATACTTTTCTTTTATATATTGTTCTTTATTTTCAGCATAATTTGATATATCAATTGTTTTTAAATAATTTTGTTCTTCATTCCAAAAAACTTTTTTTATAAAAATAGATTTCTCTTTATCTTGTATTTTAGAAATAGGATTAATATTATGTTCATTTTTTTTAGTTAAAAGATTACTAAAAAAATCTTTAATTCCATCAAGAATATTTTCATTAACAGGGTTTGGCAAATTATAATAATTTACACCTTCATGAATTAGAAAATTGGAAATATCTATTTTACTTAATAAAGGGAATTTTTTTATAAGATTAACAAGACCAAATCGCCCTAATAATGAAGCATTAAATAATCTAAATGCCATATTTGTTTCATCTAAAATAAAATCATTATACTTGTTATTAGATTTGGTAAAAATAATATGATCATTTGGTTTATTTTTTGAAAAATAAGTTACAAAAAAAGAAATAGCTGTTTCAATTTGAATATCATTACCAAATTTTATAAATAAGGCATTTTTCATAAAATTATCTTTTAACAATTGAGTTTTTGAAATAATTTTTTCTTGTAATTGAATATTATTTTTATTAATATTAGTTGTTCTAAATAATGCTAGAACTAAATCATCAAAAATTATATGCTCTTGAGGTATTTTTTCAAATCTTTGATAAAAATCTTTAATATCAATCCAACCTGATTTATATGTAGGTGTGGAAAGAAGTGTGAATGAATAATTATTTTCTAATATCTTTTTTACAAGTAAAAATAATCTTAAATAATGGTGATTTATTCCTGTGGAAGTTTCAGTGATTTTTTTTAAGGATTCATAAGAATAGCTATTTAATGATTTATCTTTTACCAAAAGAGAGGTAAGCATACATAAAATAATATTTCTATGCCAATAATGATTATAAAATTGTGTACTAGCTTCATTTTTATCATGTGCTTCAAATATAGAAGAAAGTAATTTTATGGCTCTATCCTTATCTTTTATTTCTTTAAATTTCAAAGCTTCATAGAAAAAAATTTCATAATCATTTTCTATTCTCCATTTTTTTGAAGTTTCTTTAATTTTTAAAATAAAATCACTTTCATTTTCAGAAAAATCTAATTTTTCTCCATAAATAAAAGGTTCTTCTAATTTTATACTTTTTATATTTTCAAAAGATTTTAGTTTTATTGCTTCTATAAGTTGATAGTAATTTTGTTTATGAATAGGTAAAACATCTTTTTCAGCTTTTAAAGTGATGCTAGTATCACTTATTTCTTGAATTTCAATATTTAAAGATAATGATTCTTTTTCTAAATTTAAAGCTTGTTCTATTTTTTCTTTTTCAATTGAATTAAGTTCTGCTGAATAATAAAAATTACTTAATTCTATTTTTTGTTCTTCATTTAGTTTTTTTGTTGTAATAAAATCTATTATATTGGCTCTTAATTTATTATCAGCTACATATATATTTTTAATTATACATTCAATTATTTTAGATTCATGGTCTTTAAAAAGTAATTTTAATAATTTAAAGCTAGTTTCAGAAACTTTTTTGGTTATATTATTAAGATTGTAAGATAAATTTTCTATTAGGATACTATAATCTAAATTAAATTTTTTAGTTTTTATTAATTCTTTTATTTCATCTAATCCTATTTGAATACTTGTAGAATTCAAAGAAGAAATCAAATTAAAATATTTTTCTTGATATTTATCTTTTTCTTCATTTTTTATTTCCAAATCATTATAAAATTTATTCCAATACCTTAAAGCTCCTATTTTTACTGTTTTAGTTAGTTTATCAAGAGTTATTTCAATTGTTTTTTCTCTAGCTATTTTTCCTAAAGTTATTAGTTCCAAAACTTCTTTTTTTCTACTCCAATAACCTTCTGAAATAATTAAAGGTGTTTCAGGAGTAAAATTTTCATATTCTAAAGCAGAAAAAATTACTTCACTAGAAAAGAGAGAGAGATTTTTTTGAGCAATATCAAGAGTAAGACATTTGCCAAAATTTCTAGCTAAATCTTCTTTAATATTAGGTCTTTCATCAATTACTTCTAATATTAATTTTGACAAACCATTATAATTTTGAACCATCCAAGGAGTATAAAGTTTATCAACTTCATCAAAAAATTTTATTAAAACCTCATCAATTCCTTTTTCTTTTCGGAACAATAAAACTTTTATAATTTTTTCAAAAAAAGGTTTTTCATTTTCATTATAATTAAATCGAGTATCATTAGATTTCATTTTAAACAAAGAAAATAATGAACGAGGTTCATAAATTCCAGCACTTAATATTAAAATATTAAAAAGTAAGTTATTATTCTTAGAAAAAAAATAAAAACCTATATTATTTTTTTCAATATATTCATCTAAATTATCAATATTTTTAACTACACCATTATATGCTGATGACATATCATTAATATTTAGTTTTTCTTTTACTGGTTTTAACAAATTACTAACAGTTACTGTTAATGAATTTTGAGAAAAAGTATTATTAGAAATATCTCTATCATATCTAAATTTACAAGCTTCTTTTAATGTAGGTATAATTTTTTTATATTTTGTATTTAATTCTTTTTTTTCTTCACTACTTAGATTTATAGAGAATTTTACAATATCTTTTGGTTTTGACAAAAAAAGCATTTTTAAAGATTTATCAAAAATAGTTTCCACAAAACTTACCTCTTAAATATGTTATTACTTAGGTTTATATTTTTTTAACAATGAAAATACTTTTCTATCTATTGGTAAAGTAATTTCTTCTTCTTTTGTTGTTTTTAGATCCACTACTCTAAAAACTTGAGCTCCATCTTTTATTACATCAAAATCAAATCTTTTATCTTTAAAAATTATTTTTGAACCCTTAGCTGGTTCAACAAAATAATAAATACTAACTATTTGAATATTAGGATTAAAAACAGATGCTTGAAAAAAATCAGTAGTATAAAAATGTTCTTTTACATCAATTTCTATATTAACTTCTTCTCGCCATTCTCTTTTTAAGGCTTCAATACTTCCTTCGCCAAATTCAACTCCACCACCAGGAAATTTAGTTAAAAATTTTTTTCCTACATATTCATCTGATATCATTACAGACTTTTTATCTTTTAACCAAATACCGTAAACTCTTACACTAAAAAATCGATATCTTCTTCTAGGTCTTTCTTGCATATTCATATAAATTCCAATTGGTTATGACTTGGAACATTTATTTTTTTTGAAACCATTTCTGCATCAAAAAATTCTGAATCCATAGTTTTTAACATATCTAAAGCTTTTATTTCATCTGTAGAATTATCAAGCCAAAGCTTTAATTGTTCTTTTTGATCAAAAATTACTGGCATTCTTGAATGTATTTCAGATAAAAAATCATTTGCAGAAGTGGTTATGATAGAAAAAGTTTTTATTATATTATCATTTCCATCTTTCCAAAAATCATATATTCCAGCCATTGCAAACAACTGATCAGTTTTTAATTTTATTCTATAAGGCTGTTTTTCTTTTCCAATTGTTTTCCATTCATAATATCCATCAGCAATTACCAAACAACGTCTTTTTTTAAAAGAAGGTTTAAAAGAAGGTTTTTCTATTATTGTTTCAGAACGAGCATTTATAAGTTTATTTGAAATAGAAGGATCTTTAGACCAAAAAGGAATAAGTCCCCACTTAAAAAAACTCATTTTATCTTTTTCAGAAGAAGTAATAATAGGAAGTTCTTGGGATGGATAAGCATTAAAAATTTCTGAGTATAAAAAATCAGAGTCTTTTATATTAAAAAACTCTTCTATCTTTTCTCTATTTTTTGTTATAGTATATCTTCCACACATAAGGAAAGAATTGTAACAGGTAATTGACAAGTTTGTAAAACTAATTATATTTTAATTATTAATAAGTAATCATATAATCCCTATCTTAGAAAATTACAAATAATTAAAAATGATTTTACAATCTTAACTAAAAATTAATTTCAATTTTAAGCAAGTTTAATCAAAAAATAAATATAATATAATCTATAATGATAGTAGTGTTTGCATAAAGGTATTTTTAAGGTAAGAATTTATGAAATATATTTCTAATAAAATAACTGGTTTTTTATTGATTTCAATGATTACTTTGTCTTGTTCTAAAGTAACAACATCATCATTGGAAACCGAAGCTATTTCAGAAACACCTTCAATAACAGTTGAAGAAGTAAATACTTTCGCAGCCGAATCTGCCACAAAAATCCTAAGCGAATCTGACAAAAATAAAAGTGGTACAGTTACACAAGAAGAAGCAAATCTTGATAAAAATGAAATGAAAGCACTAGATACAAATAGTGACGGTAAAATCGATCAAAATGAAATTGCAAAAAAAATAAAAGACGAGTTTGATAGTACCTCTAAAATATCTAAAGAATCTCCTACTAATAATTTATTATCAACTCAATATGATGGAAATATTCCTGATAAACCACCTGCGTCTACATTCAAACCAAATAAAGTACAGCTTTTTATAGATCGTGAAGAAATACTTCCTATGATGATGGGTGTTATAAAAAATGCTACAAAAAGTATTCAAATTGATGTTTTTTTATTAGGTGGAAATATAGGACTTGAAATTGCTCAAGAATTAGTTAAAAAGAAAAAAGAAGGTCTTGATATAAAAATAACATTTGATCCTAACTTAGGTTTCAGTGGAACAACAAGAAGTGAAGTAATGAGAGTTGTAGATCATCTTCAAAAAAATCAAATGGACTTTAGATTGTTTCCTTTACATCTTATCCCTAAAGTAAACGATGGTTTCTTAAAAAATAAATTTCAAATAGATCATAATAAATTAACCGTTGTTGATGAAAAAATATTCATAACAGGTGGTTTTAATCTTTTTGATATTGGTGTAGTGAATAGAGATCTTATGCTTAAAATAGAAGGTGAAACAGCAAAAGAAGCTGCTAATTTAATGACCTATGAATGGCTTTTATCTGATAAATATTCACCTGAAAAAGTTCAATCTAAATATGTTTATGTTGTAAAAGGTATTAAAGATGAGCAACCAACCGATGCAATGGTAAAAATTGTAAAAACAGCTCCTAATGAAAGTACAACAAAAGAAGAGTTGATTAAATTAATAGATTCATCTCAAAGAAGTGTTTATCTTGCTGTATTAGAATTTAGTGATATGGATGTTACAAATGCTTTAATTAGAGCTCATAGAAGAGGTGTTGAAGTTAAAGTTTTAATGGATAGAAAAAATACTAATGATAAATATGCTGGTGGAATACCAGTACCAAGTTATTATCCAAATATTATGCCAGCTATTGAATTGTTTAAAAATCAAGTTCCTGTAAGATGGTATGACCCAAGATTTCAAGGTCAAGAACTTCACATGAAAATGTGTGTAATTGATGGACAAAAACTTTTAGCAGGTTCTACAAATTTTACCAGACAAGCTTTTACAACCTTTAGAGAAACAAGTGTTGTAGTTGATGGTGGTTCTGCTCCTAATAAAATGGTAAGAACTTTTATGGAAGATTGGACTTCTCATTCTACCGCAATAAAAAAAGTGACAATGAAAGAAAAAATTTCTGCTAAAGTTATTAGTTTTCTTGATAAAAAGTATTACGCTTGGTGGTAAAATTTATTAGTTTAAATAAAGCTTAAATAAAATATAAGTTTTTTTGATATTTAAACTTGAATTTAGGTTATTTTAGTGTAACACTGTAATATGTTTTATTGAATTTTAAATTTAATTAAGGTGTAGATATATATATGGCTGAAAAGAAATCCTTAGCTGAAGGTGCAGTAATAAAGGTAATAGGTGTTGGTGGTGGCGGTGGAAATGCTATCAATAGAATGATTGGTAGCGGTTTCGATGGTGTAGAATTTATTTCTATCAACACAGATTCTCAAGCACTAATAACATCTAAAGCAGACAGAAAACTTCAGATTGGTGAAAAACTAACAAAAGGTCTTGGAGCAGGTGGAAATCCTGTGGTAGGACAAAAAGCAGCAGAAGAAAGTAGAAATGAAATTGCAGCGGCCTTAGAAGGAGCTGACATGGTTTTTATCACAGCTGGTATGGGTGGTGGAACAGGAACAGGAGCAGCAGCTATAGTTGCTGAAGTAGCCAGAGAAATTGGAGCTTTAACTGTTGGAGTAACAACAAAACCTTTCTCATTTGAAGGTGGTAAAAGATCAAAACAAGCTGAAGTAGGAATTTCTAGTATAAGAGAAAAAGTTGATTCATTAATAATGATTCCTAATGATAGACTTCTTAGCATGGTAAGTAGAGATACATCAGTTCAAGATGCTTTTAAAGTAGTTGATGATGTTTTAAGACAAGGTGTTCAAGGAATATCAGATATAATAAACATACCTGGACTTATAAACGTTGATTTTGCCGATGTTAAGGCTATTATGGCTAATTCTGGATCAGCAATTATGGGTATAGGAAGAGCATCAGGAGATAAGAGAGCTTTGGATGCAGCAAGAATGGCTATAGAAAGTCCTCTTCTTGAAAATACAATTGAAGGAGCTACTGGTTTAATAATAAATATAACTGGTGGAAAAGACTTAAGTCTTATAGAAGTTAATGAAGCTGCTAGTGTAATAAGAGAAAACCTAAATAATGATGAAGAAAATACAATATTTGGAGCAGTTATTGATGAAACATTAGAAGGTGAAGTAATTGTAACCGTTATTGCAACTGGTTTTCAATTAGGTGGTTCTTTTAAAAAAATGAATTCTGCAATGAATAAAAGAGTTAATTCAGGAAATGAACAATTAAGCAGACCTCCTGTTATGCAACAACCTGTTTTACCGCCTACTTTTGCTCAACAACAACCTCAAGTTCAAGCTTATGTTCAACAAGCTCCGCAAGTTCAACAACAACCTCAAGCTTATGTTCAACAAGTACAAAATCAACAGATTCCTGTACCTCAACAACAACCTCAGGTTATTGATACAGCGCCATCTTTACTTGATACACTTATGCAAGATCCTAATTCTTCGCCAAATATGTTTCAAGCCGTAAAGCCAAAGTTACCAGATGAGGATATAAGTATTCCTCATTTTTTAAGAGATAAAGATAAATGGAGTAAGAAGTAAAATTCTTATTGCTTTGATATTTATATGTCCTATTTTTTAATAGGGCATATTTTTTTTGTTTAAAAAACTATTTCTTAATTCTTTAAAATATTGTATATTTACGATAAGGAAAGTTGTTAATTTGGCTTCCTTTTATTTTAATACTGACAAGCATTGTAGCTTATTTTTTAAATTAATTACATTTGTCTAGTAGAAATTTTGTTATTAATTAAAATGTCAAAAAAAAATGAATATTATAGAAAAGTATCTAATTCAGAACGTTTTTATCAAGTTTGTGAAAAAATAGCACCTCCTTTTTGTATTCAAATGATGGTTGAAGGCAAAGGTAATTTATTAATTGAAGAATTATCTGAAGCGATAAAAGAAGTATCAAATGTAAATAAAGGAACAAGATTAATTTTAAAAAGAAATAAACTTAAAGAATATTGGGAAGACACTTTTATTCCTCCACCTGTAAGAGTTGTAGATGAAAATTATTTTTTACAATTTGATGAAAAAAATTCAATAATGAATAACTCTAAAAACCCTTATTTATATAATAGATTAGATATAAAAACAGGACCAACTTGTGAGGTTTTATTAATAAAAGGGGAAACAATAAGAATTTTATTTAGAGCTCTTCATGCAGTAATGGATGCTAGAGGTTTACTATTTTGGGCAGAAGAAGTTTTTAGATATTTAAATAAAGAGCCTCTTTTAGGAACAAACACAAAACTAACAGATATTGAATGTTATAAAATGTTTGAGCAAAATTCAAAAGTAAAAAAAGTTCCTTTAGGAGCTAGAAGTCCTTCTCCTTTAGGAAAAAAAGAAGGTAATGAAAATCATTATTTATGGGGTAGAAGAAGAATTTATGGTAATTATCATACACTTGTTTCTCAATTAGCATTTTTATTAACTCAAGAATCCTATAAACATTCTAATTCACCTGTTTCTTTTATGATTCCTGCCGATTTAAGAAATAAAGAAAATAATTTTCGTTCTACAGGAAATTTAAGTTCACCAATGTATATACATGTAAAAAAAGAAGATTCTTGGCTCGATATATATGCAGAAATTATAAATATAATAAAAGAAAATAGAGATAAACAAGTTGATAAAACTGAATCATTAGTTCATTTTATACCTGTAAATTTTTTATCCAATATTTTAGATAACTATTTAAAAAGAATTTATAAAAAAGATGCTTATTTATTTTCTGTTGCTACTTCTAATTTGGGTAAGATTAATATTAAAAAATTTTCAAATAATACTTTTTTATGCACAAATGCCATGTTTTTTCCTGTAGATCTACCTGGTTTTTCAATATCTGTAATATCTGTAGAAACACCTGAATTTGTAGAACTTTTTTTATCTGCACCAAGTTTTATAGCTAATAATGGAAGACTTGAAAAACTTATGGAATCTCTTGAAGAAGGCTTAAAAAAATTAAATAATGTAATTTCGATAAAATCTAATCTTGCAAAAGACGAAGAAAAAAAACAAATAGAAGTATTTAATAATACAACTTCTTTATATCCAAAAGATAAAAATATAATACATTTATTTGAAAAACAAGTTGAATTAACACCTGATAATATTGCTATTTCTATGGATAATATAAACCTTACATATAAAGAATTAAATGAAAAATCTAACTCATTTGCAAATTATCTTATTAATTTAGGGCAAAAACAAGGTGAAATAATTGCTTTATTAACAAAACATTCTATTGAGACTATTATTTCAATACTTGGAATATTAAAATCTGGAAATGCTTATTTACCAATAGATCCCGAACATCCAGCAGATAGAATAAAATTTATGTTAGAAGATGCAAATGTAAATTTTTTAATAACAAATTTAGAAAAAATAGAATTTTATCCAAATGAAAAGACTATTTATTTAAAAGATGAAATGTTTGATTCAGAAAATAAAATATTTTTAACTAAAGAAAACTTTCTTGCTTATGTTATGTACACATCAGGCTCTACAGGTAAACCAAAAGGAGTAAAAGTAACTAATTTAAATCTAGTTAATTATATACATTGGGTAAAAAAATATGGGATTTTAGAAAATGAAAAAACTATTTATCCTTTTTATACCTCATTATCATTTGATCTTACATTAACATCTATTTTTCTTCCTTTGGTTTCTGGAAATCAAATTGAAGTATATAAAAATGAATATCATAAATTTGCAATAAAAAAGATTATTGATGATAAAAAAGCAAATATAATAAAACTAACACCAACACATTTAAAAGTATTAAAAGAGTTAGAAACTGATAATATAAATATAAAAAAAATTATTACTTTGGGAGAACCACTTAGTATTGATTTGGCTAAAAGTATTTATCAAAAATTTGGAAGTAAAATAGAAATAATAAATCAATATGGGCCAACTGAAGCAACTATTGGTTGTATGGCTCATAAGTTTGATTTTGAAAAAGAGCAATCAGATACTGTTCCAATAGGTGTTCCAGGTGATAATACCTATATTTATTTATTAAATGAAAATCAAGAAGAAGTTTCTATTGGTAGTGTAGGAGAAATTTATATTTCTGGTGATTGTGTTGCAAATGGTTATTTAAATAGAGATGATTTAACACAAAAGTGTTTTTTAAAAGATCCTTTTAGAAAAAATGAAATTATGTATAAAACAGGTGATTTGGCTTTAAGATTACCTAATTTTGAAATTGAATATATTGGTAGAGTTGATGAACAGGTTAAATTAAAAGGATTTAGAATTGAAATAGGTGATATTGAATCTACAATTTTGGAATATAAAAAGATTAAAGAATGTATTGTTCTTGTAAAAGAAAAATCTAATGAAAATATAAAATATCTTGTTGCCTATTATATATCTGATGAAGAAGTAAATACTAAAGAGTTAAAAAATTTTTTAGAAACTAAACTTCCCTATTATATGATTCCATCAAATTATGTTTCTATAAAAGAAATACCATTAACTGTAAATGGAAAAATAAATAAAAAAGCTTTATTAAATATAGAAGAAACTAAAAATTATATAGAGCATTCTAATTTTGAAGATAAAATAACTAAAAGTGTTTTTGAATCTGTATATCAAGTTATTCCTCAAATTGATAGTAAAATAGATGAAAATATGAACCTTTTTGAACTTGGCATTGATTCATTAACAATGACTAATTTATTTTCAAAACTAACAAAAGATTTAATACCTGTAGAAAAAGGCAATTATCTTATGCAAAATCTTGAAAATATTTTAATTAATCCAACAATAAAAAATTTAGTTGATATTATAAAAAAGGTATAAAAATGGAAGTAATTTTTAGAAAAGCTACATTAGAAGATATTGATTATATATTACCTTTAATGTATTCAGCAGCAGAAGATTTATTTGAATTTTCTTATAGTGTTTCTGGTAAATCTGTAAAAGATTTTTTAAGATATGTTCTTTCAAAAGGAAAAGGTTATTATGGTTATCAAAATCAAACTGTAGGAATTTATAATAATGAAATAGTTTTTTCGGTAACAACATATAAAGGGAAAGATATAATAAAAGAAACATTGGATACATTGAGTTTAGTTTTAAGTTTTTATGATTTAAAAGGTATTATTATTGTTTTTTGGAGATCTATTATTTTATCAAAAATTTTTGTATCACCTAAAAAAGATAGCTTATATATAGGTAATTTAGGAACTAAAGTTGATTTTAGAAGTAAAGGAATTGCTACACAGGCTTTTGATGTAATACATAAATATGCAAAAGAAAATGGTATAAAACGTTGTGAATTAGATGTTTCTTTAAAAAATCCTAAAGCAGAAAAATTATATACAAGGCTTGGTTATACTATAGTAAAAGAGTATCAATATAAAGGTAGGAACAATATAGTAGGAACAAAAAGAATGGAAAAAATAATTTAGTAAAATTAATTTTTTTGAATATTAAACCAATTGTGGTTAACTGTTTTAGTAAAATCTATTTCATTTCCATCTTCATCAGTAAGAAAAATATTATTTTCCAAAGCATTCCTTATTATATCAGAAGATAAACCCGATATTTTTTCAATTTGAGTTATATGTTCATCTACTCTATTTTGATAACAATATGATAAAGCATTTCCTTCTTGTTTTTCTGAATTATCTAACGCTTTTAAAAGTTTTTCTAATACTTTTTCTTTATCTTTATCAGATTCTTCTAAAGAAGTCATCCCTAAACTAAAATAGATAGAAAGATCAGGAAATGAGTCATATTTTAAACTAGATAATTTCACTCTTAGTTTATCTGCAAAAATCAATGCTCCATTAAAAGCAGTTGATGATAATAGAATTAAAAAAGTATCTTCTGAATATTTGCCAATTAAATCAACATCTTTTCTAATAAATTCAGAAATAAAATTTGCAGTATCATGAATCATTTTATTAACTAGTTGTTGTCCATAATTTTCTCTTATATAGTCTAAATTATTTACTTTTACCAAAACAATAGATTCTGCTTTTTTATAACGAATAGATTCCTTCATTTGCTCTTTAAATCTTTTTTCTATGTAACTTTTAACATAAACACCTGAAAGAGGTTCGATTAAATTTTTTAAAACCATTTCTTCAGCAGTTTTACCACTAGATTCGATATAAGAATCAGAATAATAGACAAGCCTAGAAAGATAACTAGTTATTAAAGTAAAAGAGAATTTTTCATGTTCAGAATAATAACCTTCTTTTCTGCGTCCAAGAGTAACAAAACCTAAAAAATTATTGTTATAACATAAAGGCATGAGAAGACTAACATTTATTTTATTTAAATTTAGGTGAATTAAAGAATGATATAGTGATAATTGAGAAGTATCTAAAGCAAAATTAGTAGCGATAAGTTTTCTTTCATCTTCCTGATCAATCTGAATTTCAAAAACTTCGTCTTCATTAACAGAACTAACTGAAGAAACTTTATTATCAAGAATTAGATAAAAATTCCCATTTTCAGCATAAAAAAAATCTACCATCATTTCTATAACTTTAGAAAGACTACTTAATACTTCTTTTTCATTAAAAGCCTCTTCACATAAGCCTTTTAACTTAGTAAAAAATATTTCACTCCTTTCTGTATTATGGGCAAAGTTTCCAAACATTTTTATTTACCAACATTTAATTCTTTCGCTAGTTTTCTTAATTCAATTCTATCTAAATCCGAATCTATCTTTAACTTTTCTTTTAGTTCAAAATCTAATTTACTTGCTTTATATTCAAAAAGTTTATAGCGTTTTAGTTTAGCTTATTCTA
>ERZ1292633.871-Hain-H41-02um-R1-871-length-33682-cov-5_pt1 | contig 33682 bp, 32 predicted proteins | sample MGYA00564406_ERZ1292633 | MGnify/ENA primary metagenome ERZ1292633 (study PRJEB36523, sample SAMEA6512639) | groundwater metagenome | collected 2019-01-08 | study: AquaDiva: Metagenomics assemblies of 32 groundwater samples
ACCGGGAGCAAAGCGCGACCAGCCACTCCCTGACGCTCCATCGGCCTCTTCGCATCCGAAAGGTGGCGGACGGCATCCTAACGGTGGATGGAACGCCGACCGATTGCGTGCTCCTGGGCGTCCATGGATTCCTGGAGCGGAAGCCGGATCTGGTCGTTGCCGGAATTAACCACGGCCCGAACATGGGGAACGACGTCTTCTATTCGGGCACGGTGGCGGCGGCGGTCGAAGGTGCGTTCCTCGGAATCCCAGCGGTGGCGCTCTCGCTGGCCACCTGGGAAACGATGGGCTTCGAGGCGGCGGGCCGCGTGGCCACGAGGGTCGTGGCCGATCTGCTCCGCGTCGGAATTCCGGCCGGGAAGTGCATGAACGTGAACATTCCACCGGTACCGTGGGAGGAGATTCGCGGGGTGCGGATCACGAGGCTAGGATCGCGCGTCTTTCGCGACGTGGTCGTGGAGAAGACCGATCCGCGCGGGAAGAACTACTACTGGATCGGGGGCGAGGCCCCCACGTGGGAGCATGATGAAGCGAGCGACTTCACCGCCGTGTCGGAACGATTCGTCTCGGTGACCACGCTCACCTTCGAACTGACGGACTACAAACGGGTCGTCGACCTAGAAGCGATCGGACTGAACCTACATGAATCGTGACGATCAGGCGGTATCACGGCGGCGGATGGTGGAGGAGCAGCTGAAGGCGCGCGGGATTCACGACGCGCACGTGCTGCGGATCATGGCTGCCATTCCTCGGCATCTCTTCATCGACCCGGCGCTCGACGCGCGTGCCTACAGCGACCACGCGCTTCCGATCGGCGAGGAGCAGACGATCTCCCAGCCCTTCATGGTGGCGCTCATGACGCAGGCGCTCGACTTGACGGGGGACGAGAAGATCCTCGAGATAGGGACGGGGTCGGGCTATCAGACGGCGATCCTGGCAGAGTTGGGGGACCGCGTCTTCACGATCGAGCGGATCGCGACGATCGCGACTTCGGCGCGAGAGCGGCTGACCGAAATGGGCTACCACAACATCGTCTTCCGATCGGCCGACGGTTCGCTTGGCTGGAAGGAGATGGGACCCTTCGACCGGATCGTCATCACGGCCGGGGCGCCGCGAATTCCTGCCTTCGTCGCCGAGCAGCTCCGCGAAGGGGGGATCGCCATCCTCCCGGTCGGCAGCGATCAGGAGCAGTCGCTGGTGAAGCTGGTGAAGACCGAGAAGGGGCTCGCAAAGAACGTCCTCTCCGGCTGCACGTTCGTTCCGCTCATCGGAAAGGGCGGCTGGACCGCGACGGAAAAGTCGCCGTAAGGGGCGCTCGGCTCGCGGGTTGACCCCCCGTACCGGTTGGGGTACACTCGCTCCTTCGATCGGGGCGTGGCTCAGCCTGGTAGAGCACCTGGTTCGGGACCAGGGGGTCGGAGGTTCAAATCCTCTCGCCCCGACCATCGAATATCCGAGCCCTTCGGCGAAAGCCGGAGGGCTTTTTTCATGAATCCAGGGAGCGTAGAATGGAGAGCGTGGAGCCGAACGGAATGGAAGCCGCCGGCGCTCGATCGAGGGCGCGATGAACTCGAAATCCGAGGAGCCTGAGGCCGTGTCGGGCGCCTCCTCTCGCTTCGTGACCGATCTCTCGGACGCGCTCCGGCGCGGCCTGGAAGAAGGTCTGCTTACCGAGGAGGACCTCGAGCCCATCCTCCATTCCCCCGACTTCGATGCCGTCGCCTTCGACATCTTCCTGGGAGAGGCGCGCGACAAGGGCATCGAACTCCCGGAGGGCCCTGAAGCCACGGTCGCGACGCTTCCCGTCGCAGCGGAAGGTCCGGTGGAAGCGGGAAGCGCTCCCGGATCGCTCCCCGCGCGAGGCATCGGCGACCTTGAACGCCGCTACCTGAAGGAAATCCAGCGCTATCCGATTCTCGAAAGAGATCGCGAGCGCTCGCTCTGGGATCGGATGCGGACGGGAGATGAGGTCGCCCGGAAGCTGCTCATTCTCTCCTACCTCCGCCTCGTCGTCTCCATGGCGCGCGCCTACCGAAACCGCGGCGTCGAGTTCCTCGATCTGATCGAAGAGGGGAACCTCGGCCTCATCACCGCGGTCGATCGCTTCGACGTCGATCGCGGCATCCACTTTTCCACGTACGCCACCTGGTGGATCCGCCAGGCCATCGCGCGGGGTGTGGCCAACCAGTCGCGGACCGTTCGTATTCCCATTCATGTCCTGCAAATGATGCGTCGCTACCTGGCCATCGAACGGCGGCTGGAAGGTGAACGGAATCGGCAGCCGCTCCTGGAGGAGGTCGCGAAGGAACTCGGCATCGCCGTGCCGCGCGCCGTGCGGTTGCGGTCGCTCGTGCAGTCGGTGCGGACGCTCGACGTCGACCTCAGCAACGAGGCGTTCCACGGGCTCGTGGAGACCGAGGCGCTGGAGCAGCCGCCGACGCTCGACGAGATTGTCGAGATGCAGATCCGCGACCAGCACCTGAACGAGGTGCTGAAGAAGCTCTCGGGACGGGAAGAGCAGATCCTACGCTTCCGCTATGGCTTCTACGACGATCACCCCCGGACGCTTGCCGAGACGGGGGAGCAATTCGGACTCTCGCGGGAGCGGATACGGCAGTTGGAGCAGCGGGCGCTGCTGAAGCTACGGTCCTTGTTGGAAGCCGACGCCACCATCGGCTCGGAGGCATCGGTCCACTAGCGACGCGGCGATCAGGAGGGCGAGTGCGGCATCACCTGGTTTCCACATCGAGCCCGACCCGCCGCAACAACGGTAGATAGCGCGCATCCTCCCGGATCCTATCGATGCGGGGATGGACGCGGAGGAAGATCAGCCCGGTCGCGCCTTCCTCCACGGCGACGTCGAGCCATCGGAACGCCTCGTCCACGTCGCCGAGGCTCGCGTGGAGCGCGGCGATGCCCCACGCGGAGACAACTCGAGTGGCACGCCCCGCTGTCAATTCAGCGAGCATGCTTCGCGCCTGGGCAACGTTTCCCCGGCTGGCCTCCAGGTGCGCGAGACCGAACGACGGACCCGCGACGCCTCCCGCGAGCCGCCGGCCTTCCTCGTACTGAGCCCGCGATTCGTCGAATCGGCCCAGCGCCTCCAGCGAGCGCGCGAGGTCCGTGTGGGCGCCATCGAAGCGGGGGTCGATCTCGATGGCCATCCGGTAGTAGACCACCGACTTTTCGTATTCGCGCGCGTAGTAGTAGGCGTCTCCGACCGCCGTGTGGATCAACATCGAGAGCGGATCGAGGCTTAACGCCTTCAGCATCGCCTTCTGCGCTTCGGCGTGGCGTTCCGAGCAGTAGAGGACCTGGCCAAGTCTGTAATAGGAAGTGGCGAGTCCCGGGTTGAGCTCGATCGCCCGGTCCAGCGAGCGGATCGCGACCGCGAGGCCGCGTTCGTTGGCCTGGAGGGTCCCCAGCGCGGCGTGGGCTTCCGCCGAAGTTGCGTCGAGCGCCAGCGCCTTCATTGCTGCCGCTCTCGCTCTCGCGTTTGCCTCGGCGGGAGGCGCCATGCCGCGACTCGCGCTGATGTTGTGGCACTCGGCCAGCGCGGCCCACGCAGGGGCGAACGCCGGATCGAGCTCCAAGGCGCGGTCCAGGTGGCGGAGGGCGAGCATGATCGCTTGGGGCGAAGCGGCGGCGAACAGGTGGCGGCCCTTCAGGTACTCGACGTGCGCCTCCGGGTTCACCGCCGCGCGCTTCGAGAGCTGCGTCGCCTCGCGCGGCGTAACCTGGATCGCGATCTCCTTCGCCACGGTCGCGGCGACTTGGCTCTGAAGGCTCAGGACGTCCTCGAGTTGCCGATCGTAGCGATCGGCCCAAACCGCCTGGTCCGTCCGCGCGGAAACGAGTTGAACGCTGACGCGCACGCGGTTCCCGATCAGGAGGGCCGATCCCTCGAGGATCGCGTCGACGTTCAGCTCGCGCGCGATCTCGGGGAGCGCCCGCTGGGCCCCCTTGTACTTCATGATGGACGTGCGAGATATCACGCGGAGCGCTTTGATGCGGGCGAGATCCGAGATGAGCGCTTCCGTCATCCCATCGGCGAAGTATTCCTGGGCGGGGTCCTTCGAGACGTTCTCCAGCGGTAGCACCGCCAGCGAACGGATGACGTCGGCGGCCGACGGTGAACTGGCTGGCTCTGGCGCGCCGTCCCGGATCCGGCGAAGCGCTTCGCTCACGGCCCGTGCCGACACGGGGCGCGAGGTCGGGTCCTTGCTCATGCACGAAGCGATCAGTCGATCCAGCTCCTGCGGCGCATCAGGGAGAACGGAGCGAAGCGGCGGCGGCGCGCTGTTCAGGATCTCGAACATGAGCGCTTCCGGCCGCTCCTTGACGAAGGGCCGGCGCCCGGTCGCGAGTTCGTAGAGGAGGACGCCAAGCGCGTAGACATCGGTCCGGGCGTCGCCCGGTTCGCCGAGCAGTTGTTCGGGGGCCATGTAGGGAAGGGAGCCGAGGATCGTACCCGATTGCGTGAGCGCCGTCTCCGATTGGGCTCCCTGAAGAAGTCGCGCAAGGCCGAAGTCGAGTAGCTTCGTCTTCCCGGAAGTCGTGAGCGCGACGTTTCCCGGCTTCAGGTCGCGGTGGAGGAACCCCTGCCGGTGCGCGTCCTCGAGGGCGTCGCCGATTTCCGCGCCGAGCCGGATCGTTTCTTCGAACTCGACCGGTCCTTGCCGCAGCCGCGTCTGCAGGGTCCCTCCGGGGACGAACTCCATCACCAGGAAGTCGACGCCTTCTTGCGTGGCAAAGTCGAAGATCGTCGCCACCCCCGCGTGGGAGAGGCGGGAGAGGACGTGCGCCTCCTGTCGAAAGCGCTGACGCGTCGTTGCGTCCTCCAGAGCGCCACGAGAGAGAACCTTGATCGCCACGTCGCGGTCGAGGTGCTCGTCGCGAGCCTTCCAGACCTCGCCCATCCCTCCCTCGCCGATCCGCTCGAGGAGCCGGTAGTGCGCGAGGGTGCTGCCTTCCGATTGGGTCAAGAAGCGCCTCCGTTGGTTTCGCGGAGTCTACCGCACGGCTCGGAAGCCCGTAAACAGGCCGCCGGCCACAGGCGGCGTTGACCTCTTGCGAATTCAGGGTCCGGACTTACACTCCTGGGACCGTCTCACGCGACGGAAGTGGCGGCGGCCGTCGCCGCGATCGCGGCGAGATCGAAAGCTGCGCACATCGTTGGAGGAGTGCCTGCGATGCCGCTGAAACCAGCATGCTTCACCCTGGCGATCTGCGTATTCCTGTTGGGCACATCCGCGACGAGGGCTCAGTCCCGGGAAGACAAATCACGCGTGCTTACGTTCGAGGCTGCCGGTACAGCCAGCGCGCTGGGCGAGTGGGTGGGCACGCCGCTCGATGGAGTCGGGACTCGGTTCCTCGACAGCACCGTCGTGCACGAGGGCCGCTATTCCGGACGCCTCGAACGCGCCGCGGGGAGTCCTTCGACCTTCTCAGCGTTCGCGCTCAAGATCCCGATCGACTTTTCAGGCGACTCGCTGGAGCTCCGCGGCTGGCTGAAATTCGAGAACGTCAACGGATTCGCGGGGCTCTGGCAACGGCAGGACGTCGCGAACACCGTGGTTGCGTTCGACAACATGGAGTCGCGCGGGCTCAAGGGCGCCGCGGATTGGGCCGAGTATCGCCTCTCACTGCCACTCATGCCGAAAGCGAGAGAAGTCACGGTAGGCGCGCTGCTCGTGGGAGAGGGCAAGCTCTGGGTCGACGATCTGCGACTCTACGTGGATGGCAAGCTGCTGTCGGAGGCGCCGGTACTCGTTCGCACTCCGACTCCGCTCGATACCGATCACGAATTCGACGCGGGTTCGAATGTTGAGATTGCCGATCTCACACCGGTGCAGGTCGAGAATCTGATGCTGCTCGGCAAAGTGTGGGGATTCCTCAAATACCATCACCCCGCCGTTGTTGCCGGCAAGCGCCACTGGGACTATGACCTGTTCCGCGTGCTGCCCGGCCTGCTCGCTGCTCGCGATCGGGACGGTGGGGAGCGGGCGCTCACCAACTGGGTCGACGCGCTGGGCGCCGCGCCGCCGTGCAGCTCCTGTGTGGATCCGCCCAGGGGGCTGCCGCTTCTTCCGAGGCTTGGGTGGCTCACGGACGACAAGCTACTCGGCGGCGACTTGAGTGCGCGCCTTGCCGCGATCTACGCGCGGCGCCCGAACGTGGATGATCAATTCTACGTCGTCAAAGCGCTGGGGGTTGGCAATCCGGAGTTCCCTAACGAGAAGGGCTACTCCGAACTCAAGGAGCCGGACGCCGGCTACCGCCTGCTATCGCTCTACCGCTTCTGGAACATCATCGAGTACTGGTTTCCGTACCGCGAGGTGATGGACGAGGACTGGGATGGAGTTCTGCGCGAGTTCGTGCCGCGGCTGACTGCCGCGCGTACGCGCGACGACTACGCCGCCGCGATGATGGCGTTGATCGCGCGCGCTCATGACACGCACGCCAATCTCTGGAACGCGCTGGACGTGCGGCCGCCGCGCGGCAAGGCACAGGTCCCCGTACTTGTCCGCTTCATCGAGAACCAAGCCGTGGTCACAGGGTACTCCCATGCCGCCCTTGGCCCCGCCACCGGGCTTAGACTGGGCGACGCAATACGCGAAATTGACGGCGTCCCCGTGGACACGCTCCTTGCGCGGTGGCGGCCCCTGTACGCCGCGTCGAACGAAGCAGCGCGACTGCGCGACGTGGGGAACGCGCTCACGCGCGGCGAGCCGGGCCCGGTGCGGCTCACGGTGAAGCGCGATGGCCTAACAGTCGACGTGAGCGCGATGCGCGCACCGCTCGATTCACTAAACCGGATGAGTGGCCGGACGCACGACTTGCCGGGTCCCGCGTTCCGCCGGCTGAGCGACGACGTCGCCTACCTCAAGATGTCATCCGTCAAGACAGGTGAGGTCGCTGACTACGTGCGCGGCGCCCTCGGGGCCCGTTGCCTGATCATCGACCTTCGGAACTATCCGTCCGCGTTCCTGGTGTTCGATTTCGGGCGGCACCTGGTGAGCAAGCCAACGCCGTTCGTCATGTTCACGTCATGCGATACCCGCAACCCAGGCGCGTTCGACTGGGGCCAGACCCTCTCCTTGACTCCCGCGGAGCCGCATTTCGAGGGAGGGGTCGCGATCCTGGTGGACGAGATCACGCAAAGCTCCGCCGAGTACCACGCCATGGCGCTGCGGGCGAGGCCGAGCTCCCTTGTGGTGGGAAGCATGACCGCGGGCGCGGATGGCAATGTGTCGGGCATTCCTCTCCCCGGCGGTTTGCGCACGATGATCAGCGGCATCGGGGTGTTCTATCCCGACCACCGTCCCACCCAGCGCGTCGGCATCCTGCCCGACGTGGTCGTACGTCCGACGATCGCTGGCATCCGCGCGGGGCGCGACGAGGTGATGGAGGCGGCCATTCGACGCGTTCTCGGTCGCAGCGTGACCGACTCGGAGCGGGCCGCTATGGGGGAGTGAGCGTCACCGGTTCGGCCGGGCGATCAGCGCGAGGGGCACCTTCCGCCACCCGGGCCATCGGAGGGGATCCCTTCGCGCGGGATCTCGCAGTAGTAGCTGCGCCGAAATCCCACCATCAAGCATCGCGGCGTCCCGAGCGCCGAGGGCGCCCATGATCGCGGCCATTTCCGGCGTGGTGGGCCCTAGCGGGATGCTCCCCGTGAATTCGCCCAGGGCGTCGAAGCGGGTCAGCACGACGAGCAGCATTCCGTCGCGAGTTTCGCCGACTGCCAGCCGCGCGTCGCGATGGGTGAGATTGAGCCCGCCTTGCCCCGTGCGAAGCGACGCCGGCACGACGCCGTCGCCGGAGAGGAGTGTGGGGTAGGACTGGAAGCCGAGCCTCGCCGGGGCCGCCGTCGGCGTGGATCCACCGTGAGCCCAGTGAACGCGTCCCGCGGCGTCGACTGCGATCGCTGTCGAGAGGGGGCCCGCTCCCGGGCGGAGCAGCTGTCGTCCGTCGATCGTCACCCAGCCCCACGGCATGCCCCCGACGAACTGGCCCGCATTCACCGCGAGAATCGCCTCCTCCGGCGCCGAATCGATCGACCATGCGGGACGCTGGTCGCGCGTCATGGCCATAGTGAGGGAGAGTGTGACCTTCCGGGGATCGAGCCGCGCCACGATGAGGCGGGCACCCCAGGCGGGGGCAGGGCACGAGAGCCGGAGCGTGGCCCACTCGAGGCCGGGCGCGAGCCGTTTCCAATCTAGGGCGTGCGTGAGGAGCGTGTCGGGCGCGCTCCACCGCTCCGGCGCTCGATCCGCGCGCCACCAGGGGTGCCATGCTCCGGAGCGCCAGACCGAGAGCGCGGCGGCCTTGCCAGCGTGCGCGGGTGGAGCCGCCGGGCCGGAGGTGGCGCCGAGAAGCACGAGTAGGAGGACTACCGGAAGGCGGCGCGCCGCACGCACCAGGCTAGCCGAGCGCGCCTTCCAGTTCCTCGAAGTGCTTCTCCAGCGCGTCAATTTCCTCCTGGGTGAATCCACGAAGGATCGGCGGTGATTTCGAGCCCGACGTTGCCGCCCGCTTCCATGCCCGGTAGGCCGCGATCCGATCCATCGCGTTGCCGAACTGCTCCCGATCCATCTGCAGTTCCTTCGCCTGATCGTCGGAGACCTTCTTATCGATGTCCCGGATCTGCTCGTTCTCCGACGCGATCTTCTTGTCGAGTTCCTCCAGCTTCACCTCGTTCGGCGTAATCGGCGGCATGGCCCCGCACTTTTTCCGGACGGCCGCGGAGTCGGCGGCGCTGATGATGGTCTCGGACATGAGCACCGCGTTGATCTTCGCGATCGCGGTGCTGTCTCCCTTCGCGGCGGCCGCGTTATTTTCCATGGCCGCCCGTGCGAACTTCTCGCGAATGGCGGGATCGGTCAGCACCTTCTGCGAGTACTCCGCGGTGAGCTGTTCCTGGGCCTCGTGGTATCCGTCGCGGTAGCAGGTATCCATGTCGCCGCGTTTCCGTTCCAGTTCCATGATCGCTTCGGAGTGTTTCTCCCAGAGATTGCCGCGTTCGTCCGTCGTCTTGTTCAGGATCTCCACGTGCGCCGCTCGGCCCGCGGCCGCGCTCTTGGCGGCGTTGAAGGCCCGCACGACCCGCGCGACCCGCTCGTCGGTCAGCTCCAGCACAGCCTCATCGAACACGACCGTATCGTCGCCCACCGGCGCAGCCGGATCGGGCGCCGCCATCTTCGCGAGCTTCTCCTTGGCCTTCTTCAGCGGGTTCCCGATCCCGGCCGAGGCGGGGGAGGCGGCGGTGAGAGCGACCGCGGCGAGGAGGAGCAGGGCGAGTCCCGGAAGAAGGGATCGGGGTGACTCGGTCGATCGATGGTTCATGGGTTCGACGCTCCTTCGGGGTGTGAGGGTACTGGGCGGACCGGCGTGCGCTGGATGGCGCGAGCCGCTGGACCGCTACGGCTCTGCGGGAGTATACCGACTGCCTCCGGCACAACTCAACGGATCGGAGGTGCTAGACTGCGCCCGACGCCACAGGTCGCCCCGCAGGTCAGACGGATAGAGCAGCGGTTTCCTGGCAAATTGGCGTTCTGCGACCTTGGAGACATAGGGTCGAGAGGGTCAGAGACGGTTGAGGATCCGAGGGAGAATCCAGGGAGGTACCGACATGAAGAAACGCACGATGGGCTTGATTGCGCTCCTCGCGATGATGCTGATCAGTTGTGTTGGCACAGCGACCGCGCGCGCAGGAAGGGCCGACCCCACTCTCGACCTTAGGCTGACGATGAGACAACTTTGGGAAGAACACGTCATGTACACCCGGAACTACATCATCAGTTCCTTTGCGGGGCTGGAGGACGCGGACAGGGTTGCGGAGCGGCTGTTTAGGAATTCGGACGACATTGGCAGGGCAATCAAGCCGTACTACGGCTATGAGGCAGGGAACAAGCTGGCTGGCCTGCTGCGAAATCACGTCCACTGGACTACGCGAGTCACCGCCGAGTTAAAGGAGGGGAATAAAGCTGATTTGACACCCAACCAGTCTAGCTGGGTCGCCACCCGCCATGAGATCGCAATCTTCCTGAGCGGGGCGAATCCGAACTGGCCCCAGGAGGATTTCGAAACCATGCTCCAGAAACATTTGGATCTGACGAGGGCAGAAATCGTCGGCAGGCTCAACAAAGATTGGGCTGCGGATATCAGGGCTTACGATGAGGGGCACGAGCACATTCTCATGTTCGCGGACGTGCTCACCGCGGGGATCGTGAAACAGTTCCCCGACAGGTTCAAGTAGTCGAGTGATGTCCGGGCGTACGCCGCGTAGCTCAGACGGATAGAGCAGGGGTTTCCTAACGGCCTCGGCGCATTTCGGGGCCATGCTTGAGGGATGAAGAGAAGTCACTGCGAATAGCGCGAATAGGGAGCCCCAGCGGGAGTTGCGCCCACGGGGGCTTCGAATTCGAATGGACAGCAGAATGTCCGTGAGGTACGATTGTGGGCGTCTAGCCGGTACCTAGAGGGTTCCACATGCGACTCAAGCTGTACGCGTTGGCGCTCTTCGTCACATGGTCGACGCTTTCTTGTGCCGATTCTCCCACACAGCCCGCCCCCGGACCGCCAGACCTTCCCATCGACTCGAAGATCCTCGTCACGCCTTCCGAACAGCTCTCCGACGCGGGCCGCGCGTTGATCCTGACCTGCCGGACCGAGCGCATCTACCAGTGCGTGAACTATCGTATCGCCTTCGACGTGACGCGCTCGGGCTCATCGATCCTGGTGCGCTTCCGCTATATCGACGTCCCCACCATATGCCTCACCGCGACCGGCCCGGCGATGTGCGCCCTCGAGCTCGGGACCCTCGACCCCGGCGACTACTCCGTGGAGTTCCGCGTTGGAACGGCCGTCACGAGGGTGAATCTCATCGTGAGCGACGGGGCCTATTCCATCACGTCGGAAGCGGGGGAGAGCGTCTCCTTCTCGTTGGCCACGCTACGCCGGATCCCGGATGGAACGATCTGGGGCTTGATCGGGTACTTGGGCGTCGCTCCCGAGCCTTACCATACGCTCGGCCGGTCGTTCCTCGACTCCCTGGAGGCGCGTGGCGCCGAGCCGGTTGCTCTGGAGCCCGGTGAATACGGCGCATTCCAGATCGATCCATCCGGCCAAATGATATGGCCCGGCACCCATGGGTACTACGCAGCGCGACCCTGGGTGCTCCATTACGCCGGCCCGTCCGAGACGGTGGCCAAGGTCATCGAGCAATTCGGGGTGACGCAGAGCCAATGGCTCAGCATTCGGCTCCATACCTGGCGTGGGGAGTGGTACGCGACGTGGTTGACCGGCGGTAGTCAGGTCAGCTCTAGCCACGCCCGCCGCCGCTAGCCGGCCAGAGCGGGGTCTCCGGCGGTTCGTCGGCGGTCGAGGATCTCGACGTTTTGTGCCCACCAGTGCCGTCGATTGCGTTCTTGGAGGGTAAACACAGCCTTGAAGATTCGATCGGTCTTGCTCGCGACGGTTTGTGTTGCCGCGCTGCTTCAGCATGAGCCCACGGCCGCCGGCATGCGTAACTCCAAGGATCTGACGCTGAGCTGTCGATTGGCGAAGACGATATACGCTGAGGCGGAGCCGGTTCTCGCCTTTCTTTCCGTGAAGAATCGCGGCAAGTCCGTGCGGTGCATCCCATCGGGACTCAATTGTGGGATTGGATTGCAAGTCGTCAGCCTCGAGGGCGGGGAACGTCTGATGCCGCCGCGATGGATGGACTCGTCTTGGGGTGACGGTCTTCAAGCTAACATCGGTCCCGGGGAGACATTCGCTGCAGTGCTCGATCCACTCACTACGTACGGGGACTACCGACGCGGTGCAGGCTCGATCGCGGATCGGCTCGGGGGCTCCGCGCTGCCACCGGGACGATACCGACTCATCTCGTCACTCACGGTCCGTGAGACGAATGGCAAGAAGGGCGGCGCCTACGAACGGGTACAAGGGAACGCGGTCGACTTCGCCGTTGTGCCGCTCGAGGATGACACCAGTAGCGCCCAGCTCGTCGGTGCATTCCTCCGGTCTGCGAGTTGGAGAGACGGTGAGTATGTCGCTCGTTCCAAGTACTGCGCCGATTGGGTCCCTCGGTTCTATTCCTCTGGCTTCCTGCCCACTGTCTTTCGCGCGAGCGGAAGCCACATGAAGGAAGAGCCGCTCGGCGCGCTACTGAGCGCGCTGCGTGCTAACGGGGCGAGCGACATCATGCGCGCCAACATTCTTCAGACTCGGCTGATCATCCATCCCGGTGGAGGCGAGCTGCGTGTCTTGCTCGAGCAGATTGCCGAATATGAACTCACGGGACCCACGGCGGAAATAATTGGAACCTGGGCCACCAGAGTTGCGAGGCCCAACGCCGAGTAGCTGAGGTCGGCCCGAGAACCGAATACTTTCGCTCGAGTCTGCGAACTCCGGCCCCACGAAACTGCTAGACTCCCGGCGTTTGCGCGTTGCCCCCGTAGCTCAGACGGATAGAGCAGCGGTTTCCTAAACCGTTGGCCGGGTGTTCGACTCACCCCGGGGGCACCAACTCTCTACGCGAGGAACACACTCCTTCGGCTCTCGCGCAGAGATCTAGGCCAGGAAATGCCTACGCAAACCTGCTATCCTCATTCAGTCGGCACTTGGGTCCCCCCGCCGAGCTCCATGAGGTCCGAATGCCCAAGACCGTTCATGCCCTAGGCTTTTGGCTCGCGCTTGGATCCCTATTCGCATCTCCTACCGTATTCGCTAATCCCTCTGCGGCAACGGATCGCGCCTGCCTGCCTTCATTCTTCGCGGCCCCGTTCACCAGTCTTCCCCTCGACGGGCCGGGGACGGGCGTCTGCGAGATCGACGTGGACGGCAACGGCCGTGCGGACCTAGCCGCGTCGTACTACCGGTACGTCGGGGGGGACAATCTCTTCGAAACCACGGTCGCCCTTTTCTTGCAACAGCCCGATGGGACCTACCTCCGCGATCTCAACCTGAGACTGGAGGGCGTCGTCGGTTACCTCGGGAACCGGACGGGCGATTTTAATGGCGACGGAGTGCCTGACTTGGTCGTCGCCGCCGGATTCTCCACCCCTCCCCACGCCGTCGTTTATCTGGGCGAGCCGGGTGGGGGATTCCGACGAGTCGACCTCCTCATGCCGCCGGGCCTCCGGGGTATCGAGGACGCCACGATCGCGGATCTCAACGGCGATGGTCGTGACGACCTCGTTTGTAGGGAGTCCTTTTCGGCCACGATCGCGGTGTCAATGTCGCGAGGAGATGGGACCTTCAACGATCCGCTACTGATCTCGTCACCGGGACAATCGAGCGGACTCGTGGCTGCGGACTTTGACGGCGACGGACGTGCGGACATTGCGACCGCGTCGCTGCTTGGGGGACTTACGATTCTCCTCAGTCGGGCTGAGGGTGGATTCTCCGAGCCGATCGTCGTCCCGACGGCCGCGCCTCGCACGGCCGGGATAACCGCCGGCGAATTCAACGGCGACGGAGTTCAGGACTTGGTCGTGATGGGGCGCAGCGACGCCTGCGATGGCAGCATCAGGGCACCCGACACCACGGTATATTTTCACTTCGGCCTCGGGAACGGTACGTTCGCCCCCGGATTGGCGGTTCCGGTCGGTCCTTATCCGCGAGTAGCCGCTGTGGGGGATCTGAACCGGGACGGAAAATCGGACCTTGTCGTTGGATTGTGGGGCGGGTATTCCAACATCGGCTGCCCGTTCGTGGGCCCTCCAGCGCGTGAAGCCCTATCCGCGGCACGTTCCGAGGCTATGGTGTCGGCCGATATCAGCTCGGGCTTCCCGCGCGGAAGCGTCGCCGTGCTATTTGGAGATGGTCATGGGGGTTTTTCGGCGTCGGGCGCGTTCCCGGCCGGTGAATCCGTCGACCGGCTCCTAATCTCGACCACGGGATGCGACGAGTACCCGGACATCGTTGCACTAGACCCGGCCCCGTGGGGTGACGTCAATATCCTCGGAGTTCGCGGCAACGGCACGCCCGAGCCGGAGCGCTCCTATTCGGCTCAGGAGCAGTCTCGCGGGGCAGCGGCTGCGGACTTCGACGGAGACGGGCGCGCAGAGTGCGCCGTCGCGAATCTACTAGGAGGGAGCATCTCCCTCTTTGCGGGTCTCGACGGATCCTCCCTCCACACTCGCACTGAGTTTGCGGCGGGGCCCGCCCCCAACGACCTCATTGCGGCTGATTTCAATGAAGATGGAAATGCCGATCTCGCCGTGGCGTGCATGGGGGCGGCCGACTCTTCGCTCGCCTGCGACGTGCAGGCGGGCGGAGTCGCTGTCTTGCTCGGGACCGGACGCGGCGGCTTTACACCACCGCTGTTTGTCGCCCTTGACGGAAGACCGAACGCAGTCGTTTCTGGTGACCTCAACCGCGACGGGAATATGGATCTCGTCGTGCCGATGTATTCGCCTTGCGGGGGTGTCTGGGTCCTCCTGGGGCGGGGCGACGGCCAATTCGACGTTTCCCGGCCCCTCGAGGCGGAAATCCATCCCGGCCACGTATTCCTCGAGGACGTAAATCGGGACGGTATTCTCGACTTGATCTCAGATGCGTATTACCGCTTCGAACCGAGCATCGCCCGCGGACGCGGAGACGGGACGTTCCTGGCCCCCGAAGCCATCCCCGGAGTGATCGCGGTGCGGGCTGTCCTCGATATGACCGGTGATGGCGTCGTCGATCTCGTCGCGGCGGTAGCGGCCGCGCCTTCTTCGCTGACGGAGTTTCGCGGACGCGGCGACGGCACCTTCGAGGCCGCAAGCTCGCTCGATATCACGGACCTTCGAATCGCCTCGGTGGACCTCGACGGTGACGGAATGAAGGATCTAGTCCTTCGGGAGAGTCACTACGTACCGTGGCTCTCGAACTCAGTGGGGGTCTGCTTTTCTGCGGGAGGGAATCCCTTTTCCCCGGTCGTACGGTGGGGCACGGGGACTTCCCCCTCGGGGGTCGCGGCCGGTGATGTCGATGGCGACGGCCGGGCCGATCTTTTGGTCGTGAACAGCGATTCTCGAAACCTATCCGTCCTGATGAATCGCGGCGGTGACCCTGCCGCTCTGGCAGCCCGTGCCTTCGTCCTTGCGAATGGGCGCACCTTTCCAGTCGGGCAGTCCGGCGAGGCCATGCGGATCCGTTTCCAGCCCAAAGCCGGTGGCGTTTCGGCGAGTGAAATCGACCTATCATCCATTCGCATGAACTCCGAAGCGACGGGGATCGTTGCATCCATCCCTGCCGATACCGGCAAGCAGGTAAAGATCAGCGACTCGGACGGCGATGGAATACTCGAGTTGGAGCTGCACTTCCGAGCAGCGGATATAGCCGCTCTCTTCAGTAGCATGCGCGGGATGCGCGTCGTTTCTGTCATGATCGTAGGGCGGGTAATCAGCGGACGCCCGATCCAGGCGACCATGTCCCTCACGATTCTCGGCAAGCAATCCAGACAAGCAGCGATTTCACCCAACCCGCTTGGGACCGCCGGCGAACTCCGGTTCGCCACGACGCGGAATGGCCCGTTGCGTGTCACAATCCACGATGTCCAGGGGCGATTGGTTGCAACACCTCTCGCGGAACGCTCTTCGCGGGCCGGCGATCATCGGGTCCGCATCGACGCCCGGCATGGAGCAACCGGTCGACTCCCATCCGGTGTGTACTTCTTCCGGATCGAGTCTGTGGACGGAGGCCGCGCTGGCCGCTTCATGATCCTCAAGTAGCCCTAAACTGTTGGCCGGGTGTTCGACTCATCCCGGGGGCACCAACTTACTCCAGCTACCGCGCCGCCATGCGGGCGCGCTCCTCCGAGCCAGTCTCCACGACATCATTCCGAATCAGATTGCCGAGCAGCGCCTCGACGAGCGCCTTGCCCGCGACCAGCACCTCGGGCTTCGCCTCGCTCCCCTGGAGTTCCAGCGAGAGCCTCGACACCCCACTCTGCTCCGCGGAGTAGAGCGAGAGCGTCCACGACTTCCTCTTCTCGCACAGATCGTACATCCGCTCCGCCACGCCGCCGCCGGTGAGAATGTCGCGCGCCAGGTCGGCGTCGTTGCTCTTCGCGATCAGTCGACCGTCGAGGAGCGGGTGGCTGAGCGGAACGTCGGCGCCCGCCAGGAGTCCGATTTCCTTCGCCGCGCTGGCGCGGTCGGTTTCGCTAGCGTCGCCCTCGCCGCGCTGGATGTTCGACTGGACCGCCTGGATGAACTTCGGAGACGTGAGGGTGCGCGTGAGGAAGTTGTTCGGGAGCACGTTGAAGCTGAGTTCCTTGTCGCAGGGTATCTCGACATGAATTCGCGTGACGGCCTGCTGGCCGCTGCGGCTCGCGCTTGTCAGCGTCATGGGGTAGCCCTGGACGGTCCACTCGATGGTGGGCCCCCCTGTGATCCCGCTCTGGTCGATCCGGCGCTTCTCCAGCCGATACGTTCCGCCAGTAGCGGCTGCCAACTTCGTGAGGGTGCGTACCCGCGCCGTCTTCCCCCCGCCAGGCAGAACGACGCGCGCGACCGCGGTGAGAAGGACGCCGGCAACGCCGGCCGCGCGAACCCAGGCCTCATGTAGGGAAGCCTCGAAGCCGAACTGGCGTGTGGCGAGGGAAACGAGTCCCGGCGCGAAGACGAGGGCGACGCAGACGAATTGCAGGAGGCCCACGATGCCTCGAATCACCAGGAACGCGGGGGCGACCTCGCCGGAGTCGGCCGGCTGGCCTGGAACCGAAGTGGAATTCATGGACGTGGCTCTCCGGGTCGGGTTCTCGCGGACACTCTCTCCGGCAAGCTATCGACGCCTCGGCGGGGGTTCTTGACGGGACGGCGGCCCGGCGCGGCACGCCCGCGGCCACGCCGTGGGATAGCCCCTGGCGAAACAGCCGGGGACGGGCTAGGCTCAGGGACCCTCGGCGCGGCCGCGGGGTATCGGTATTCTAGGAAAGTGACCCGTCTCATCGACCAACGCCAACGACCCAACCGAGGAGATTACCCTGAACTCCCGCACCGACTTGCCGCGCTTCCTGGCCGCCGCAGCGCTTTCGCTGGCGGCGATAACCCACGCCCCCAGCGCCACCGCCCAGTCGTGGTACATGGGGACCCCGCCGGCCGGCAAGGAGAAGCCCGACACGACGCTTCTTATCTCCGTCCGCCCGCTGGCCCCAGGAGTCTTCGCGGCCAAGGTCCGGTACGGCTGGGTCGGCTGGATCGAGCAGGGGGATGGAATCACGCTCGTCGACGCCACCATGGACGACCGCGCCGCGGCGGCGCTGGAGGACTCCATTCGTGCGCGTTCCGGCTCGAAGCCGATCCGCTACGTGATCATGACGCATGCTCACGACGACCACGTTCTAGGTGCCAAACGATTCCTCGCCCAGGGGGCGAAGCTGATCGCGCAGGCGAACGTCTCGGCCGCCATCGACTCCGCCTTGGGCCGCGATCATGTGATCGTGCCGCAGGTGAAGGGTGGGGAAGCGCCGACGATCGACGTGAAGAGTTCTCTCAATCTGGGGAAGGGCGATCGCGCCGCTCAGATCATCCACCTCGGCCACCGCGCCCACACGAAGGGCGACCTGGTCGTCTACTTGCCTAAAGAGGGGGTGCTCTTCGCGGGCGACATCGTGTCTTACCGGTCGGTGCCGTGGATGCTCGATCCGGGCATGAGCGTGAGCGGCTGGCAGGCCTCCGTCGACTCGCTGCTCACCGCTCGCTTCGACGCCGATTCGCTCGTCCCGGGACATGGGCAGATCGGCGCCCGGGTCCTGGCGGCGGGATGGATGAAGCGCTATCTCTACGACTCCTGGGACAAGGCGAAAACCGTGGCCAGTTGGGGCACGAAGGAGCTTGGGTTCAAGGACTGGGGCTACCTCGGAGCCTACGAAGACGTCGAGTTCTACACCGAGACGCACTTCATGAACATGCGCCGCCTGTACAACGAGGCGAAGGGAATCAAGACGCCGGGAAGGCCTCGTGCGCGGGCGCTCAAGTACTGACCTCCGCCCGCGCCTGATCGGTCTGGCCCTGCTGGCGACCCTCTCCCTGAGCGGATGCCGCTCCGATCCTCCTGTCATTCGGGACGCGAAGGGAGTGGCCAAGGAGTTCTCCACCGCCCTACGGCGCCACGACGCCGACCGCCTTCGCGCTCTGGCCGCCTGTATCGTCTCCACGGAAGGAGTGCGGGACGCGCACCTTCGCTATCTCGAACCGCCACTCTCGATCCGAGCGATCGCGCTCGACTCGCTTGCCGCGCACTACGCCTCCTCGCACCGCATGGCCGACTCGGTCTACTCCTCCGCACCCGACTCGGCCGCCAGCTTGGAAGCTCGATTCGAGCAGTCTCGAAGCATGGCCCGCCGCGCCGCGGTGACGCGCGCCGCTCTGCGGGCCGCCGACCAGTCGCGGAGTTACGCGGTGCCTCGCGGCGACGTCGAGTTGATGACCATTCGCGCTCACGTCGTGGTCCGATTCGCGGGGGAGGCTGTCGGTCCCGACGCGATCGACCGCGATACCGTGGTGCGTCTCATTCGCGCCCCCGCCGGGGTATGGATCGTCTACGCCTACGATCTCGCCTCCGATTCTCCCGGCCCGCTGCCGTACTAGGGGATGAAAGCTCCGAAAGGGAAGCGGCGCTCGCGACCGACTCCTCCCGCCGATGCGCCCCATGCCGGCTCGACACGCTGGACGCGCCACGTCGCCTACGGGCTGATCGCGCTCTACGGGCTCTACTGGGCCTTCACCGCGCTCACGCGCCACACGATTGGAAACTACGGAGTCGAGACCGACTTCTACTGGAAGTACGGGCCCGCGGCTCGCGATCTCCTGCGCGGAGTCGTCTCGATCGAGAACTACGATTCCAAGGGATGGGGCTATCCGCTCGTCGTCGCGGCGGTGTCGCTGCTTGGCTTCGATCTCTTCCGGGCGGGGCAGTTGGTGGCGCTCTTCTCGGCGGTCGGCGCGGCGTGGATCCTCTATCGGCTTCACCGGAGTCTCTTCGGCCCGGTGCATGCGCTCGCCAGTCTCTGCATCGTGCTCGTGAACCTCGTGTTCGTGCAGAACAGCTACGAGGTGGGAACCGATCTCTTCTTCCTGGTGGTTTCGCTCGCCTCGGTGGGACTCCTGCTTCGGAGCAAGAGTCCCGGGCTCCGGGCGATGATCGCCAGTGGCCTGATCGGCGGCTTCGCCTTCTCCACGCGCTACAACGGGCTCTTTCTCCTCCCCGGGGCGATCTTGCTGCTTCTGGCATTCGGCGTTCCGTCCGGGCCCATGCGAGAGCGAATTCAGCGCGCCGCGGCATGGGCGGGCGCCTTCATCATGGGCGCGCTGCCGTGGCTGATCGCGAATGCCATCCACGCCGGGAGTCCTCTCGCGAACTCCAACTACGTAAACGTCGGATACGCGGTCTACGGAGAGGGGAACTGGGAGAAGTTCATGTACGGCGCGCGTCCGATCCACTCGCTGGCCGACGTGGTCCTTCTGGATCCGCGCCGATTCGCATCGGCGATGATGACGAACTTCGGAGATCACTTTCGCCGCGATCTCACCGATCTCCTGCCGATCGCACTCGGGTTCCTGGCCGTGGCGGGGGCGCTGCTTCTCTGGCGCGACCGGCCGGCGCGCCGCGTGGTCGGTTACTTCGCCTTCGGAGCGCTCTGCTTCCTGACGCTCGTCCCGGTCTTCTACGGCGCCCGCTTCTCGCTTCCGCTCCTGCCGTTCTACGCCGCGCTGGCCGCGTGGCCACTCGTGTCGCCGTTCCTCGGAAGGCCGCTCGCGCCGGTGGAGCGGATCTTCCCGCTTCGATCGTTCGCGTTCCTTCTGCTCCTGATCCCGCTCGCCGCCGCGACGTATGGCAAGGCCGTCGATCCAGGCTGGGGCGAATCGGTGACGGCGGGACCGCACGAATTGCGGCCGGCCATCGACTTCCTTCGCTCCGCGCCGCGAGACGCGGGGGAAGGGCTGTTGGCCCGAAAGCCGCACGCCGCGTTCATTCCGGGACTCCGGTTCGTCCCGATGCCGGAATTCCAGACCCCGGACTCGCTCCACGCCATCGCACAAAGGGAGCGGGCACGTTACGTTCTCGTCTCGGGGGCGGAGATGGCGTTCCGGCCCGGCATTCGGCCGTTCGCCGAATCGTACGAGCCGATTCCAGGATTCCGGCGAGTCCACGAGAGTCCGGGCGCGCTGGTCTATGAGGTCGTCCCGGAGCCGCCGGCCACCGCCGCGCCTTGACACCGGCTCCCGATCCGCTACTATCTTCGTCTGTTCGTTTTCAACGAGCATTCGAATGGGCGGTTAGCTCAGTTGGTTAGAGTACCTGCTTGACATAAAAGCGCACACTATCGACGGCCCGCTCGACTAAGCCTTAGCGAAGCAACGAAATACCAAGCGCCCCCGCGAGATACGTCTCCGGGGGCGCGGACGTTTGCGGACGGTCCGGGACGTTTTGCGGACCTGATAAGGAACTTGAAACCGGGAACACCGGGAACGCTCCGAGCGGGAGAGACTAAGACGCTCACTCTCGCTAAGGCGCTCAACCTAGCTCGTCAGAGGGAGCGTCGGCGAGTCTCCCCGGCGAACTCCCGCGATTTCGAGGCCAAACGACTTGGTGGGCCCCGGGTTCGGCCCGAAACCGCCGCGAAAGTCTCCCAGGGCGTCGAACCTCCGACGGCGTCGGAAACGGCGACCGAGCGATCCCGAGGAGAGGGCCCCCGGGCTATCTTCGCAGGGAGGAAAGTCCTCAAATCACTGTGGCGCTGAGTTTTACATTTCGGTAAGATTGTAAACCTCGGGCGGCCAACGGGCCGAATTCCCCGGGGCTTACGAGGCGACGAAGGGGAGGGTTCCTGTATGACAAGTAAAACTCGGGCGGTTTCGGACGCCCCGGTCCTTCACATGCGGCGGGACGAACTGGCTCGACTCCTTCAGGCGGCGCGCCGCCGAGGGGTACGGGATCACCTCCTTCTGGCGCTCTCGTACAGGCTGGGCCTGCGGGCGTCCGAGGCGATCGGACTCCAGGCAGGGGACGTAGACGTCCTGCACGGCGAAGTCGCTGTGGCGGGTCTGAAGGGCGGTACCATCAGGCGGTACGCGCTCCCGCGGGACCTCGCGCCGCTCGCCCGGCGTTGGCTCAAGTTCCGCGGCAACGAGCCGGGGGCGTTCTTCACGGGCCGACAGGGAGCTAGCCTGACCCGGCAGCGGCTCTGGCAGGTCGTAAAGGCCTGCGCCGCCGCGGCCGGGCTTCCGACGTGGGTCCGGTTCCATACGCTCCGGCATTCGATCGGCGTCCACATGGTCGACGCCAAGATGCCCCTGGAGAGCGTGAAGGATCTCCTTCGCCATCGCTCGATCCGGTCGACGGAGGTCTACGCGGCGACGTCGCTCGAACGACGCGTTGGCTACCTGCGGGAGATGGACTTGAACGCCGCGATCGTGAAGGTGGGGCGATGACGGGCGAGGGGGAGGCGCCAGCGCATAGACCATCAAAGCCGCCGTCGGTCACAGCGCCGAATCGCTCACGATCCATTCCGTGGCGCCTCGTCTGGACCGTCCTGCTCGGGCTCTGGACTATCTGGCTAGCTTACACAGATCGGATGTTGGAGCAGCGCCGCCTCGGCCTTGAAGCTCGCCGGCAACTGGTCGAACGAACCGTGCAGAGTCAAAAGTATCGCTCCCAGTACCTCCGAAAGGCGATCGGCGCATTCGAGATACACGATGCGTTACAGAGGCTCCGGGGGGATTCGACAAAGCGCGCGGACCTTATGTCCTTGCGACGGCGCGACTGGGTAGTGCAGCGCGAACTCAAGGACCTGACGATAACGATAGCTAACCTCGAAGGCAGAACTTTCGAGGAAGTCATTCGGGAGTTGGAAGCCACTCCTTCGGATTCGCTATGACATGACGGAATCGCGTGAGAATAGGGGACGGGAGACGACTTCGGGTGACCGTGAGATAATTGTCGGGTGGCGTCAGCGCATCGGGAATCTGACACACCTCTACAAGTACAAGGACATCTCGGGGACGGGGAGGCGTCACCTATCGGAGATGTTCCAAGACAGGGCGCTGTACTTCCCGACCTACGCCGATTTGAACGACCCGTTCGATAGCAACTTCACGCTTCACTTCGACGCGACGGACGAGGAGAAGAGAGCGCACTGGGATGAGGTACTGCCGACGGACCACCCCGACCGCTCTTCCGAAATTGCCCGGAGGCTCGCACTTTCGAACGACAAGGCTGAGATGGAGAGGAGGCAACTCGAGACCCGTGCCATGCTCTCTAAATACGGCGTCTGCTGTCTGACGGAGAAGCCCGACAACATCTTGATGTGGTCGTACTACGCCGGCGGCCATGCCGGCGTCTGCCTGCGGTTTCGAACCGTGGACCTGTTCCATTCATACGGGAAGGCCCCCGGCGTGTTGGTCCCGGTCGAATACGCGAAGTCCTATCCGCGATTGGGGTTCTTCGAGCCGGGGATCGCACGGATCTTCAGCGCCAGCGTCGGCACGAAGTCGTCGGCTTGGGAGCACGAAGCCGAGTGGCGGATCGTTCGGCCCGATATGAGGGGAAGCCTCCCGTGCGACCCCTTCGCCTTGGATGGTGTCGTCCTGGGCTGTAACATCTCCAAGAAGGATGAGGTGTTCGTCCGGAACCTGGCGGCGAGCGCATCCGTCCCGGTGGTGCGAGCGCCGAAGCGGGCGCATGACTACGGGATTGATGTAGCGTGGCCACCATAGACCTCCGTCGACCGAAGGAACCTGTAGTTTGAAACGCTACCCTTGCAGAGGCGTCCGTCGCCCAATACCCGAGAAGACGAAACGCGAGGTGCGCCAGCGTTCGGGCTTCGGTTGCAGCGCGTGCGGTTGCCCCGTGATCCAGTACCACCACATCGTCCCCTACAGCGAGACGGCGGACCACGGCGTCGAGAACCTCGTCACGCTCTGCCCGACCTGCCACGCGAAGGCGGACGGAGGCTCTTGGAGCCGGGACCACGTCCGCTCCCTCCAAGCGAAGCCGCGCCTCGAACGGCTCGTCCACGGAATCGACGTCTCGCCCGGCACCTACACCGTGAAGCTCGGGAACATCTCTTTCACGGAGTCGGAGAGGATGCTCACGATGGGTGACGTCGTGGTCCTCGGCGCGACGAAGGAGCCTGGCAGCATCGCCAGGATAACGGGGACCTTCCACGATCCCGACGGGGAGCCGTTCGCGGTGGTGGAGGACAACGAGTGGAGGGTCGCCGTCGACAAGGTGTGGGACGTCGAGTTCGTCGCGACCCGCCACCTGACGGTCTGGCTGGCTCAGCGGCTCGTGGTGCTGCGGATGGAGATCACCGACGAGCTCCTACACCTGCAGCAGTGCTTCTTCCGGAGGGGGGACTCGTTCGTGAAGGTGACCGGCGACGCAGGCGGGACGAACTTCGAGGCCGTCTCCTTGTCGGGCGGGAAGACGACGACGTGGCGGTCGGACAGCGCCGAAGAGTCGGCCAGCTTCGCGCCCGGCAAGGGGATCATCGTCGTCTGAGCGAAGCCCGGGGCGGAAACTTCCCCCTATAGATGCCGGGACGTTGGTTCCGGGGGATGGTACCGCAACTTTCGCGCTTCCCCTATAGGGGGAGGCGGTCCAGCGCCGCCGCGCGAGTCGCGCGCAAGAAATCCGGTTCCCTTCCTCGGGACAAAGGCGTAGCGTAGAGGCGTCGGGTCGGCGGTCGGGGCAGACGCTGGAGCGACGGTACAAGACTGGCGAGTTGCTTTGGGGGGGCGTGCTGCGCATGCCCTTTCGAGCGGCCCGCCTTTTTTCATGGAGGGAATCGTTGCGGTCGAGGAGTCGGGTGGCGTCGGCAATCGGAGTGGCAGAGGCCTCGCTGCGCTGGCTCGAAGGCGCCGGGATCGTCCCGCCCATCGAGGTCGCGGAGCGCGATCTCTACGACGCCCGCGCGCGGGTGTGGTCGGCCGCGCGACGAGGCGGCGCGACGCCGAGCGAGATCCGCGCCGCGTTTGGAATCCCACAGGGGGGAGTGAACAAGGAGGTCGAGATGGCGCAGCAGAGTACGTATCCGTCGTGGAGAACGATCTTCCTGACGGAGCTGGACGGCCGCCCGGTGGCGACCGACAAGCGGCGTTGCGAGTTGCTTCTCCCACACTTCATCCGCGGAATCGGCAAGCCAGTCGTCATTCCCACCGGCTCGGCGAGCGACTTCGAGTTGCCCGCGGCGGCGCGCGATTCGGATTGGTGGGGTGGGGCCTCCGGCTCCCAGTGGTTCCCGGATGAATGCCATAGGTTCGGATTGCTCCATACGCGCATCGACGTGCCGGTTGATGTCCGCACTGGCTCAGCCCCTCCGCGCCCGGCCGGGACCGACGAGACCGGGGCCTCTCGCCGTACTCTGGAGCTCGTCGCGGCGGAACTACGCGGAAACCCGAACCAGAGCGCGGGGGCGGCGCTCGCCCGGATTCTCGAACGGGATACCGCCGCGTACGAGGAGCACCGTCAGCGCACGACGCGCAGGAGAGGGAAATGATCATGGCTAAGCATTCGAGTTTGCATGTTGCCGTCGATGGACAGCTTGTTTCCGGGAGGGCGTCTGAATCCGCGTTGCTGATGAAGATCTTCGCCTTGCTCGCCGAGCGCGTCACTTTCGTCGGCCATGACGGGCTGCCCGTCCCCGACGATCTGGTGGGGCTTGATCTTGACCTCCTCTTCTTACAAAACCGGGCGGCGGGATCAGAAACGCTCCGCGGCGTTATTGCGCAGGTCGCGAGCGCGGCATTGCCCGTTGTGGCGCCGTCGGCCCCCGAGAAGCCCTCGCCGGGCGAGAGAGCGCGCCAGGTCGCGCAGGATCTCGCTCGCGAGGAGCAGCTAGCCGCTGACGCTCTTCGCGCGGTCCGGGAGCGTCGAGAGCGCGCCGCTCATCTGATCCTCGAGGGCGACGTCAGCGGTGCGGCGGAACTTTCAAAGCGATGAACATTCTTGGCCGGCTCGCGGTCTGGAGGCTGAGGCTCTCGATGCGTGCGGTGGATTTTCTTCTCGGTGAGGCGGTGGGAGACGCCTTCCATGAGAGCCTCTGCGCGATGATCGCCCGCGCGCCGAAGCCCGGCGAAGTCGTCATCAAGGAGGAGCGGTACCACACCCTCGTAACGAGCCTTCGCGCGCATCACCGAGAATTGTATCCGCACAGCATGCGGTCGCGTTTGACCGTGGACGAGCTGCTCCGAGACATCGACTTCGCGACGATGTGCGACGAGATCGAGGCGGGTGGGGCCGCCCCGTGACCGACCTCCCCGTCCGCCTCGAGGCAGGCCTCTCCGGCCGTCCGCCGAAGAACGCGTCGGCCTTCCTGGCGCGGACGCGGCCGCAGCTCACCGCGGCATGGGTCCGGTCCTGCCGGCGGGCTCTCAAGTATTTGAACGACTCGGCGAACCCGATCGACGCGAACTGGATCCGGCTGTTCAACAGCATGGCGGACCGCTTGGGGCACCCGCGCGTGACGGCCCAGACGACGGACGTCCGGAGTTCATCGGTCACCTTTGAGGCGCATGTCGATGCGCGGGCGGAGCGGCCAGTCACGGACCGGCAGGCGCTTGCCGTGCTTGAGCAACGCCTCCGGCTCCTGCAGGCGGCGGCGAACGCGGAGAACGGGGGCGGATGAGCGCCTTCCCGGACCCGGCGACGCTGGACCGCTTGGAGCGGTTGCTCGGCGAGCGGGCGTTCGCGTTGTACCTACAGCAGGAGGTCGCACTGCTCGTCCGCGCGGGGCTCGGCCGCGTCGTGGCGATCGATTCGAAATGGATGGCACCTACGCCGGTGCCCGCGGTGCTAGAATTCGAACCTACCGAGGCGGCGCCCGAGCCGACGCCGCCGGAGCGAATCGAGCCGCCGGTCGAACTGACGAAGCGTGAGTTCGACGCCCGGAAGCGCGATCTATTTCCGGACCACGTCGATCGCGCGTCGCCGATCGCGGATTTGCTGAGGGAGCGTTTCTGATGGCAATGAGGAAGTCCGTGTACCGCGCCATCGCGAGGGACTCCGCCCGCGTGAGGGCCGGGCTCGCTGAGATTCTGGCCGTATCGAGGAGATACGCGGCGGGCTCGGCGACGCCGCGCGATATCTCGCTCCTCGACTCGGCGGGTTACTATGATGATCCCAACGGAGCGGACAACACGATCGTGGACCGCAGGACGCGCCACGAATCGAAACTGAGGTCCAAAGTCTGGAGGGATATGACGCGACCGAAGTGATGGGTTTCAAACGCTCGGGAACTTCCGCACCAAGCGGCCACTACCGAAAGGTAGCAGTTCTCGAGTGAACGGCCATCCCCGGGCGGCTGGTGCATTATCGCCGACGTGGCGCGGCGCCCTCGCGGCGCCGATTGGGGAGCTGACCGTGGGCCAGTCCGTTGTCGGCAGGGAGCCGAAACGGATGCGGGCCGGCGCGCACCGAGGAAGGTGAGCGGCGCCGACCCGTTCCACGGGAGCGAACCCGATGTCTGCAATTCTAGCGCCATACCCCGCACACCGCCAGCCCGATTGCCCCCTTAGTCCCTTTGAAGCCTACCGAGTTTCCTATCGTCGCATCGGGTGGAGCTTCACGACCAAAACGAAGACTCGGACCTTTCCGACACTCCGCACCGCGCGCGCGTTCGTCCGGAAGCTCCGCGGCAAGGAAAGGCCAGACCTCTCGCCGCTCTGCTTCGTCACGATCGAGCGCCGCCACGGACTCCGTTCGCGCTGGACGGAGGTCTGACCGTGACCTATCCCGGCGAGAGTAAGTCATCGAAGCACGGCCCACGCGGGAATGTCGTGCGCGCCCACGTCCACCCGTGGCGCGGCGTGAACTACTACCACACGAAGTATGAGAACGGCACGTGGCTATGGAGCCGCTGGGTGGACGGCCTCCAGATCTTCAAGATCCCCGACGACGTCGAGCTACCGCTGTGGCGCCACGAGAAGCTCGCGGCGGCGGAAGCGGGTACGCCGGTGCTCCTCTGTGAAGGTGAGCGGGACGTCGAGACGGCGGAGGCCCTCGGCTATCTCGCATGCAGCGTGCCGAGCGGTGCGGTCCTGGCGGCGAAGAAATGGATTCCGCTCTACACGAAGTCGCTCGCTCGGTTCGACTGCGTCGTCATTCTCGAGGACAACGACTCGCCTGGACGGAAGCACGGCCCGAACTGCGCGCGTCCCCTCCGCCCACTCATTCGGGACCTCCGCGTCGTTCGGTTTCCGGAACTCCCGGAGCACGGCGACCTCACCGATTGGATCGCCGCGGGGCACACGCGAGATGACCTGGATGCGCGGATCATGGAAGCGCCTCAGTGGAAGGAAGAGGGCGGTGCTCGCGCCGTCGTCACGAGGATGTGCGACGTCGAGAAGAGGCGCGTCGAGTGGCTGTGGCCGGGCAGGATCCCGCGGGCCATGCTGACCCTCTTGGAAGGCGACCCCGGATGCGGAAAGAGTACGCTCACGCTCGACCTCGCGGCGCGCGTCTCCCGCGGGGCGGCGATGCCGGACGACTCGGGAGGAGGCGAGGCGCGGACCGTCGCGATCCTATCCGCCGAAGACGACCCAGGCGCAGTCATCCGTCCGCGGCTCGAAGCGGCCGGCGCCGACCTATCGCGGGTAGTCATTCTCTCGATGCAGACCGACACCGAGACACGAGAGCCAGTCATCTCCGACGCCGACGTCGCAGCGTGGGAAACGGTCATGCTAGAGGAGCGTGCGGCGCTCCTAGTCGTAGATCCGCTCGTCGCGTATTTACCGGACGCAACGGACACGAACTCGGATCACTCGGTACGGCGAGCCCTCGTGCGGCTGAAGGGCCTCGCCGAGCACACCGGTAGTTCGGTCGTCGCCGTTCGACACTGGAAGAAGGCGCCCACCGACAAGGCGCTGCACCGCGGCGGTGGAAGTGTCGCGTTCATCGCGGCCGCGCGGGCCGGGCTCGTGGTGGGCAACGACCCCAACGACGAGAGCGAGCGGACGCGCGTCCTCGCGGTCTCGAAGATGAACCTCGCGCCGATCGCGCCATCGCTCTCGTTCCGCCTTGAGGTCGAGAGTCCACACGACGTGCCGCACGTCGAGTGGGTCGGCGTCTCCGGCCACACCGCCAACGCGCTGACGTCGGCGCCGGTCCCCGGGGAGGACCGTTCCGCTCTCGACCGGGCAAAGGGTTTCCTCAAGAACCTGCTGGCGGACGGGCCCGTGCGTTCGGTGGACGTCGACGCTAGCGCGAAGGAGGCGAGGATCTCGAAGGCAACCCTCCGGCGCGCGGGCGATGTCCTGGGTGTTGTCTCCAGTCGCGTCGGAAGCCTCGGAAGCGACGGCCACTGGACCTGGTCGCTAAGGCGCTCAACCGCGGCGAACGGGGAGGAGCCGGAGGGCGATAGGCACCTTACTCAAGATAGCGCGATGAAAGGGATTACGCCAGCGCCGGACGCTCCAGAGGCGCAGGGCTGTCTCTATGTGAATCATGAGCGCCTTAGCGACGACGGCGGCCTTTCGGACGAGGGGGTGCAGCCGTGAGGCCGCGCCCGGAAATGGAGCGCCTGCTCTCCGTCGACGACGTCGCCAACCTGACCCAACTCTCCCGGAAGCGGATCCTGAAGGCCGTCCGCGCTGGTGAACTTGTAGCCGCTCGATTCGGAAATAGGCTACGGTTCCGCCCGGACGCGCTGAGCGCTTGGCTCGAGCGGGCCGAGGGAGGAAAGTGATGAGACTCCCCGCCGGCGTCGTCAAGAAGCGAGAGAGCTACTTCGCGAGGATCCACACGAAAGGAGGCGAGAAATCTTTCCCGCTTGGACCCGACGTCAGCGCCGCGGTCGCGCTCTTCTACCGGGTGAAGGCCGACGTGCTCGCGGGGATAGATCCGAGGGCGCCGAAGGAACCGACGCCGGCCGAACTCACGGTGGCGACGGCCGTCGACCGCTGGTACTCGGAGAAGGTCGACACACTGAAGCGCGCGGAGGATACGAAATCGGTCGTGGAACGGTTCCTCCTACCGCTCCTAGGGAAGCGGACCCTCGCGTCGATTCGCCGCGCGGACTGTCACGCCTACCTCGCGAGCGTTCGAAGGGCGAACCCGGACTACAAGGCGGCGACGATCCGGCTCTACGCGCGGACGCTGCGCGAGCTTCTAAACTGGTGCGTCGACGTCGAGCTTCTCGACTCGACCCCCTGGCCGACGAAACGGGGATTCCTACCGACCCCCGAGAAGGCGGCGCCGGACCGGCTCACGGAGGAGGAGGTAGCGACCCTCGTCGCGCTTCCCGAGCCCTGGGGCTTTCACATGCGCCTCGCGCTCTCGACCGGCCTCCGCTGGGGCGAACTCGTCCGGCTCGAAAGGACGGACCTCACGCCCGACGGGCAAATACTGATCCGCAGGGCCAAGGACAGGGAATACAGGACGGTCCCGGTCCCGAGGGCTCTCCTCGCCGAGATCGTGGCCCGCAAGGGCCGGCTCTTCGTTACGAGGGAGGGAAAGCCGTACTCCGAGAAGGGGAAGGGCTACGCGGCGACGATTCAGCGAAAGACGGGGATCGATCGCTTCCATCCGCACATGACCCGTCATACCTTCGCCTGCCGCTACCTCGAAGCCGACGGTGTGATCGTAGCCCTTCAGGAGATCCTAGGGCACAGCTCGCTGCGTATGACCCAAAAGTACGGACGCCCGAACGAGAGGGCGATCCGGGCCGACGCCGCCCGCGTTTTCGAGGCCTGGGACACCCCGAACCGGGAACAAAACCGGGAACATGCCGAAATTCGGCCGTTCCAAGCGTCCGGCGAAAAGTGTTAAACTCCGCGACTCAAAGTCAGTTAGGGCGGTTAGCTCAGTTGGTTAGAGTACCTGCTTGACATGCAGGGGGTCAGAGGTTCAAGTCCTCTACCGCCCACCACTTCCAGACACGCGAAGGATCCCCGCTCATGCATACCCTCGACGTTGCCGGCCAGCGCCTGGAAGCCGAACCGGGCGCGACCCTGGGGGAGACCTTCAAGCGCTCGTATCCCGAGGGCTTCAAGGCCGGAGTCGCCGCCAAGCTGAACGGGCGGATCCTCGACTTCCACACTCCGGTGAACGAATCCGGGGAACTCTCCTTCATTTCGGTCGATTCGCCGGAGGGGCTCGCGGTGCTCAGGCATTCGACCGCGCACCTGATGGCCTCCGCCGTGATGAAGATCTTCCCCGACGCGAAGTTCGCCATCGGACCCGCCATCGACGACGGGTTTTACTACGACTTCGATGTGTCGCGCCCGATCTCGGTGGAGGACCTGGGCGCGATCGAGAAACTGATGCTCGAGATCGCGAAAGAGGACCATCGCTTCATCCGCGCGGAACTGAAGCGCGAAGAGGCGATTGATCGCTTCCAGCGGCTCGGCGAGAAGTTCAAGGTCGAGATCATCGAGGATCTCCCCGACGCGACCGTGAGCACCTATACGCACTCCTTCTTCACCGACCTCTGCCGCGGTCCGCACGTGCCGAAGACCAAGATGCTCCGCCACTTCAAACTCACGTCCGTGGCGGGGGCGTACTGGCGTGGCGATTCGAACCGTCCGATGCTCCAGCGGATCTACGGCACCGCATTCCCCAGCCAGGAAGCGTTGGAGCTTCACCTTCAGCGAATCGAAGAGGCGAAACTCCGCGACCATCGCCGCGTCGGCGCCACGCTCGATCTCTTCAGCGTGCACGAGGACGCGGGCGGCGGACTCATCCTCTGGCATCCTCACGGATCGGCCATCCGGCGGACCGTGGAGGACTTCTGGAAGGCGGAACACCTGCGCCGCGGCTACACGCTCGTCTACACCCCCCACATCGCGCAGGTCGATCTCTGGAAGCGGTCGGGGCACACCGAGCACTACGCCGCGAACATGTACTTCCTGAAAGTGGACGAGAAGGATTACGTCCTGAAGCCGATGAACTGCCCGTTCCACGTCCTGATCTTCAACCGACGGAAGCAGTCGTATCGCGACCTTCCCGTCCGGATGGGGGAACTCGGGACGGTCTATCGTTACGAACGTTCGGGCGTCCTTCACGGCCTGGCCCGAGTCCGCGGCTTCACCCAGGACGATGCGCACATCTTCTGTACCGCGGAACAGGTCGAGGACGAACTGCGCGGGGTGCTCGAGTTCGCGCGCTTCATGCTCGACACGTTCGGCTTCAAGGAATTCAAAGTCGAACTCTCGGTCCGCGATCCGAACCGGAAGCAGGACTATCTCGGCACCGATGCGGAGTGGGAATTGGCCGAAGGCGCGCTCGAGCGGGTCGTGCAGGAGTCGGGACTGGCGTACAAGCGCTCCGAAGGGGAGGCGGTCTTCTACGGCCCGAAGATCGACATCAAGATCGGCGACGCGATCGGCCGCGAGTGGCAGTGCTCGACCATTCAGTTCGACTTCAATCTCCCGCGCCGGCTGAACGCGAACTACGTCGGTTCGGACGGCCAGGAGCACCCCGTCTACATGATCCACCGGGCCCTCCTCGGTTCGCTGGAGCGCTTCTTCGCAACACTGATCGAGCACTACGGCGGCGATTTCCCGGTCTGGCTGGCGCCGGTCCAGGTGCAGCTGATCACGATTGCCGACGCCCAGATTCCGTATGCGCAGGAGATCAAGCAACTCTTCCTCGAGAAGGGGATTCGGGTCGAAGCCGACATCCGCGAGGAGAAGATGGGGGCCAAGATACGCGACGCCGAGATGCTCAAAATCCCCTACATGCTTGTCCTGGGCCGGAAGGAACTCGAGGATCGGGCCGTGGCCGTCCGGAGCCGGAAGAAGGGGAACGAGGGGGCCATCCCGCTGAACGCTTTCGTAGAAAAAATAGTTGCGGAAATCGCGGCGCGACAGTAAGATCCGCCCCGTCTAGATCCAAGCAGGAGCCGTAGGCTTCTCACCCCGAGACGCAACGTTACCGGGGTTAAAAACGGAGGCCGCCGTCCTTGGGGATGGCTGGCCGCAATCCGCCCAGACGCCAACGCGTCCTGGACGTCGGGATTGCACCTTCCGGAAGCCGATACCTCCTGCCTCGATCACCGTCCCCGTCTCAAAGAGGAGGGTTTTCCTATCGCCTCAAAGCAGCAGGAAGTCCGCGTCAATGACCGTATCCGCATTCCCACCGTCCGCGTCATCGGCCCCGACGGAGAGCAGATAGGGATTCTCGGAATTCGGGAAGCTCTGGCATTCGCTCAGGAACGGAGCCTCGATCTGGTCGAGGTGTCGCCCACGGCGAAGCCGCCTGTCTGCCGGGTGATGGACTACGGGAAGTTCAAGTACGAGACGAACAAGAAGCAGCAGAAGGCCAAGAAGAAGCAGCACGCGAGCCAGCTGAAAGAAGTGAAGCTGCGCCCGAAGATCGAAGAGCACGACTATAAATTCAAGGTCAACCACGCCCGGGAGTTTCTGGGCCATCACGATAAGGTCAAGTTCACCGTCACCTTCCGAGGCCGTGAGATGGCGCACACGGACGCGGGAAGGCGGCTCCTCGCCAAGGCCATCAAGGACCTCGAGGACATTGGACAGGTGGAAATTCCGGCCCGCATGGAAGGGCGCAACATGGTCCTCCTGATGGTGCCGCGCGCCACTCCCGTGAAACCCAAAACGGCGGCGCCGGCCGCGCCCGCACCTTCGAAGGTGTCGGGTAGCGCGCCGAAAACGTCCGCACCTTAGGAGCAGCGATGCCGAAGATGAAAACCAGCCGGGCCACGGCCAAGCGCCTCAGGCGCACCGGGACCGGCAAGCTCAAGCGCGGCCGCTCCGGCGGCCGCCACCACCTTGGATTGCAGGGTGGAAAGAGCCGCAAGCGCAAGCGCAGGCTGAAGAGCTCGGCGTTGGTGAAGCACACCGAGCGCTATCACATGCAGAAACTCTTGCCGTACGGAGCGTGATCCGTCCCGGATCGCCCCGACATTGAGGGACTAGACCATGCCACGTACAAAAACCGTCGTTCCGGGTCGCAAGCGCCGCCGGAAGGTCATGATCGCGGTGAAGGGAAACCGCGGCGGAAGGCGCAAGCTCTACCAGACCGCCAAAGAAACCCTGATGCGCGCGATGCAGTTCGCTTACGCGGACCGTCGCAAAAAGAAGCGTGATTTCCGGAGCCTTTGGATCGTTCGTATCAACGCGGCCGCTCGCGTGAATGGACTCTCGTACAGCAAGTTCATTCAGGGCCTCAAGGCTGCCAACGTCGAGATCGATCGCAAGATCCTCGCTGACCTCGCCATCCGGGACGCCGCGGCGTTTGCGCGACTGGCCGAAGTCGCCAAGCAGACGCACGCCGCGTAAGAGCCCCACGGCCCCGTGATCGAGCGGATCGACGCGCTCCGAACCGAGGGGGAGCGGGCCTTTAGTGAAGCCGGGAACGCCGCGGATCTGGAAACGATCCGCGTGCGCTTCTTGGGCCGGAAGAGCGACCTCACCGCCCTCCTCCGCGGATTGAAAGACCTGCCGCCCGCCGAGCGCACCGCCGTAGGCGCGCGCGCCAACGAGGCGCGCCTGGCGTTGGAGGCGGCGCTCGCCCAGGCGGAAGCACGCCTGGGTGGAGCCGCGGCCACGGGACCTCTCCGCGACGTCACGCTTCCCGGCCGCCGTCCCCGAGTCGGGCACCGCCACCTGATCTCCTCCGTGCTCGAAGAAATCGAGACGATCTTTCACGGCCTCGGCTTCTCCGTCGCCGAAGGGCCCGACGTCGAGAGCGACTGGCACGCCTTCACCGCGCTCAACAT
>ERZ1292633.874-Hain-H41-02um-R1-874-length-33630-cov-45_pt1 | contig 33630 bp, 32 predicted proteins | sample MGYA00564406_ERZ1292633 | MGnify/ENA primary metagenome ERZ1292633 (study PRJEB36523, sample SAMEA6512639) | groundwater metagenome | collected 2019-01-08 | study: AquaDiva: Metagenomics assemblies of 32 groundwater samples
AGAAACATGGGAAGAAAAATGGATTCATCGGACAGGTTGGCACAAATCCTTGCGTTCCTGCCGATACATGGGTTACTACGGCAGATGGCGCTCGCCAGGTAAGAGATCTGATCAACGTACCATTCTTGGCGTTGGTTAATGGCAAAGAGTATGAATCCAAGAAGGGGTTTTTTGAGACCGGCACGAAAGACGTCTATGAAATAAAAACAAAAGATGGCTTCACGGTTCGCGCGACCGAAAATCATCAAGTATTGACCGTATCGTACAAGACGCGCAAAGTACAAAAGAACGCATGGAAGCGAATTGACGAACTCTCGATAGGGGATTCATTAGTCCTGCACGATCATAAACACTCTGTTTGGAAAGGAGCAGGCACCGACACCGAAGGTTGGCTTTTAGGGAGTTTGCTCGGTGATGGCAATATAGAGAAAGAGGGAAAAGCGAACCTTGATTACTGGGGAGATAACAGAGGCAATATGATGACGCTCGCCGCATCGCGTGTTCACGAAACCGTCGGCGGCAGGAGCGATCTGCGCGGACATCTCTCGCGCACGGGGTACGCGCGCGTTGGCTCTGTGGCGCTTGGAACGTATGCCGCTTCGTATGGCATGACATACGGACACAAGATCGTCACCGATGATATTGAGCGCGCATCCTCCTCATTTTACGAGGGATTCTTGCGCGGCTGGTTTGATGCCGACGGTTCAATACAGGGGACTCAAAAGAAGGGCGTGAGCATTCGTCTTGCTTCAAGTACGCGGGAAAATCTCGTACGGGCGCAGCGCATGCTTGCGCGTCTCGGAATAATCGCGTCTCTTTATGAGAATCGCCGTATTGCTGGATGGCGAATGCTTCCTGACGGTAAGGGCGGTCAAAAGTCTTACTGGTGCGAGGCGCAGCACGAGCTGATTATTGCCAATGACAACATGCAGACGTTTTCTCGACGAATAGGCTTTGCAGATACGGCAAAGAAAGAAAGACTTGTCCATGCGCTCGGCGCGTATATGCGAGTGCAGAACTCTGAGGCATTTTCCAGCCCTGTAGTTGGTATTTCTCTCGTCGGCGCAGAATCTGTATATGACTGCACAGTAGATGGTGCACATGCGTTCGATGCGAATGGTCTCTACGTCCATAATTGCGGTGAAATAATCCTGCAATCAAAGGAGTTTTGCAATCTCTCGGAGGTTATCGCGCGCGCGAGTGACACGGAAAAGACTCTGCTAAAAAAGGCAAAACTCGCGACGCTTCTCGGCACATATCAATCGACTCTGACAAATTTCAACTATATCTCCAAAGAGTGGAAGGAGAACTGCGAGGCCGAGCGCCTTTTGGGTGTTTCTATTACAGGGCAGTGGGATTCTCCTGCTGTTAGAAACGCAAAGACGCTTCACAAAATGCGTGCAATCACACAAAGGGCGAATCAGGCTTATGCAAAACGTTTTGGCGTTAATCCATCGAATTCAATAACATGCGTAAAGCCATCCGGCACCGTTTCTCAGGCCTTCGATTGTTCTTCCGGAATCCATCCGCGTTATTCGCAGTACTACATTCGGCGCATAAGAATCTCCGCCACAGATTCGCTTTTCAAAGTTGCTCGCGATCAGGGTATTCCGCATAGTCCCGAAGTGGGGCAGACAACGGGCGAAGCCAATACATATGTTCTGGAGTTTCCGGTAAAAGCACCTCCGGGTTCGATCTTCAAGGACGACATTTCCGCTCTCGAACAGCTCGAGTATTGGAAGACTGTCAAATTGAATTTCACGGAACACAATCCTTCTGCAACGATTTCAGTTGGCGATGAAGAATGGGTGGCGGTTGTCGCATGGCTATATGAAAATTGGGATATCGTAGGCGGGCTTTCATTTCTACCACGCAGTAATCACGTGTATCGTTTGGCTCCGTACGAATCTATCGACCAAAAGACTTACGAAACTCTTGCCGCGCGTTTCCCGCAGGTGGACTATTCCAAGTTGGTAATTTACGAACGTACCGACGAGACAGAACAAGCAAAAGAATTGGCGTGCGCCGGCGGAACGTGCGAGATTATATAGATAGTCCCGCCAGATACCCTCGATTCACAATCTGCGTCGCGGATTCACAATCTACACCGCGAGTTTGAGCGTCATCCTCCTGTCTTTTGGTTCGAAGAAAGTAATAACAAAAGGATAAACTTTGCCAAGTTCGAGTTTGGAGCGCAGTTCCTCCTCGTTAGCAAATTCAGATATATGCACTAGACCGGCTACGCCTTCTTCTACAGAAGCGAGTGCCCCGTGCTTATTATGTTTGATAACAACCGCATTAATTTTCTGGTCTTTGTGATATTTGGTCGAGGCGGCTTTCCACGGATCATCGACGAGTGTTTTGATCGATAGAGAAATCTTGCCATCCTTAATCTCGATTACTTGCACTTTTACAATTTCGCCGATTTTATAGCGAGTTTTTGGATTTTCCACCAGTGCCCAGTCCATTTCGGATATATGCACAAGTCCTTCGAGACTTTCCTCAAGCTTTACAAATACTCCGAATTCGGTGGCTCCGGTCACGATTCCTTCGATAATGTCGCCAATATGATATTTTTCAACGAGGGATGAGCGTTCTGTAGAACCGATACCCTTCTCGCTGAAGATAAGTTTTTGTTCTTTTGGATTTGCCGTTATTATATTTACCTCGAACTTCGTGCCGACTAATTTTTTCAGTTCGGCGAATATTTTATCTTTATCGCCGTCAGGTACGCGCGGATAATGCGCGGGTGCTAGCTGTGAAGCTGGAAGAAAACCCGAAAGTCCGTTCCACTGTATGATCAGACCGCCTTTATTGGCCTCGGTTATAGGCAGTTCAAATACAGTTTTCTTTTGCATGGCCATCTCGGCCTCGTTCCACATCAGTGCTTGGCGAGCCTCGCGCAAACTAAGTTCGATATAACCTTCATCGTTGTCGTCTCCGACAACTTTTGCCGTGATAGTATCGCCTATGTTGACATTTTTAAGCGTCTCGCGAGCCGAAAGATATTCGCGACCATAAATCATTCCCGTGCCAAACGGGTATAGATCAACGAAAACACGAGCGCGTCCAATTGCGATCACTGGGCCCTCTACGACATCGTCGATCACTGGTCTCGTTTGTACAGCGTTTAAAAGTTCCGTCATCGGACTCCCACCCGCCAAAATTCCCGACTCCGCCGAGGCTTCGTCGGGCAAGTCGGATTGTAAGCCTTGTTCTTTCAAATCCTTATTTTCAATCTCCTTATCATCAACTTCTGAAATCATTTTAAATGAACGCTTTGGCGCTTCTCTGCTTGCGCTACCGTAATCTGTCGGCAGAAAAGTATGAACCGCACGTACACTATTAATTAATGTCTATTCGGAGTGTATACGATGCAAAATCAAAAGTCAAAAAGAAATCGTTCTAATTCCTAATGCACGAGATTATGTTACAATCTTTGCATGTCTAAAGGTGCACTGGCGTTTTGGGGGTTCGTTGTCTTAATTATTGCTCTTGGCTTGAGTGCGTCGTTTTTCGTCAAGACAGGACCGAGTAATCTTGACAGCTTTGCGCAGTGCTTAAAAGATAAGGGCGCCGTTTTCTATGGGGCATTTTGGTGTCCGCATTGTCAGCGTACTAAGGCGATGTTTGGAAGTGCGGCTAAGCTTGTGCCTTATGAAGAGTGTTCCACTTCGGACGGAAAGTCACAGCTTCAGGCATGCAAGGACAAAGATGTCAAAAATTATCCTACTTGGATTTTTGCCGACGGAAGCCGTATTACAGGAGAGCGCACACTAGCTGAACTTGCAGAGAAAACGGGCTGTGTGCTCCCTAAAGATGACGCTTCAAACGATTAATTATTTGCTTGCGCTTGGTACGGTCGTCTTGCAAATCGCGACGATCTTGCTTTTCCTCGTGTCCATCTTGCGAAAAAGATTTCCACAATTTGAAGATATTGTTGCGTGGATAGGCTCTCGGTCATTGTGGTTCGCATTCATTTTTTCTTTTGTCGCGAGTGTGATGACATTGTATTACTCGGAAATTTTAGGCATTGAACCGTGTCCGCTGTGTTGGTGGCAACGCGTTTTTCTTTATCCGCAGGTTATCATATTTGCGATAGCGCTCCGCAAGCGCGACTTTTCCGTCGTATTTTATTCGATTGCACTTTCGCTCCTAGGGGCAGGATTTTCTTTGTACCATCATGCGCTTCAGGTCTTGCCTGAAGGCACACTCCCGTGTCCGGCTGTGGGGGTAAGTTGCGCACAGCGTTTTGTATTCGAATTCGGCTATGTCACATTTCCAATGATGGCATTTTCGCTTTTTGCATTTCTTATCGTTTTGATGTTTTTTGTTCGGAAGAGCGATGCGTGTCGGTGATCATACTTCGCTCAATGTCCGCTACGGTTCCGCCCACTTTTTTGCCCGGATTGAAAATGTTCAGCGGATCGAAAATATTTTTTACATCAGCAAAAATCTCGATCATGCGCGGGGAAAACATGAGTGATAAATACGGGGTGCGTATGATTCCGTCGTTATGTTCGCCCGATATGGACCCTTTATAACTCGCTACGAGTTCATACACTTTCGGGGTCAATTCGAGAATAATTTTATGATGCTCTGCGCGATTCAAATCCATGAGCGGTATAATATGGAAATTGCCGTCTCCGATGTGACCCGCAATCGTGTACATGATTTTGTATTGTGAAAGCAGTGCGTACAATTGAGGGAGAAAGTGCGGATAGTCGTCCGGGTGTACGACGATATCATCGATGAAGGGTGATGCGCAGAGGCCGTGTATATGTTTGCGCAAAAGCGCGAAACTTTCGCGGCGAATCTTCCAATATTTCTCTTCCATCATGCCAAAAGCCAGAAGTGTTTTGGCAGAAAGATCCTGCAGTGCCGCTTGTGCCTGCTTCATTTTATCGTGCGCCTCTGCGTCGGATTTTTCTGCGAATTCTGCCAGTAGCACAAGTCTTGGAACGCCGCTAGAAATGGTCATCCATATCTCTGGAAGGAAAGCAAAGCCGAGGCGGATCATGTCTGCGAATCCCATTTGCCATAAGAAGTCTCCGGCAAAGCGCGTGGCAAGTTTGAAAGTGTTGTCGTCGTAGCTTTCAAAAGACTCCGGTTTAAACGCGCGCACTCTGCGTACGATCTCCGGCAGTTCATCAAGATCGGATAAAAAGACGACGAGCATGCCGCGATGCGATTCTTGTTTTTCAAGTCCGAGCAGAGCGTCTGTAATTAACGCAAGTGTTCCTTGCGAGCCGGTTATTAACTGCGTTAGATCAAATGTATTGTGCTTACGGTCCCACACATTCCATAGAGCGTATCCTGATGAGTTTTTAGAGACGCTCGGACGAGCCGATTCGATCTCATTCGCATCTCTTTCGATTAGTGCGTGGATTTCTCGATAAATTTTACCTTCGAGATCTTGTTGGGCTTTTTTATCAGCCAATTCGTTCATTGAAACGGGGCGGAATATTGCCCGCGATCCGTCGGAAAGCACTGTTCCGAGCTCTCGAACAAATTGGTCGATCTTTCCGAAACGCAGTGTCAATTCTCCGCCGGAATTATTTGCAACCATGCCACCTATTGCCGCGAGTTCGCGCGAGGCAGGGTAGGGGGGGAGCAGTTTGCCTGTTTTCGCAAGTGTTGCTTTTTCGAAATCTCGATAGTAAGTCCCGGCTTCGGCTCTAGCCGTATCGCTTTCCACTTCCAGAACCTTGTTCATATATTTGTTAAAAACGAGTGCGATGGAATCGGTTAGCGGTCCTCCTGTCATGTCTGTTCCCGCGGTGCGCGCGGCGATTGAGACATTTTCTCCGCGAGCACGCGCTTCTGCGACGTATTTAACGATTACCGAGACATCGTTTGTGTTTTTTGGGAAAACTACTAGCGCGGGCTTTCTCTCAAAGATACTCGTGTCGCGACTGTACTTCGCAAGCGTTGCTTCATCGTTCACCGCGTCGCCCTCGATAAGATTGGAAATATCATCCAGTAAATTCATGAGTAGAGTATATCAGTGAAAAACTAACATCGTGCATTCTCTCAAAATCTCATGAGGCAACGACATCTTGCTCATGTCGATTGACGATGGATACCCAACAGCGTATTATTTTCGGGTGGAAACCAGCGTTACCGGATAAATTTTGGGAACGCTATGATTTTAAAGTATGTGTCGCGCATAGGATGTTTAGTTGTATTTTTGCTTTTTACGTTTCTACTTATTTCATTGGGCGGTAATCAGCGTTTGGTATACGCTGATCCTCTTGGTAGTGACATTGTGTGTCGTGTATTCACAGATTTGAATAAACGAGGAAGTCCTCTTCCAATTCTGGATGGCGGGATTTGCCCATCAAACGGCGGGGTGGCACCTGTACCGCCTGCGCCTGCGTGTTCCGACGGGATAGATAACGATGGCGATGGTCTTGTGGACGGCGCGGATCCGGGATGTTCCGGCGCATCCGATACGGATGAGGTAAATCTGCCACCCGCTCCTGCTCCAAATCTGCCACCCTCTCCTCCCATTCAGGCGAAATTGGTAGTCGTGAAAGTGGTCATAAATGATAATGGGGGAACGAGTGTCGTTTCAGATTTTTCTCTTAATATAGCTACTACTTCAATAGGAATGGCGGATACAATTGGAGTTTCTTCCGGGGCGACTACAACTGTTGCGCCAGGGACATGGCAGGTGGGCGAGATACAGAAGTCCGGTTACACGGCGACTTTTGGCGGTGCTTGCAATTCGAGCGGACAGGTTTCGATTGCTTCTGGAGAAACGAAAACGTGTATCATCATGAACAATGATACGGTTGGAGCTCCTCCAATAGGAACAGCAGCATGTGCCGACGGTATTGATAATGATCGTGATGGAAAGATAGACGCGGCTGATCCCGGATGTTCGAGCGCTGTTGATAATGACGAAACTGATCTTATAGCTCCACCCGCTTCTCCGGTAAACATTTCCGCGGGCTCGGGATCTTCAGTCGGTGGCGGGGGAGGGGGTGGTAGTGGCGGACGGAGTTTTGGCGGGGCAGGATTGCCGGCGGGGACACAGCTTTTTACTAGTACAAGTACGAGCGCGGTCAAAAGCACGAGCGGTATCGTTCTTGGTTTTTCTACAACAACAGAGTCGTGCGAACGATATCTTACTGCTTTTATTCGGGAAGGTCGGAATAATGATATCAATCAAGTTAGGCGGCTTCAGAGATTCTTGCGCGACTATGAGAAAGCTAAGGTTGTAGAGACGGGCATTTATGACGCCTCAACGCTTGCCGCCGTGCATGTATTTCAGACCAAGCATTCCGCGGAAATTCTCTCGCCATGGGGCATTTTAAAATCGACGGGCTACGTGTATCTCACGACACGCAAGACAATCAATCAAACATTTTGTAAGAATACCAGCACTTTTCTTTTGACCACCGATGAATTGCAAAAAATCGAAAAAGCTCGGGTGGCCAGCTTGCAGGCCTCATCTATTATTCATGTATCGCGGAACGTACCGCGGAAGACTCCCGCACATTCGAAAGCTCCAACTCCAAGTATAGAAACTATCGCGACAAGCACACAATCGACCAGCACTGCGGAAAACCGATCCGATATTCGGGGGGCACGGAAATTCTTTAGAGATATATTAAACCGATTCCGCTGAAGCGGGTTTGTATTGTGCGAAGCAGGGCTACTTTTTAGATTCTTTGTGCGGAGTGTGCGCTCGGCACCATTTGCAGTATTTTTTGAGTTCGATTTTCTTGGTAACAAGCTTCTTATTTTTGCGCGACCAATAGTTCGTGCGAGAGCACTTCTGACAAGCTATTTTTATGAGTTGATCCTGCGACATGAATCGACACTATATGATAAATGAATCTTTTCCGCAAGAAAAAATCATAACGCTAACAGATGGCGTTCCATGGTCCGATTGACCCTCCATCTTTGACCAAGGTTTTCATTATAAGATCGACAATGAGCCATGATGCGAGAATTAAAAGGAGTCCGACACCGACATTCCAAAAGATTTCTTTCGCTTTGCTGGCTTTGCCGGATTCGCCTCCGGCTGTCATATATTCCCATCCCGCATACGCAAATAGAATCGCCGAAAGAAATACTGCAATATAGATGCCGGTATTGAGTAGATTCTGAGCAAGTTGCGCGATGTCGCACAATTCACAGGGATTGTCGCCCAGCGCGCCCGTGCACGGAACGATCTGTTCGGGAATTTGGGCAAACGTGAGCGAAGGAGAAATAGCTATAAGAATGAGGAAGACTATCGTCCAGCGAATCGCGCGACTTCGAAACAACATCGTGAAATTGTAGCACAATATTTTCGCCACTTTTTTGAATCAAAAAAAGGCCCCCGACGAACCATGTCGTCGGGGGGGGGCGTCGGTGGGCGATCGGTAATTTGGGCAATCATTTCGACATGAGTCGACAGTTGGTATAATATTCCGCATTTGCAATTGTCGACGTGCGGAGATACGTCCATGTGGACACCTTGCATCCAAATATGTCCCCTATCTCTAGTTTTCCGTAGTATACGATTCCCATGGTACAGGGGTAGGGGGATGGTCGAGTGCACTCTCCATTGTATTGTAACAGACTGTTTTTACAGAGGAGTGTAAAAGAAGTAGTAGTAGTATTGAATCTACCCAATTCTACTTTGTATACATGACAAATCCCCACACCTTGGGTGGTGTAGTAGCCCAGCACGTTGTCAACGTGACTTAGTGCAACTTTTATCGTCGGAGACGGAGACTCCGACTTTGCCACTGCGAACGTGCCTATTCCCAGGCACGCAACAATGAGCATCGCCAACCATTTTTTCATGGTGTATCCTTTCTCTCGTTATCCCAGCCTGACGATACTGTACCACAAGGTTTAAGTGATTGCAATTGTACGTGGGGCTCGGTCAGGAATATTCTTTGCGTCGTCGCGCAAAGAATTTCACGACCATGGCTCACTGTCGCATCTGTTGATGCGAGATCGCTCCGGCGTTCTCGTCCCACACGCGATGCGCGCGACCAGATTTTCTTAGCGGTATTCCGCTTTAGAAAATCGAAGTGCCCTTGTGGTGCAGGCGCATCGCTCCCCGCCAATCTCGCTTCGCTCGTTTGCCGGGAGTGGGACTCGAACCCACAAACCCTTTCGGGTCAAAGATTTTAAGTCTTCTGCGTAAACCATTCCGCCATCCCGGCTTGTTCGTTAGTCGCTTTCAGTAAAAGAGAACGACTTGAGGCCTGGGCGGGACTCGAACCCGCGCATAAGAGTTTTGCAGACTCCCGTGTTACCCCTTCACCACCAGGCCAAAGCAAACCAGATACATTATCCATTAGACGGAGGCATAAAACAAATCAGGATGGCGATAGAATCTGATAGAATAGCCTCTATGCAAAAGAAAAAAGTAGTGAAGAGATCATCCGTAAGACTCGGAGATAATGTCGTGCCTGTTTATTATAAGCTTACGCTGACGCTGGACTTGGACGCAGGCGTGTTTAGTGGAGAAGAAGTGATAGATATAATAATCGCGAAAAACGTAAAAGAAATAACTCTTCACTCCAAGGACATCGAGATTGCAACAGTGAAGGTGCAATTTGGCACGACCGAATTCTTCTCGAAGAAAATGTCTTATGATACAAAGAAAGAAACAGTAACATTTTTATTTGAGAAAGATATTCCAAAAGGCGAAGCGAAACTCATGCTTGAATTTCGCGGACTGCTTTCCGATTCGCTTCGAGGATTTTACAAGTCGAAGTATATGCACGAAGGAATGGAGAAGGTTATTGCGACGACGCAATTTGAGGCAACGGATGCCAGGCGCGCGTTCCCGTGTTTTGATGAGCCTGCGCAAAAGGCGATCTTTCAAGTTTCGTTGATTATTCCATCAGACAAAACCGCAATATCCAACACGCTCCCGATAGCTACGCGAGAACACACTCATGGATATCAAATCATCGATTTCGCTCCCACGCCTAAAATGTCGACGTACTTGCTTGCCTTTATCGTCGGCGACTTCGAATTCCTCGAAGGAAAGACAAAAAGTGGCGTTCAGGTTAGAATTTTCACAACGCCCGGTAAAAAGCATCAGGCGGAGTTTGCGCTCGATACGACTGTTCGCTGTCTGGAACTTTACGAAGAATATTTCGGTATTCCTTATCCGCTCGATACGCTCGATGCGATTGCGCTTCCCGATTTTGAAGCATCGGCGATGGAAAATTGGGGAGCTGTCACATATCGCGAAAGCGTGCTTTTGGTTGATGAGACGCACACGTCGCTTTCTTCCAAGCAACGAACTGCGATTGTGATATGCCACGAACTCGCGCATCAATGGTTTGGAAATTTAGTCACAATGGAATGGTGGACCGATCTTTGGCTCAACGAAGGGTTTGCAACATATATAGAATATCTTGCAACCGACGCGCTGTTTCCAAAGTGGAAAATATGGGAGCAGTTCGTTGCGCATGATCTTGCAATTTCATTTCGACTAGACTCCTTAAAAACTACGCATCCTATAGAGGTGGCGGTTCACGATCCATCGGAGATTGGTGAAATCTTTGATGAAATTTCGTATCAAAAAGGCGCAAGCGTGATACGGATGCTCGCTCAGTATCTTGGCGGGGAGGCTTTTCGCGACGGCCTGCGTTTTTATCTTATGACGCATAGTTACAAAAATACGCGCACCGCGGATCTATGGGATGCGTTCGAAAAAATCTCAAAAAAGCCGGTGAAGAAGATGATGAAAGTATGGACTCTTTCCGGCGGACATCCAGTTGTAAACGTTGAAGAAAAAAACAAAACATTGTATTTCAAGCAGGAAAGATTTTTTCGCAGTCCGCTGTCGAGAAAGTCTCTGAATGATAAGTCAATTTGGCCTATCCCGCTCTCAATGTTTTGCGGAAGCGAAGATAGCCAGCGAGAGTTGTTCATGAATAAGAAAACGTTTTCAGCGGATGCGGGCGATTACCAATGGATAAAATTAAACATAGATGAAACTGGGGTATATAGAACGAAATATTCACCCATTTTGCTCGATAAGCTTCGCCAACCAATTGAGAAGAAAGTCTTAACTGCCGAGGATAGGCTTGGAATTATTCGAGACTTGTTTGCATTTGCCGAGGCCGGTGAAATGCAAACGATAGATGTTTTGGAATTCTCTGCTTCGTATCGCAAAGAAACATCATTTATTGTTTGGTCTGAAATAATAAGCGGACTTTCGCGTGTGAAGAATCTGTATCATGGGGCGTCTTGGATTGCGGACTATGAAGCTTATGTGAGGTGGTTGCTTCTGCCGATAATCGCGCACTTGGGGTTTGAGGAGAAAAAAGATGAAGCACATTCTGATACTTTGCTTCGTCCGATGATTCTTTCCATCGCATCGTTGTACGGCGAAGAAACGGTAATTGCGCATGCGAAGAAATTATTTCGCAGGGGCGGCGTTCATCCGGATATGAGGGGATTCGTGTATGGTACATACGCAAGATATGGGGAAGTAACCGAATACAAAAGACTTTGCGCTCTCTATAAAAAAGAGGAGATGCATGAAGAAAAGAATCGTTTGGCGGGAGCATTGACTCAATTTAGAGACAAAAATCTGCTTACGCGTACGCTCGAATTCTCATTATCGAAAGATGTCCGTCCGCAAGATTCGCCATCAATCATAGCCGGGGTGTGGACGAACAGCTATGGACGAGATATTGCGTGGAGATTTGTGAAGAAAAATTGGAAAGAAATCCTGAAGCGATATGGTATGGGAGGGCACACGCTCTCGCGAATTGTGAGGCAAGCGGGATCTTTCGTCACTGCAAAAGACGCTCGAGATGTAGAAAAGTTTTTCAAATCTCATGCAAGCCCGGGCGCAGAGCGTGCAGTGGCGCAGGCGCTTGAGGGTATCAGAACTAATTCTTTGTGGCGAGATAAGGAGAAAAAGGCAATGCAAAAGTTTTGCAAAAAATATTCATAAATTGATGTTAATGTGAGTGTGTTGCGTAATATTGACAGTGATGTTCACGCGGATAGCCGAGATCGCTCAGCGTTTCTTCGACAGCGGGTGGATCGACGCGCAGGTGCGTCCCGGCAAAGCGCCGGGTGCATTTGCGCATCCGACGGTGCCATCAGTACATCCTTACGTGTTGCTGAACTTCCAAGGCAAACCGCGTGACGTGATGACGCTCGCTCATGAGCTTGGTCATGGTGTGCATCAGGTGCTCGCGGGAAAGCAGGGCGCATTGATGGCGCCAACGCCCTTGATGCTAGCCGAGACCGCGTCCTTGTTCGGCGAGATGCTGACCTTCCGATCCTTGCTCGCGCAAACGCCGGACAAGGATCAGCGGCGTGCCACGCTCGCCTCCAAGGTCGAGGACATGATCGGCACCGTGGTGCGACAGATCGCCTTTTATTCCTTCGAGCGCAAGGTTCATATCGAACGGCGCGATGGGGAGCTGACGGCGGAGCGCTTGTGCGAGTTGTGGATTAGCGTGCAGGGCGAAAGCTTGGGGCCTTCGATCCGCCTCGGGCCGGGATACGAGAGCTTCTGGGCCTACATCCCGCACTTTGTGCGTGCGCCGTTTTATGTCTACGCTTACGCTTTCGGAGACTGTCTCGTGAACTCGCTTTACGGCGAATACGAGCGCAATCCCGAAGGCTTCGTCGAACGCTACTTCGCACTGCTCGAGGCGGGCGGTTCCAAGCCCTACCACGAATTGCTCGCACCCTTTGGTTTGGATGCGCGCGATCCGGCGTTCTGGAACGTCGGACTCCATACGATCGCAGGGCTGATCGACGAGCTCGAGGCGATGGAATAATGAGAAGGTCACCCGCCACTCCCCTTAAAAGGAGTGGCGTTTATTGTTTGAATGCGGGCGATTGCAAAATCCGACGACTACGTTACCATTACCTCATTAGCAGATACTGAACAAATGAGAGTTCGGTGCTGTTCCCGGAATGGGGTGCAGATCAGTTTGTCGGGCTGCTGGGAATTGAACCCAGTCTACATGCTCCCAAAGCATGCGTACTACCGGTATACGACAGCCCGCGTGTACGCATCCTATCACATCGTTTCAAGAAATGTCTTAGTAAACGTTGTTTCGTTTTTGATGATGGATGATCGGAATCCTCCATATCTTTTTGTAGTACAATGGGGTGCATGTTTGATTTCGAGCTTTTAAAATATGATCGTATCTAAGAAAAAGATTATTTCTGGAAAGAAGGGGAGAGTTGGTACTGTAAAGGCTCGCGTCCGCAAAAACTCGGGCACTCCGAAAACCGGGGCGCGTAAGAAAAAGACAGATTCGCTCCGTGCTTCGCGAATTGCTTCGAAGGGCACAGCAATTGCCCTCAAGCGATTTGAGGGGAATCCAATCATCGAGCCATTGAATGGCGTGCACTGGGAGTCTAAAGCCACATTTAATCCGAGTGCGATATACGGTGATGGAAAGGTACACATAATCTATCGCGCCATTGGGGATGGCGATGTATCCATGTTCGGATATGCAAAGAGTAGCGACGGTTTGGTGTTCGAGAGAGAGCCACGTCCCGTGTTTTACCAGATGGCATCTTCTCTGCGAGAACAGTCCTATATTCAGATACCATATTCTTCTGGTGGGGGCTGGAATGGCGGGAGCGAAGATCCGCGTCTCACGCGAATCAATTCCAAGGTATACATGCTTTACACGGCATTCGACGGTTGGGGTTCAATTAGGATCGCACTAACTTCGATAAGTTTTGATGATTTTGTGCGAGGGCGATGGAATTGGAAAGCTCCGGTTTATATCTCACCGCCAGGCGAAGTTCATAAGAACTGGGTATTGTTTCCTGAAAGGATAAAAGGCAAATATGCCATTTTACATAGCATATCACCGCGCATACTTATTGATTACGTGAATGATCTGGATGAATTTGACGGCACGAAGTTTCTACGAAGTTCCAGTCCGAACGGCGTAGGATATGAAGAATCGTGGGACAATTGGCCGAGGGGTGCGGGTCCGGCACCGCTCAAAACAAAATATGGCTGGCTTCTTTTATATCATGCAATGGATGTAAACGATCCCAATCGATACAAATTGGGCGCCATGTTGCTTGATCTTAATGATCCGACCAAAATTCTCTATCGCGCCCGGGCTCCCATACTTGAGCCCGACGAAACGTATGAAAATGAGGGATACAAAACCGGCGTGGTGTATGCCTGTGGTGCCGTCATTGTAGACGAGCGTTTGTTTGTTTATTATGGAGGGGCAGATCGCGTGACATGTGTCGCAGTCGCCGAAGTAGAGCCTTTCTTAAAGAGTATAATGTCTTCTGGCGAGACCAATCTTAAACGCACTCGCGCTCGCAAATAACAAAATATGTACACCGTTACACGTTCCCTGCATAATCCCATTCTGACGCCCAGTCGCGTGCATTATTGGGAGGCATTTGCAACCTTCAATCCTTCGCCGGTTAAAAAGGGGAATATGCTCTACCTTTTGTATCGCGCAATTTCAGCTTCGGATCCTCTGCAGAACCCGAATCATCGTTCTATAATCGGCATCGCGCAAAGCAAAGACGGAACACATTTTGAGAAACGCACTCCGTTTATTGTGCCGGAAGAAGAGTGGGAACGGTTTGGCTGTGAAGATCCCCGTGCGAGTTTCTTTGAGGGAAATTATTATATTTTTTATACGGCGCTTTCAACGTATCCGTTCGCAAAAGACGGTATCAAGGTGGCGGTCGCTGTCTCGAAAGATCTAACCGGAGTTGATGATCGTCATCTCGTAACGCCCTTCAATGCGAAGGCTATGGCGCTTTTTCCCGAGCGGGTGCAGGGAAAAGTAACGGCGATTTTTACCGCACACACCGACATGCCTCCCGCAAAAATTGCAATCATACAGACGGATGGCGTCGAAGATCTGTGGAAAAAGGAAACATGGAAAGATTTTGAAGCAAACATCGAAGAGAACACTCTTGATCCTCGCCGCACAATCTACGATCATGTGGAAGTCGGCGCGCCTCCCATAAAAACGAAGCATGGATGGCTTCTAATTTACTCGCACATACAAAACTATTTTCCGAATCCCGATGGCGGGGAGCGTGTCTACGGTATCGAAGCGCTTCTGCTTGATTTGGAAGATCCGCGAAAAATAATCGGACGGACTAAGGGACCACTTATCGCTCCGGAAGAAGCATATGAAATGAATGGATACGTAAATAACGTCGTCTTTCCTTCCGGCGTTACTCTTGATGGTGACATGTTGCACATATATTACGGCGCGGCGGATACAACAGGATGCCGAGTACACATCAGTCTTAATCATCTTATAGGAAGCATATCGCCCGAAACGAGCGATCGCTGGCATTTGAAAAGATTCTCTGGCAATCCCATTATCGCTCTAAATTCCGAACATGCATGGGAAGCGAAAGCGACCTTTAATCCTGGTGTGCTCAGAATAAAAGATACAACACACATTTTTTATCGAGCGCTTTCTCCAGATAACACATCCACGATTGGATATGCGACGACAAAAGACGGCTTTACAATCGAGGATCGTCTTTCGGAACCTATATATATTCCGCGTACGCCGGGAGAGTTGAAAAAAATCGATAACGCATATTCCGGGTGTGAAGATCCGCGTATTACTTTGATTGATGGTCGTATATACATGTGCTACACGGCCTTTGATGGCATTGGTCCCCCGCGCGTTGCCGTCACTTCAATTTTGGAGAAGGATTTTCTTGCGCGCCGTTTTATTTGGTCCGACCCTCTACTCATCACTCCGCGCGGGGTTGATGATAAAGATGCTTGCATACTGCCGGAGAAAATCGGCGGGAAATACCTTATTCTCCATCGAATTGGCACAGACATCTGTGGCGATTACTTGCCTTCCTTGGATTTTAAAAAAAATACCGTCAACAAATGCATTCGCTTATTCGGTCCGAGGCCGGGAGTATGGGACTCTGTAAAAGTGGGGATAGCAGGACCTCCATTGAAAACCAAAAACGGATGGTTGCTCCTGTATCATGCAGTCTCAAAACGCCACAACACCTATCGCGTGGGAGCGGCGCTTCTCGATCTTAAAGATCCGACGATTGTCTTGGCTCGTTCTTCCGATCCTATTTTTGAACCTCAAGAAACATATGAGAAAGTTGGTATGGTGAATAATGTCGTATTTCCCTGCGGCATGGTAGAAGAAAAAGGCATTCTATACGTCTATTATGGCGGAGCAGATCAGGTATGCGGTGTTGCTACCATGGAGATCGATGTTCTCATTGGGGGACTGGAGCGTGGCATCCAAACGGCTTAATCGGAGAGAGGAAATCGCTATAGGATTGAAGGTCGCGGGTCACATATCAATGGTGGGGAAGCTTTTAAGCGAGTTTTTATCAGACATAAGAAAAAATAATATGAAAGGAATTATCTACATAATGACAACAGCTGTTTCCGGCTTGATAAAAGTCGGACAAACAGGCACAAATAATTACCCTGAGAGGATGCGAAATCTTGAAGCAAATGGTTATTACAATGTTGCCGGGCTAAAGAGATTTTTTGCAATTGAACTTGAGGATTATGCCGAGAAAGAGAATCTTTTACATGATATTTTCAATAAACATCGAGTTGGTGAGAGTGAGCTGTTTGCTCTTGATCAAGAATTGATCCGCCAACTTTTACTCTCATTTAAAGGTAAAGTTATTTACCCTGAAAACATTGATCAAGAGAAAGAGTTTGATGAAATCTCAAAAATTAGAAAACAGACCGCTCGTTTTAGTTTTTACAAAAAAGGTTTGAAGGATGGTGATGTTGTTGTGTTTATTGAAGATAAGTCAATTACTGCAAAAGTGTGCGGTGAAAGAGAGGTTGAATATAAAGAACAGATTTGGAGATTGTCACCTTTGACTTATATGCTTTATGAACAAAAAGGTGTCCTGAATGCAAGTGGCGCTTATCAAGGGGCGGCTTATTTTGAACATAATGGCGAAAAACTGAAAGATCTACCAGATATCGTAAGTTAAACAGAAAAAAATAGGAAATTGAATCACATCCAGTTTACATCTCGCTTGCCAATGTAAACAAAACAACATAAAAAGTTTACATCACTATAGCCAATATAAACAATAAATAACGTGAAAAACAGACAAATAAAGAATGATATACACCCGACTATTTTTGAAGAAAAGGAAGTGCGTCGGGCATGGCACGATGAGCAATGGTTTTTCTCTATTATTGATGTCGTGTCTATTCTCAGTCAAAGTAATAGACCTAGAAAGTATTGGGATGATTTAAAAAGAAAGCTAAAAGACGAGGGAAGTCAGTTGTCCGATAAAATCGGACAACTGAAACTACCTTCATCTGACGGGAAAAGTTACCTTACAGACGCAACTAATTTAGAAGGTATTTTCCGCATTATTCAATCTATCCCGTCGCCGAAAGCGGAGCCGTTCAAGCAGTGGCTGGCAAGAGTCGGTCAAGAAAGAATTGAAGAAATCCATGACCCTGAACGAGCAATTGTGCGTGCCAAGAAGATATATGAGCAAAAAGGTCATAGCGATGATTGGATAGCAAAGCGCATGAGAGGCATTAACATACGAAATACTTTAACGGACGAATGGCAAGAAAGAGGCGCAAAAGAAGGATTTGATTTTGCTATTCTTACGAACGAAATTTATAGGGGTGCATTTGAAATGGATGCAAAACAAATAAAAGAATTCAAATCATTAAATAATCCCGACAATCCCAGGGACCATATGTCAGAACTTGAGCTCATTCTCACGATGCTTGGTGAAGCAACAACGACAGAAATTACAACAATAAGAAACTCAAAAGGTTTGCCCCAACTATCTCAAGATGCAAAAGATGGAGGGCAAGTTGCCGGCAGAACCAGAAAAGATATTGAAATACAAACCGGTAAAAAAGTGGTTTCAAGAGATAATTTTAAAAATGAAAAGTTTTTGAAAGAGAACAAGAAAAAATAACATGAAAACAACTTTAAAAACCGACATTACTGTCAAAGATATTACGGAAAATTATTATAGGAATATTGGTGCAACCTTTCTAGGGGGGTGGGATTGTAAATCGCCTTGACAGATACCCTCTGGGGGGTATTGTGTGCGTTATGGAGCATAAACACGATGCGGGCAAAGAAAAAATTGTTCGACGGCTAAAAATCATTGAGGGTCAGGTGCGCGGATTGCAAGAGATGATAAAAAATCACACATACTGCGTCGACATTATTACGCAAACCTCCGCGGTGAAGCAGGGGATTTCAAATGTCGAGGACTTAATCTTGGAAAAACATCTTTCTACGTGCGTTGTTGAGCAGATACAAAATGGGAACTCAAAAAAAGCTATCAGAGAGGTGCTTACCGTCTATAAGCTCAAGAGAAAATAGTATGGAGTCCCACACGTACAAAGTGAAAGGAATGCATTGCGCTTCATGCTCGGCAATTATCGAAAAAACTCTAAAAAAGACCGAGGGAGTTCATTTTGCCGAGGTGAATTACGGGACTGAAACGGCAAAAGTATCTTTTGATGAGCAAAAGACAAATCCGCAGGTTTTCTCGAAAAAGATAGAGCATCTAGGATATTCGCTTATTTTTTCTGCCGACAAGAACCTCAACCAGTCCAAGAAAGAAAATCTGGCGGAAGTAGCCGATATGCGGACAAAAGTGCTTTCGGCTATACCGATCGCAATTTTTGCGGGCTTCGTTATGGGCTGGGATATTTTTGCTCAATTTAAGATTGTTTCTGCGATGCCGTATGTGTGGTCAGAATTTTTCCACCACCTGCTTCCTGTATTTGCCACATACATACTCTTTGTAGTGGGTAAACCGTATTTACTGGGCGTGTACCGATTTCTTCGTTACGGCAAAGCCAACATGGATACGCTGATCGGAATCGGAACACTAACGGCCTACCTCTATAGTTTGATGATTACGGCACTCGAGACGCCACTGCGCACTTATTTAAATGTAGAACAAAGTTATTACGATGTGACAATCGTGGTGATTACTTTTATTGCGCTAGGTAAATATCTTGAAGCGAAATCAAAATTAAAAACAGGTGATGCCATTGAGAAACTTATAAATCTACAGGCAAAGACCGCGTTGGTTTTAAGAGACGGCAAAGAGATTGAGATCTCGATAGACAAAATAGCGCACGGTGAAATCATCGTCGTAAAACCTGCCGGAAAGATACCTGTCGACGGCACGGTGGTCGACGGTTCTTCATTCGTAGATGAATCGATGGTAACGGGTGAGCCAATGCCCGTTAAAAAGGAGCAAGGAGATTCTGTTGTGGCCGGAACCATCAACACATCAGGAGCGTTTACTTTTACAGCAACGAAAGTCGGATCAGAGACTCTGCTTGCTCAAATTATTAAAATGGTCGAAGAGGCCCAAGGAAGCAAGGCACCTATTCAGGCATTGGCCGACAAGATATCGTCTGTCTTTGTTCCGGTAGTTTTGGTCTTGGCCGTTATTACTCTTGATGCGTGGCTGATTTTCGGTACGCCGTACTTGGGGTTTTCACAGGCACTCTCTTATGGTCTGGTTTCTTTCGTTGGAATCTTGGTAATTGCGTGTCCTTGCGCCCTGGGGCTTGCTACTCCTACGGCGATAATCGTGGGCGTGGGCAAAGGCGCGCGCGAAGGAATTTTAGTGAAAGATGCGGCAACTTTGGAAAAACTTCACAAAGTAAATACGGTAGTCGTCGATAAAACGGGAACGCTTACTCGAGGAAAGCCCGAATTGGTATCAATAAAAAATCTTTCAGAAGAGTCAGAAAATAAAATCATTTCGATATTGGCCGGATTGGAAAATAAATCTGAACATCCGATTGCTCATGCCATTGTCTCATCTGCCAAAGATAGGAAGATTGATCTTCCTATGGTCACCGATTTTGAAGCCATAAAAGGCAAAGGAGTGAAAGGATTTATTGACGGCGTTGAATACTACGCGGGCAATACCAAACTGATACAAGACCTTGCAATCAACTTTGACGTTGAGTCAATAACACAAGAGACAACCGAAGGCAAAACACCGGTCTTGCTCGCAACAAAAAAGAAACTTCTGGGAATTTTCATGGTTGCGGATGCAATAAAACCCGAAGTGATTGAAGCGGTAAAGAACTTGCATGCGCTCGGGATACAAGTGGTTATGTTAACTGGCGACAACAAAAATACCGCTGCGTTTATCGCGGATCAGGTTGGTATTGATGAAGTGGTAGCCGAAGTAATGCCGGCTGACAAGCTCGCCAAAATCATCGAATTGCAAAGCAAGGGTCAAATTGTTGCCATGGCTGGAGATGGCGTGAACGACGCGCCCGCATTAGCGCAGGCGGACGTCGGGATCGCGATGGCGACGGGGACCGATGTCGCTATAGAATCCGCCGGCATCACTCTCTTGCATGGAGATATCTCCAAACTGGTAAAGGCCGTGCGATTGTCAAAACTTACCATGCGCGGAATTAAACAGAATTTATTCTGGGCATTCATCTACAACATTATTGGAATCCCACTGGCGAGCGGAATATTTTTCCCACTCTTTGGCTGGTTGTTGTCCCCCGTCTTTGCGGGATTTGCTATGGCCATGTCGAGTGTGTCAGTAGTCGGAAATTCACTGCGCCTAAAAGTCAAAAAAATATAGTTTACATCCGTAATTTAAAATGTATGAAAAAAATACCATTGATCACAGCAATCTGCCTCGCACTATCACCGTTCATAATTGGTGCATGGATTCTTAATTTTCAAAATCCAAATAGTTCCGAGCAGGGCTATAAGGAGAAAGTCTATGTTGCGATAGAGGCTGAAGGAAGAGTGGGTGTCATTGATACAGAGAGCAGAAAATTAATCAGATCAATTGATTTGTCCGAGGTTCAAAATAATAAGTTTGTAAAATATACAACCCATAATGTTCAGATTGCCCCTAATGGGGAAATGGTTCTTGTTACAGCTAATGTTGAGCGTGGCATGATGGGAGAAAATAAATCGACCAAAGAGGAAGATGTGTCAGATGGTTTGTTTGATAAAATTTTTATCATTGATCCGCTAAGCGACACAATAATTGGCTCACTGCCCATTGAAATTGATTCTCATCTTGCACATGTCGTTGTTAATAACAAAGGCACTTTTGCGTATACAGCTTCCCAAGAGAAAAACAAGCTTTACATTATCGATCTCCGAGACAAAAAAATTATCAAGACCATTTCTCTTGATGAAGGAAGTGCGCCACATGGCCTGCGTCTCTCGACCGACAATTCAAAGCTCTACGTGGCATTAATCGGTGGCAAAGCGCTTGCCGAGGTCGATCTTGAAAGTTACTCGATTCGGAAATATCCATTGTCAGGCGCGGTAATCCAGACCGCGGTGTCTCCCGATGGAAACTATGTGTTCGGATCAGTGTATGACACAAAAAAAGTAGCATGGATTAATACGCTGACGAATGAACAAGGTTATATAGATCTGCCTGAGGATGCAAAAGGGTCGGTACAGCTCTACCCTACTCCGGATTCAAGGTATTTGTATGCCGTGAATCAGGGCTACTATTTTAAACAGCCAACCGGAAATACAGTCTACCGAATTGATATTGAGCGCAAAAAGGTTGACGAGATCATTCCCGCAGGGGACGCACCGCACGGTATTGTTGTGGACAAGAATGGACGGTTCGTGTATGTCACCAATCTTCTCAGTGAGGATGTCTCAATCATTGAGACATCAACAAATAAAGAGGTCGCTCGCGTAAAGGTCGGTAAAATGCCTAACGGAATTAGCATATGGCATAAACAAATGGGTGGAACACCATAAATTATTATCAATTAATATATAGAAACTTATATGAAAACGGTAACTTTACATGTCGTCGGAACGCACTGTAACTCGTGCAAAATTCTAATCGAGGATATTGTAAACGAACAAATTGGTATTGAACATGCGAATGTTAATCTCAAACAAGAAACTGTGTCATTCGATACAAGTCTCGACGATAGCCAACATAAGCTCGCAGAGATACTGACAGAAAAAATCAAACATAACGGTTATTCACTTTCAGTCGACAAGAGAGTTAAGGAGAAAAAAGATAACGGAGTGATATGGCAAGCACTTCCTATTGGTCTTGCTTTTCTTGCTATTTTTTTCTTGATACAAAAATCAGGCGTACTCAATTTCGGGCTGGGCGGAACAGTAACTCCAGTTACGAGTTTTATTATCGGTCTTGTCGCATCTGTATCAAGTTGTCTTGCGGTCGTTGGAGGACTTGTTCTTTCTCTTTCTGCGACAGTGTCAGAGGACAAAATAAGTGATGTAAGACCAATGATGCTTTTCCACGGAGGTCGCCTTGTTAGTTTTGCCGTGCTTGGCGGTGTACTCGGTGCAGTTGGCAGTGCTATTGGTATCAGTTTTACCGTTACTGCAATCCTCGGAATCATTGCATCAGTCGTGATGATTGTACTGGGACTTAATCTGGTAGGAATTTTTGAGAAAAATATAATTGCTCTGCCATCGGGAGTTTTCAATTTCTTCCGTAAGGTGGAGCATAAGACAATAGCGCCGTTTTTGGTCGGTGTTGGAACCTTTTTCCTGCCGTGCGGATTTACGCAATCAATACAAATTGCGGCGCTTTCGAGCGGTTCATTATTCTCGGGGTTCTTGACCATGACATCGTTTGCTGTGGGTACGCTACCAATGCTTGCACTTCTGTCGTTTGGCTCTGCTTCATTTGCACAATCAAAACACGCTCCGCTCTTCTTCAAATCGGCGGGTGTCGTGGTTATTGGTCTTGGATCTTTTGCGCTTATCTCAGGACTTGCGGGACTCGGGGTTATCGATCCCGTATTTAATATATAATCGAATAATTCATGTATGCAAAAAAATATACTAATTTCGCTGTTCATTAGTTTTATAATCATTGGCGGAGCGGTTTTATTGAGGGGGACGTCTTCGAATGCTGAATCGGGGGTTGCTATTATGGAGGATGGAAAGCAGTTTATCGACATATCGGCGCGTGGCGGATATTCTCCGAGCATTATTACGGCTAAAGCAGGAATACCGACGGTACTGCGCGTAAAGACGAGCGGTACATTCGACTGTTCGGCGAGCTTGGTTATTCCGAAACTCTCGTATCAGAAATTTCTTCAACCGTCTGGAGTGGAAGAGATTACAATTCCTCCGGAAAAGGCGGTCGGCACTTTGCAAGGGCTGTGCGGAATGGGAATGTACAACTTTCAGGTCAAGTTCGACTAGTACTGTCGCTAGTTTTTTTGGATTTTTCCCGTACAATAACCATTCATGTCTCGCATTATAGTTTCCGGCTCCGTTGCATACGACCGCATTATGGATTTCGACGGTCTCTTCTCCGAGCACTTCGTGTCCGACAAGATTCACAGTATCAACTTGAGCTTCCAGATACAAAAGCTTTCAGTAGGTTTCGGCGGAACTGCCGGCAATATCGCCTACAATCTAGCGCTTCTCGGAGTGCAGTCGGACATCATCGCGACGGTTGGCGAAGATTTTAGCAAATATCATTCGCACATGCTCCTCTCTGGTATAAATCCTACGACGATCCGCACACTCGAGGGCGAGATGACATCCTCGGCGTATATATTTACCGACAAGGCGGATAATCAAATAGCCGCATTTCATATGGGCGCGGCGGGATACGCGCATGATTCCGTCATAGATACGGACGGACGAGATTTTGCGATAGTTGCGCCGGGTTGTATTGAAGATATGAAGGCCTTCCCCGAGATTTATCGGAAACGAGGGTTCCCGTTTTTGTACGATCCTGCACAGGCGATTACCGCGCTTTCGGGGGAGGACTTGCGGGCGGGGATGAGTGGCGCGAAAGTGCTTTTCGGGAGCGACTACGAATTCGGTTTGATGGCGCAAAAAACCGGATGGACAGAAAATACGATGCTTGCAAACGTACCGACTCTCGTCATTACGCATGGAGGGGAGGGTTCTCGCATTGTAACTAGAGACGGAGAGAGCCGAGTCAAAGTCGTTCCGGCAAAGAATCTTTCAGACCCGACGGGCGCTGGCGATGCGTATCGCGCGGGATTCTTAAGGGGAATGCTCGCCGGTTTCTCTTTCGAAAATTGCGCCAAGCTTGCAAGCACTGTTGCCGCATATACTGTCGAGGCGTATGGAACGCAGACACATAAATTTACGGTTGACGAACTGAAACAACGTTATCAAGAGACTTATGGCGATACGCCAGCACTTTGATTGTGTATACTAATCGCTTATGGATTCCGTTATGGTAGAGAATGGAAAGCGTCGCATCGAATGGGCAGAGCGCGACATGCAGGTATTGCGACAAGTCCGTCTGCAGTTTGAAAAAGATCAGCCGTTAAAGGGCAAAGTATTGGCGGCGGTCTTGCATGTGACGGCAGAGACTGCCAATCTTGTACGCACTCTAAAGAGTGCAGGGGCCGAAGTGTATCTCGCCGCATCCAATCCGCTCTCCACACAGGATGATGTGGCGACGGCACTTAATGAGACATACGGCATCCCTACTTTCGCGAAAAAAGGCGAGAGTACCGAAGAATTTTTTTCTCACATAGAAACTTTGATAAGCAAAAGGCCGAGTCTCACGATGGACGACGGCGCGGATCTCGTTTCTACAATTCATACTAAGCATCCTGAACTTTTGGTAAACATGCTCGGCGGCACCGAGGAAACGACGACAGGCGTCATACGTTTGCGTGCGATGCATAAGGACGGCGCTTTGAAGATGCCGGTCGTTGCCGTAAACGACGCGAAGACAAAGAACATGTTCGACAACCGCTATGGCACTGGCCAATCGACGCTCGACGGCATTATTCGCGCGACAGATACTTTGATTGCCGGAAAAACTTTTGTCGTCGCAGGTTATGGATGGTGCGGAAAAGGGCTTGCTATGCGTGCTCGCGGTATGGGCGCGAATGTAATCGTTACGGAGATCGATGCCGTAAAAGCATTGGAAGCCGCAATGGACGGATTTTCCGTTACTGCAATGGATCGCGCGGCGGTCGTCGGAGATATATTCTGTACCGTTACGGGCAACAAGCACGTTATCCGCGAGGAGCATTTTCGTGCGATGAAAGACGGCGCAATCGTCTGCAACTCTGGCCACTTCGATGTAGAGGTAGACGTCTCCGCGCTAAAGAAGCTTGCCTCAAGCTCGCGCACTCAAGTTCGGCAAAATGTTGATGAGTATATTGTGAATGATAAAAAGATATATCTTTTGGCTGAAGGGCGATTGGTAAATCTTGCCGCTGCCGAAGGACATCCGGCGAGTGTGATGGACATGAGTTTCTCCACACAAGCGCTCGCGTGCGCTTGGCTTGCTGTGCAAAAAGAGAAACTCGCACCGGCGGTCTACGAAGTCACAGATGAGATAGAAAATATGGTTGCCTCACTCAAGCTCGCCTCTATGGGCCTCACTATCGACACACTTACACCAGAACAAAAAGAATATCTCGCGAGTTGGCAGGAGGGGACGTAGGCGAAGAAATAGCGTATAGGCAGTTGCGCTCTGTATCGACATGGTACAATCCGCGCATGAAATCGGAGAAGACGCTTGATGGAAAAGTCTCCCTTATTTTGGAGGCGGTCATTTCTTTGCAGGGGCAGGTATCGGTGCTACAGCGTGATATGGCCACGAAAGATTTCGTGGAAGTTACTGTAGAGAAAGTGAGGGACGATTTGCTTACGGAAATACGCGCCATCGGCCATGCAGTGGATAAAGATGCGCTCACCATCATCAATCACGAACACCGCATCACGCATCTTGAGAGACAGGTGGTGTAGGGCATGCACATGATCCCCGCACACATCGTCGAGGTAGTCACGCCGAAGAAAGTGTTGCTTAATGGGCTGTGGTTCGGTTCTAAAAAACCGAAGCGAGTTATCGTGTGGGTGCATGGGCTCGGCAGTTCGGTTTTTTCTAAGCTCGATATCATCGACCTGCTCGCGCGTGGCGATACCGCCGTTTTATCTTTCAATAATCGTGGGCACGATACGATGAGCGGGATCATTCGCGGGAAGAAGAAGATTATGGTTGGTTCAGCGCACGAAATTTTTGAAGAGTGCGTTGACGATATAGACGGCGCTGTCGCTTTCGCTCGCGCGCAGGAGGCGCAAGATATTTTCCTTGCCGGGCACTCGACAGGCTGTCAGAAGTCGATCTACTGGGCGATGAAACGGAAAGATACGGGAATTGCGGGCATCATACTTCTTGCGCCGATTGCTGATATGACGACCATGACGCCGGAGCAGAAGAAGTTACAGGCGCGCGCGACTATGCAGGCGCACACACTCGTCTCCGTGGGCAAATCGCACGCGCTTTTGTCCGAACGCTTGTGGCCTGTCCCTGTGGATGCTCAACGATTTCTTTCCCTCTATACGTCTGATAGTGTAGAGAACTCTATATTTCCATATTTCGACGCATCGAAAACGCCACGCATACTTCAATCTGTGCGCGTCTCGCTTCTCGTGCTTCTAGCAGAAAGTGATGAATACGCGGACCGTCCGGCAAAAGATATTTCTGCGTGGTTTACGGCGAATAATCGTGCCCGCACTTTCTCTGTAAGCATCGTCTCTCGTGTTACCCACAGTTTTAAAAGCGGAGAGGCAGATGTTGCGAGCATAATCAAGCAGTGGATTCGAGCTATTAAATAAGATAAACTGCCGATAATGCTTGAAGTATTATCGACAACAACCGCCACGACTACCGCGATTGTTCACTTGGCGGAAGAGGCTGTGCATGAAAGCGGTATTCATGTTGCTCTGGCGGCAGAAAAGCTCGGCGAATTTTTTGGGCTTCCTATTACCAATACGCTTGTAATGAGTTGGGCTATTATGGCACTGCTTATCGTGCTCGCGGTTATTATCAGTCGTAGTGTGTCGCTCATTCCCGGACGCTTGCAGACTGCGCTTGAGATGGTATTCGGCTTCGCCTACGATTACATCGAGAGCATTCTTGGTAGTCGCGATCTGGCTCGGCGTTTCTTCCCAATTCTCGCAACCACATTCCTCTTCATTTGGATAGCGAATGCGCTCGAATTTACGCCAGGGGTCGGTTCGATCATAGTGCACTTGCCGGCTGAATCGGGGCATTTAGCCGAATCAGTACCGCTCTTGCGCAGTGTAAATACCGATCTCAACATGACGCTCGCGCTCACTCTTGTCGCCGTGTTCGTTATAGAATTTGCAGGCATGATCACGATTGGCTTTTGGCGCTACTGGAACAAATTTTTCACACTAAAATCGCCCATTGCGTCAGTAGTCGGCATCATAGAATTTGTCTCTGAAATGGCGCGAGTGATTTCTTTTTCGTTCCGTCTATTCGGCAACATCTTTGCGGGCGAGGTGCTCATTGCCGTCGTCGCATTTTTCGTACCGTATGTGTTACCGGTACCGCTCATGGCGTTCGAGATGTTCGTCGGCGTCGTGCAAGCGGCGATATTCACCCTCCTCATGCTCTTCTTCATCAAAATGGCGATTACCCCGGTAGCAGAACACTGACGTGTTCGCTACAGGACAACCGATCCGCATGAGACACATTGAATGATGGGAAATCCCATGCTATCATATCGGCATTATTTAAAAATTTATTAGATATAATTTGAGCACTTTATGGATGTTGAATCAATAAAAATTATCGGCACAGCGCTTGTGGCAGCTTTTGGTCTTATGGCTCCTGCGATTGCAGTTGGTTGGATTGGCAGTAAGGCGATGGAAGCCACTGGTCGTAATCCTGAAGCCTCTGGCAAAATTGCTTCTAACATGATTCTTGCGATCGCGTTTGCAGAGGGACTTGGTATTTTTGCTCTTGTTGTCGCTCTTATCATCAAATTTGTCTAACGTAACGACAGGCGCGGCATGGATAAACTCATCGAAACATTGGGCATCGACTGGCGGCTACTTCTTGTGCAGTCGGTCAATTTTGGATTGCTGATTTTGATCTTGTGGCGTTTCGTCTATCGACCCGTCCTTGCGATGATAGATGAGCGAAGAGAGAAAATAGCCGAAGGCGTGCGTACTGCCGAGGCGGCAAGCGCGCGTCTCGCGGAAGCAGACGAAGAAGGCAAGGGGATAATCGGTAGTGCTTCGCGCGAAGCAGAATCACTAGTCGCGGATGCTCGCGCTCGTGCCGATGAGAAAGCGGTTGAGATTGCGAAAACCGCAGAAGAAAAAGCCGCCGCGACACTCGCTGATGCTTCGGCAAGAGCAGAAGAGTTAAAACGCCAGGCATTGAAAGAAGGTCAGCGTGATATAGCGCGTGCGGCAATGCTCGCCGCGGAGAAGATTCTTCGCACAAGTAAATAAATGTATGGAACAATCCTACGCGCATGCCCTGATGAGATTGGTGGAAAGCGGCAAGTCGCCCAGCGACGCCGTCGCCTCGATTGTGAAAGCATTGCATTCTCGCGGACGCGATTCGCTCTTGCCGCGCGTCGGTCGCGCATTTGAACGACTTGCCACTCGTCATACACAAAAAAACATAGCCCGCATCACTGTCGCTCATGCAGAAGACGCGGGGCTGGCACGCAAGTCGGCTAATATATCTGAAGCAGACGTACACATTGACGATTCACTCATCGGAGGCTGGCGCATTCTGAAAAATGAGATGCTCACGGATGCGAGTTACAAAAAACATCTTTTACAAATATATAATCGCGCGACACGCGCCTAACGAAGCAAATGCGAAGTAAGCACATTCTGTAATATTCCTATATCTCACCACCGCGAGGTATAGGAATGTCTAATTCCACTAAGTAACTCCTTGCGAAGCCTAGCATTCCTATCTCTCGCGATGGTGTAGAATAGGAATATGGGGAATCTTGAAGAAAGCGCAAAGAAACGACGGAAGAAAGAAAACATACAAAAGATCGTCCTTGCCGCGGTCGCTGTGACGGGGACACTTGCCGTCGCAATGCTCGCGCCGAGCATATTTCTTGTCATTCCCGGAATCATTGGCAAGAAACGCTATAAGCTCGCGTTCCAAGCGCGTACTGCGGCGAGCCGTCTAGCGATCAAAGGATACGTTCGTTTTGTCGAGAAAAACGGTAAGAAACGAATGGAGATCACCGAGGCTGGCAGGCGCGCGATAGGACTCGAAGAGCAAAAGGCCGCCCTCGCGGCACAACACGGCAAACGGTGGGACAAACGGTGGCGGTTGGTTATGTTTGATATACCCCAAAGGCGCAGGCGGGATCGCGATCGTTTACGCAGCGAGATGCGGGCGTGCGGATTCTTGAGACTCCAAGACAGTGTATGGATATTCCCCTACGATTGCGAGGAGCTTGTCGTGCTACTCAAGGCAGATTTGAAAATTGACAAAGATATTCTCTACGCAATCGTGGAATCAATCGAAAACGACGGATGGGTCAAAAAACACTTCGGTCTCAAGTAATGAATTCGCGAAACTGATATTCCTATCTTTCACCACCGCGAGATATAGGAATACGGTTTTTGGATTTTATAGATCTGTTTGAGTTGATATGGTGAAGTCGTCTTTGAACGATGAGTTACTGTTGGTGTGTCAGCCTTACACAAACTGAGGCGTATTAAAGAGTATTGCCGCCGCGATTATTGGTCGCGACGGCAATATATGTTACATGGCAGGGCAGGGAGCCTATACATTCCACTTCTTTGTGATGAATGGGTAATTTTTATCCCACTCCATCACTATTCCTCGATGGTCTTCATAAATTTCCACATGCACTTCGGGCTTTTTCTGTGCTTGGACAATTCCACGTAAACGTTCGATAAAGATCTCTCTTGCTGACATGACTGCCTTGAAGTCAGATGTTTTAACCCCGACGATGAATATTGTTCCACCATATTCCTCTTCCCCGTCTTCCTCTTCCATGAGGTACAGGTAGAGTTCTAAATTGAAATCAATCCCAAGAATGTCCTCGATCGCCCATTTTAGAGCGTCTCTCTCTTCCTTTCGTTTACGTATTTCTTCTTCCAACAACATTCCCATGTCGTCCTCCTACAGTTGACAGTTGACCAACTGCAATTAGTATCATGTATATTTCACGATGTCAATCTCTCTACAGTCGCAGATTATGCTATCATTCTCGCATTCTTTTAGAATTTATTTAGAACATCCTGGTCATTTTTAATTTGGCTTTTAGTTTTATTATCTTAGTTTTACCCACTATTACTTATATGGATACATCAATCATCGAGCGTGTCATGAAGGAGATTGAGGGATATGCTCCGAAGACAGATGCGGAACATGTCGGCAGTGTTGTGGCGGTTGGCGATGGGGTCGCTCTGATCGACGGTTTGTCTAAGGCTGTGATGAGCGAAGTTATTATTTTTGAGGAAGGCAAAGGCAAAAAGCTCGCCGAGGCAATGCAAGCAGAGTCCACCTTGTATGGTCTCATTCTTAATCTCGAAGAAGACGGCGTGCGTGCATCTATTCTCGGAGACACCGCGCGAGTGTCGGAGGGAATGGTCGTCAAATCAACCGGGCGCGTATTGAGTGTGCCATCCGGTGAGGAGCTTCTCGGTCGCGTGGTTAATGTGTTGGGAGAACCTATAGACGACAAAGGACCTTTCAAAAAAACAACCATGATGCCAGTAGAGCGCGAGGCCGCCGGTGTTATCTTTCGAAAATCAGTTTCGGTGCCGTTGCAAACCGGCATAAAAGCGATTGACTCCATGATTCCTATCGGTCGCGGTCAGCGCGAGCTTATTATCGGAGACAGAAGCACAGGCAAGACGACAATCGCCATAGACACTATTATCAACCAAAAAAACGAGCCGGATGCGACACGTCCGATTTGTATTTACGTTGCTATTGGTCAAAAAGAATCAAAGACTGCCCGTATCGTAGAGCAATTGCGCGAACAAGGAGCGCTTGGATATACAATTATCGTCGATGCTCCCGCGTCGGCTCCGGCAGCTTTGCAATATCTGGCGCCGTTTGCGGGCGTCGCTATGGGCGAATATTTCATGGACAAGGGTCGCGATGTGCTCATCATTTATGACGATCTTTCAAAACAGGCGACAGCGTATCGCCAGCTCTCGCTCCTACTTCGCCGTCCGCCGGGACGCGAGGCGTATCCCGGTGATATTTTCTACTTACATTCACGTTTGCTCGAGCGCGCATGTCGTCTTTCGGAAGAGAAGGGCGGTGGATCAATCACTGCACTGCCAATTATTGAAACGCAAGACGGAGACATCTCCGCATACATTCCTACCAACGTAATCTCCATCACTGATGGGCAGATTTTCGTGATGGCAGACCTCTTCAACAAAGGCATTCGCCCGGCGATTGACGTTGGGCTTTCTGTCTCGCGCGTTGGTTCCTCGGCGCAGACCAAGGCGATGAAAAGTGTTGCCGGTGGCCTCAAACTTGAGCTGGCGCAATTTCGCGAGTTGGAAGCATTCATGCAATTCGCCCAAGATCTCGACAAAGCCACCGCCGAGCGCATTGCAAGCGGTCAGCGCATGGTAGAAGCGTTGAAGCAAAAGAACGGTTCGCCGATGCCGCTCGAAAAACAAGTCGCAGTCCTCTACGTCGCCACGCACGCGTTTTTTGTAGATGTTCCAGTTTCAAAAGTCACCGATGTTGAAGCTAGGTTTATAGAATATTTGGACGGACAACATTCCAAAACACTCGCCGAGATCAAAAAAACCGCCGCCCTCTCCGAAGAATCAAAACTCGCGCTCAACAAGGCGATGGAAGAGTTCAAACTCGCGCATGGAGAATTGTTTGTCATGAAGTAACGATGTTACATTATTAATTTAACGTAAAGAGACTATGGGGAGTTTTTTTGAAGGAGGTCGCAGAAATCAACCTCATCAACCTATCGAGTTGAGGATCAAACACAGCGCTGAGAAGGATCCAAATATCTTTACCACGGAACAACTTGACGAAGAAATTGGCACTATGTTAATGGGAAAAGAGTATGAGCTTAGTGATGTTCGTGATCGCATAATACGCCTTAGAGAAAAGGGCATTAGTGGAGAATCACGGGCGATGCGTAGAGATGAGGAATTAGTAGTTAAGTTGGAATTATTCATAGAAAAGCTGAGCATGATTAGCGGATATCCGCTACAGGATGTAAGTCGTGTGCAAGAACGACGAGATGAATTCGAGAGGCTAAAAAAGGAATTTGAATCAGAAGATTAATTGTAAGTATGGCCTCGCTCAAAAACATAAACCAAAAAATCCAACAAAATGAGCCGGAAGTCTTTGATGTGTGGAATATCATCAAGAAAGAAACGGAGGAACGAGATGTGTTACTCGGTTTCAAGGTACGTGAAGTGTGGTTTATCCGCATGGGAAAGAATATAGGATTTGAACAGGACGGGAGAGGGGGAGAATTTCTGCGTCCCGTACTCGTATTCAAGAGATTCAACAAGCAATTATTCTGGGGCATTCCATTGACAGGAAAGAAGAGGGAAGGTGCTTACTATTATTCCTTGCCGGCAATGCGAGGGCGCAACAATACACTCATCCTATCGCAATTGAGATTGTTTGACGCAAAGCGTCTTCGATACAAAATCGGAGTATGCCCTGTAAGCGCGTTTTGCGACGTGATCATGCGAATCAAAAACATAATCGACGATCAGGAATTTGAAACCCCCGCTTCCGCGGGGGAGGCCCGAAGGCATTTACAGGGCAATCCTAACAAGTAGAGTATAGTTGTCAAGCAAAAATAGACTACGCATATGGCATCACTCAAAAACATCAAACTCAAGATACAGTCGGTGAAGAAGACCTCGACCGTCACACGGGCGATGGAGGCGGTTTCGGCCGTGAAGATGCGTAAATCGCAGGGTCGCGCACTCGGTGGACGAGCGTATGCGGCCGTCGCGCTATCTATGCTCGAGCGTCTTTCTGGAACGAGCGACATCGCCAGTCATCCGCTTATGCAAACCAATTCCCAAAGTCTGACTTCTGGAATTTCATCACTAAAAACTTGCGTAGTCATCGTGACGAGCGACAAGGGGCTTGCTGGCGCCCTGAATAGTGGCGTTATTCGCCGTGTGGAACGTGAGATCAGCGAGCGCGGGCTCACGAGCGAAAATGTAGCATTCATCGCGATCGGTCGTCGGGGTGGAGATTATTTCGCGAGTCGCGGTTGGGATGTTCGGATAAAACACGAAAACATGAGCGACGATGTTTCCGAATCAGATCTGCGCGCAGTAACAGATACGGTGCTTACATGGCGCGAGAGTGGCGAAGTGGATAATTGTTTAATCGCATATACTAATTTTCTTTCAACCTTCGAACAAGAGCCGGTAGTACGCAACATTTTGCCAATCACACCCGCGATGATCGCCGAAGTTGTGGCAGGTATTCGACCGGTGCGTGGCAAGTATTCCCCCCTAGGCATGCCGAAATCGGATGCGAAGGTATCCACCTATACGATCGAGCCGGACGCTGATAGCGTGCTTGCGATTCTATTACCACGCTTACTCAACATCGCCGTCTTCCACGCGCTCCTTGAAGCAAAGGCATCCGAACACTCGGCGCGCATGGTCGCCATGAAGAGTGCGACCGATAAGGCCAAGGAAATGGCGCAACAACTCACTCGCACCTTCAACAAAGCCCGCCAGGCGGCGATCACCAGCGAGATTTCCGAGATCGTCGGCGGTATGGAGGCGATGAAATAAATTGAACATGTGTTATACACCACTAGCGTCTCGTTAATAATCAAACAACCGCGCCATATTTTGGAAA
>ERZ1292633.875-Hain-H41-02um-R1-875-length-33629-cov-7_pt1 | contig 33629 bp, 12 predicted proteins | sample MGYA00564406_ERZ1292633 | MGnify/ENA primary metagenome ERZ1292633 (study PRJEB36523, sample SAMEA6512639) | groundwater metagenome | collected 2019-01-08 | study: AquaDiva: Metagenomics assemblies of 32 groundwater samples
TGGGGTCAAACCCTCCCAGGTTTCGCAATTCGTCGCCGGCGGCAGCCGTCAGAGGGTGTTGAGGTGCTGAGGGTGTAGGGGATCGTGGACCTCTGGGCCCTTCACGCAACGCCACAAGCTGCGACGCGTTCATCAGCACGGACGCGGTGCCCATGCCTGCTGCGGCTGCACTCGTTGAGCTGGCCGTCACACAGGGAAAGCGCTTCGCAAGGATGGGGATGATGACCTGTTGAAACTCGGCATCGGTAATTCGGTCCAGCACGGCTTGAGACACAATGTCGACGCCAAAGCGTCGCAGCGCCTCCCGACGCGCGCGATTCATGGTGGTGGTAGTGGCCGGGAGCGGGACGGCGATCGGCACGAACGCCGCGAGGGACGGTGGGCCGTGAAGGGGATTCAGCCCTGCACTGCCGCAGCTTACGTTTGATAGTTTTCTTTGCGCGTCATCCCCGTCCCCGCTGCTGGAGCGCTGCGCGCTGTGGAGCTCGCCAACGGAGGGCGGTGGCACGATCAGCAGCGGAGGCGCATCCGATCGTAGGGCACCATCGTCGGCCGACGACGGTTCGTCGTCATTGCCGCGTGCGCGCATGTTTTCCAGAATCATTCGTGCAACCTCTTTCAGACGAGACGTTTTGAAGCCGAACATGAAGCACGCAAACGCCAGGGCGATAAGAGGCAGCGCGCTGGGCGCGGCCGCCATGGCCACGCTGCTCAGCACGATCATAGGGATGTTGATGCCCACGACGCCGAGTACCACCAGCTGCTGTAGTCGCACGCGCCACACCACGTCTACTTCCGGGGCGACATCACCGGCCGCCTCCACGAGGATCAACAGGTACCGGATGATCGCGACGACATCGATGGTACAGATGATAAATGCGATGGCGATCAAGCCTAAGTACACGCCTTTGAATTCGAGCGACGCCAGCGGGTTGACCACGATCGTGTAGCAACTGGCTACACTTGCCGCGATGTCGGCTATCCGGAGGGCGGCTGAACCGATCGGCGTCCACATTCCAGCAGCGAGCAACGCGCCCAGCCCGCGCCCTGTGCACATCACTCGGAACGAAAGGGTGGAAATAAGAACCAAAAATGCGGACGCAGACACGATGACGGAAAGCAGCTCGGTGGAGATGGCGGGTCCCTTCGGCATGTCAAAGCATGTGCCCAACTCGCTATCGAATCGCTGATTCGTCGCACAGGTGGATGCGCTTTGAGCCCAGAGCATGGGCGGAATGCCCGCTAGGCTCAGAATGCGCCCCTCGGTGTTGTGTTGCATGGGCCCGATGCTCGTCATGAATTGGCCGACCAAGTCTTGCAGCGCATCCGAAGAGCGCGGCACGACGAACTCACCACGATACTTTGGCTTCATGAGGTCAATGAACAACTTGGAATGCGCCACGCACACGTAATCGGATGTCACGAACGTGTAGTATTTCAGCCGTTCGAGGGGTTCGTAGGTCCTGGTCTCGTTGCTCCATACGTCGATGGCCAAAATCCGCGACGCGTTGGCATTCGGGTTGAACTTCAACCGTAGCCGGCTTACTTGTAAAAAGCTATCCGCTGAATCGCTGCCCTCCGGATTCAAATTGGCGGTGTCGAATGCCCCGGCGATGAACTCCCAGATGTGTAAGCCGAGAAACCGGCCGGTGCACAGCGAATCCGGCCACGGGAACCGCTCGAAGATCGTGGACAGTGACACGGGTCCCGCAGGCCAAGCAGGACCATTCGCACCGCACGCATTTATATAGCCCAACTGGGCGCCCGTCCGCCAGATCATGGCGTCTACGAAGAGATTTGACATTGGTGTCTCTTGGATGAAGCACAGGCGCTGGCCATCGGGCAGCTTCGACGCGGGCATCTCCGTCGCGCTCTGCCCAATGATCGGGTCGTTCGCTCGCGCTTGTCGGGTCAGCATCAAAAAAAAAGCTTCGTGGCGGTAGTACATTGCGTCCTTGGCATCACTCGGAACGTCATAAATCGTCGTGCGCGTGATTTTGGCACTGCGAAGCGAGACCGTAGCAGCACTTTTCTCCTTCACCGGGGCCATGGCGCCGTCCGCAAGGACATTGGTGTCGACCGAGAAGTTCGCGATGCCGGTGGTCAATTTGGAGGCCGTTTGTGCCGCAGACGAGGGAGACGTGGTGGTGCTTTCGTTGGCCGCCAGCCTCTCATCTAAGGTCAGTCTCAAAGTCGTCACAAAATCTGCGTTGACTTCCCCGACAATGAACGTGGTTCGGTTGACAAGAGTTTGAGGAGTGCCCCACTCTGACGGAATGGCTCCGAGGTACACGGGATCGATGCACCACACCACGTTCGGCGGGTTTGGGATGCTCGCGAATTCCAGGACGGTCGCGTACGGGAGCTTTTGTGTCACAACGACAGTGACTAATGCGGCCGCTGCGCGGGGGTGATCTAGCTGCAACATCGTCAAGATGCCGGCTAGGCTTTCCTTCGCACCTTCGGCGTACGCGCCGCCATGCTCCTCGCCAACGTGCAGCACCACGACGTTTGGTGCCGCGTACCAGGTGCGCTGTGTACGGCCGAAGAACCGACTCCCAGTGGGAATGCGCGAATTGCTCAGCAAAAGTTGTGACGCACCTCCATTTGCCAGAAGCCCTTGTCCAGGCCTCAGGGTGATGTCGTCGCTCAGCATGCTCGTGTAGGTCGGCAAAAACAGAGGCAGTTGCAACTGGTCGAACACCAGGACGTTGACGCCGTGGCTGAGTGGGTGGACGTTGGCGAAGGCGGAGTAGATGTCTGCGAACGGAATGAAGACCGCGAAATAGGCTGTGGCGCCCGCCGAAGCGGCTATTGCATCAGATTCAGCCGGCCGTGATGCGACGGGGTCAAGAACGCCGCCTGTTGCGGCGGCACGGCGGTGCAAGTAGCGCGTGATCGCCCAAGTTTGCATCATGCCGCCCCAACAAGAACTGCCATTGACGTCCTCGCACGCGTCCAACGTGACGCCACTGTTGAGTGACGCCGCAGTGATGCTGACATCCACAATCGACGTGCGCGTTAACGCTTGCGCCGTTGCGGAGACCGACGATGCCACTAGGACTAAGAGAAGAAAGGATGCTACATTCGATTGACGGCGGGCCATTCAGACGGTCGAAAGTTCACACTGTTGAATCCAAAGCGACAAACGACCCGATCACAGTACCTTGTGAGGCGGCGAAGGGGTCTTTACCCGACCGTGCAACGGTGCTCGCTTGCTTTTCACAGCTAGGAAGGGGAAGCGAAAAGCGTAATGTCGCGAAAAATTTTCGTACACAAAATGGGATTTTTTTTCCCCGAGAGGACACGAAAAAAGAGCGGCACAACCACTGACGTGACGGCGTCCGTGCGTTGCACAGACGAATACGAGGACTGGGGAATAGAGATTCCCCGCGTTGTGTAGAAGAATAGGGAAACGGAACAAGTTCACTGCTTTCACGGCTGCTGCTCAACTGGAGCTGGCAGCTGAAACGGATTCGTTGGCCTCGGCTCGGGCATTTGTTCGGCAACGTCATCGGCGGCACCTCCTGTTGGATCTACCTCCGCCGTTTCCGCCTGATCGTGGTTGGCATGTCCTCCTGTGCGGAGCTCGGCGACGTCCGCGACCGGTGTTGCGAGGTACTCAAACACGTCAGACGGCTCCGCGTCGGCTCCGTCAGCGTTGCGCGAGCTCGTCGTCGACACCGCACGTCGAGAAGCAACGGGCGGCAGGCTGCGTGTGCTGGTACTCGTCGTTCTACTTCCAGTTCGAGTTAAACCGCGAGGGGGAACGAAAATCGTGCCAGTGGCCACCGCGGACAAGCACGAAGATGATGAACCTTCCGTCGGTGCGGTGCGGTCGTTAGGAATCGCGGAGGTGATCGAGCCAAAGGGATCACCGAGCGACGCCTCTGGTGCGAGCGGGCGTGCGGAAGGGGTCGTGGGGAGTGACGCGCCCGGCGATTGCAAGTCGAGGGCATCCGTCACCGGCGCTGGGTATTTCGCGAGCAGCATGGGCAGAACGTGCTCTTGAAATTCCTGGGCGGTCAGACCGTTGGCGACCGCGCCGATAATCATCTCCCGGGCGACCAATCGAATCGCCTCTTTGCGAAACCGCGACACAGGAGCATCCAGCTTGGGTCGAACCGAGGCATGCATCACGGGATCGACGTCCGCCATGGCATTGTCATGTGTGATCGCCAGAGGCGCGAATGGGGGCACATCTACCGCGGGTAATGCACTTTGATCGCTGCGCTGACTTAGTGGCAGCTGATTGGACGGCGCCGACGCCGCGGGTTGTCTTCCAAGAAGCTGCTTGCTCGGCGTTTCGCTGCCTGTTTGGTCGGCAGAAGGCTGGGTAGACGCTGAGGTACCGAGTGAATTGTTCCTCGTGGCGTCGAGCAACGAGCTCGCCGCGACGTTGATACTGCACACCTTCACGCCGACAATGAAGCACGATGTGCATAATGAAGTAATGGCGGACACCGATAACGACCCTTTTGCGGCGGCGTTTCCGCCCTGCATCACGACCAGGGAAACCGTGCTCAGCCCGATGAAAGGAACATGCGCCAGCAGAAGGGTACCCATGATCGCCTGCGACAGCCGGAGGCGCCATTCGACCGCCACTTCAGGCAGTAGATCGTCGCCCGCCGTGACGAGCAGCGCCAAATATCGAACCTGCAGGATCACTTCGACGACGGTGGCCACCGCGGCGATGCTTCCCAGCACGGCAAACAGGATCACGACATCCTGGCTAACACCAGCACTCGTCGCGGTGACGACCACATTACTGAGGTTCGCGGCCAAGTCGGCTAAACGGATCGCGACGCCACCCACTGGCGACCAGTAGCCCGCGGCGATCAAGAGTCGGACACCTTTTCCGGAGAGCGCAACCACAATCGATAAGATGGTCAGCAGCAACGCCCCGCTGCACAGTACCACGACGACCGTCACGAGTTGGGGGCTCAGCTCAATGATCGAGGTAGGCTGGGAGACGCATGATCCCACTTCCGCCAGAAAGATCATCCCCGCGGAACAGTTCGTGGGTGCCTGATACCAATCCATGGATGTGGCAAGACCTGCCCCAATGGTTTCGAAGCGTCGAATGCGCCCCTCCACCGCGAAACTCGTAGACTGCGCGGCGCTACGATTTCGAAAGTAGTCGGCAGCGACGATCTGAAGCGCGTCGCGACTCGTCAAAACAATGCTCTCGCTGATGTACTTAGGCTTTAACAGGTTGGCGATATCCTTGGACAGAGCGTGACAAACGAAGTCGGTGGTGACGAAGTGGTACTGCTTCAACCGTTGGAGTGGCTCAAAATCGTGCGACTTCGGGTTCCAGACGGAAATGCTCACGATTCGGTTTACCAGTCGGGTAGAATACACAATGCGCAAACCGGACACCTGAAAGAAATAATCGGCGGTGCCAGTTCCACGTGGATCCAATGTCGCGTTGCTATACGCGTACGATAGTAATTCCCAAACATGCAACCCGAGCAGCGTTCCGGTACACAGCGAATCGGGGAACGGAAAGGCGTTGTAAATTTGCGACAAGGCCACTGGGCCAACCGGCCATCCTGCCGACGTCGCACCGCATGCATTCATGAATCCAAAATCTGCGTTTGACTTCCACACCAACGAATCGACGAAAAAGCTGCTCAGGGGAGACTCCTCAACCCAGCAAAGCCGGTCGCTTTCACTACTTTTTGAGGAAGGCATGGGCCCCAAACTGACGCCGATAACCGGGTCAGATGCGGCTGCCTGTGCCAGAAGAACGGCGACCGCCGTTGCATGTTTAAAGTACGTCGAATCGCGCACCTGAGGAGACCGAGCAACGTCGTCGTATAGACTTTCGACGGCCGTTGACACATTCAGCAGCGAAAAACGAGGCGCTGCGGCGACGTTGGTATTGTTGCTAATTCTCGGAGAACGAGGCATGATCATCACGAATGGAATCGGGACGGTGGGCATCACTGCGGAGATCAACGGTGTCTCAGGCACCGATCCGTCCGATCCCAAAACGTTGGTGAAGTTGGCGCATGGTGAAGTGGGAACCTCAGATAGACATGATTTCGATTGGCGACTGGCCTCGGCGCCGTCATCTTGGTAAAACACATTGCCCGCAAGGGGGTCGACGTCGCTTTCCAATTGAAGCCTTAGAAAAAGATTGTCATCAAAGCTGGGCTCTTGCAGAACGAAGGTGGTCGAACCAATCGTCGTGCGGCGAGCCGTGAATATTTCTCGGGGAGCGTTTAGTGCTGGCGTGTCAATGCACCAAACAACCGTTGGCGGATAGGACACGGCGGCGAGTCCGCGCACAACCTCCCAAGGCAGCTTCATGACCATCACGACAGAGGTGAGCAGAAAGCCAACCGCAGCCGTGCGATTGTTAATGTTTGCAAGCCGAGCCGTTGCGTCGCTCGTTTGATTCCCTTCCGCGGCCGCATAGGTGGCGGTGTAGTCGGTGTGAAGTTCGGTGAGCAGCACGTCAACGGCAACGACCGGATCGATCGCACCTAGAAACTGATCTGTGGTGCAATGCAGGACAACGACCTGCGGTGATGCGAAAAAGTAGGGCTGCGTGTGACCGAAGAATCGGCTCGTGGTGTCTAAAGCATGGTGCGAAAATAGTAACCGTGAGCGGCTCCGTGCTACGCGCCGCGGACCTGGATGCGTGTCGACGAGGTCGGTGAGCACTGTGGGATACGGTGGCACCACGACGGGAAGCTGCATCGCGTCATACGCCAAGGACGCGACCCCGAGGCCCATGGGATGGATCGCGACCAGAATCGAATACAAGTCCAGCACCGGGATGAATGCGGCGAAGTAGCTGCGATTGGCAGATGCGGGCGATTGCCTTTGTAGGTCATCGGCGGAACTTCGATGTCGCCTTCTGGCGACGGCGTAGCTGCCAGCTAAGCCCCCGCTGCAGGAGGCCATTGTGGGGTCAAGGCAATCAATCAGCGACAAGCCACCGGCGACAGAACTCGGCGAGACGGTAATATCCACGGTGACGACCGTGCGAGAAGCCACGCCAAAGATTAAGCTCGACGCGAGCAACACGACGACAAACGACGCCCCTCCACACCACGGCATGGCGATTCGGTTTACACCTTTGTCGTTCGGCAGCACCGACTGACTGATGAAGTTTCAAGGGCTCCGGGCGAAGGTGCAGAGATTGAGACCGTTTGTTTCACCGGTGTTTTTCCTCTCTGCTGCTGAACAAGGGGAAGTTGGTGGATGGGGGGGAAAAGAACGAACCCGGTGTGAGATGTCGTACGGCCCTGATTTCCACCGGGTGACCAGGAGATGTGAATTGAATCGAGAAATCAAAAATCGCGCGCGCTTACAAAACATATCGTCGACTTTTTCCACCTATACATGATCGAATACTGTGATCGAGCAGTAGACACATTTTCACGCGTTGTATCACTCAAGCCTCTGACGGCACGGTGCTTGCCGTTTCAACGCTTCGAAGTGCGTTCAACGCTGCGGCTGCCGCAACGGGCGACAAGACGGTGAGCCGTCGCTCTTGAAGTAGTCGATACCGGTCCTTTCTGTCCGGAGACTTCCTGGGATCTCTGTCGGAACCTGCGAGCAAGTGGGCGGCCGATCGGCTGCGGGAGAAAGAATATCCGGTGCCACCTGCCGGCGCTGGTCCGGCCACATTCCTTCTCGGAGACGCATGCAGAGACGCAAACCCACCCTCGTCGGCCAGTTCAGTGGCCGACAGTTGCCGCACGGCTGCGAGTTTCCGGGCTCGAAGTGCCATCACGCGTGCATCCAAATAAAATGGCACAGGTTTCGGTCGTGCATCCGCGGTAAATTCTTGGGAGCTGGCCTCCATTTTCACGTGGCTGCCGGACCATGCCACTGGTTCCAGCTTCGATGGAAGTGTTGATGCCGTCGGCCGGCGTCGGGGAGCTGACAGAGGACTACCAAATAGCGCATCGTGTGACGTGACCTCCCCGGCGAAAGGAGCGGAAAGGGCCTGCCGCTCGAGCAACACTAACCCCCGTAGCAATCTCAGCCGATCTTCTCCTTCGCGCTGAGTGATGGCTAAGCGTTCACGTGCCTCGGCGCGTTCAGAAAAATCAGTCGTCGCCTCTCGTTGTCGCCGCAGGTGTGGCGAGTCGAGTACGGCTTGAAGAGCCACTTCCGTCGCAGAAGGTGCACCAATATTGTCGGTGATCGTCGTGGTGAGCGAATTCACGGGTGGGAGGCGACGAGTCCATTGAGTCGGGGGAGGCGACGTCGCCGCGTCGACCGCGGCGGTCACGTCCGGTGCCGGAAGCTCACGGAGGCGACGCGCGGGGCTTAGCGGCACCGACGTCACCACAGGACGCTCGTTGCTGGCGATCGTTGCACGACCAATGTTGAATTGAGCCGCGAGGCGCTTCCGTGCATCGTATTCAGAGAGTGTGACGAAACCCAAAACGCTTGACTCATATTTGGTGCATTCTTTTTTGAGACGACGCGTGATGTGGCATACCGTCTCGAAGACGCTCTCATGCTCGGTGGTCGGTGTTGCGAGGACCCACGACGAAGAGCGTCGGCGGCGTCCGATGATCGGCGCGGAGGAGCGGCGCGCGCGATTCGGAGGCGCCGCCGCCGCACCGCCGCGCCCTCCCTTGATGCTTCCCGCCGTCGTGCCAACGAAGGATGTCGCCCTGGAGCGCGGCGGATCACGACGTTTCGAGTGCCGACGGTGGTCAGCCGCCGCGGCGTCGCTGCTTTTCGACGCTGCATCCGTCCATTCTCGCTGGCATTCCCACACGTACGGTGAACAAAGAGGCATCGTCGATAGCACGAAGCTGCCCGGCACGGGCACCGGGTTGCAGGGCGACGGATGGGCTAAACTGACGGCGAACCCGCGAACGATGGCATCGATTTCCTTGAACTCTGCCTTCACGCTAAACCAGTAGCGATCGTACAGTTCTTCGACTTTTCTCCGCTGCCAGAATTCGGCGGCTTGCAACGTCGTATTTTTCGCACGTGTGGACTTGGCGCGTTGCTTCGCCGCCGCCGTCGCCTCGACACGCTTCCGCGCACTGGCGTGATCAGACATTTGCTGGACCGCACCGGGGTCGCGAAATGCGGCCTGAAGCACGTCGATCTGAACCGAGTGGTCAAAGACGATCGCTTCGCGAGCGGCGGCCTCGGTCGTGTCCATCACGTCGGAACTGAAGGCAACTAACGGATGCTCGATGACCGTGGTCGCGACCACGCGTTGCAGCGTCGAGGCGTTTTCGGCAGCGCTTTCCGCGGCCAGGCGCTCACGTTCCGCCACCTCGTCATGGTCCCGTCGGACCTTGAGCTGCTGTCGCTTGCTGGGCGACATGAGCGTCTCCTTTTCTGGTGCCGTGAAGGAGTTCAGTAGCAGGCCGAATACTTTGTGCGTGTCGGACATGAACTTGTCTCGTTGCTCATTGTAGGCGTCTCGTCGTTGTTGCTCGCCGATGACCACGGACGCCTCCTTCAGGACGAGTTGCTTCTTCGATGAGTTGATCGATAGGATGATTCGCCGCTGTGAATGTTCTTGTTCTTCCGAGATTCCCAGGCGCTCCGCGTGAAACCGGCGGACCCACTCGAAACGGCGTAGCAGGCTTTCGAGCGACACGCACTTTGGAAGCAAAAGAGCTCCCACGTGCTGACTCCACATGGCTCGACGAAACCCGGTCGCGTTGTCCTGTAGCATCGCGCTCCGCATCGAGGCGTTCTCGATGACGACGCGTGCACGATGATGCGGCTCGTCACGCGATTCGAGGCTGTGCATCTTCACCGCCAAACCATCGAAAACAAGGCGACGCCGCCATTTTGCCAGCGCGTCTGTAAACGGCTTCTCGATTTGAAGGTAACGCGCGGACGCGTGAAACTCCGTGAAAAATTTGCGGTACTGCGGGGCCACGTCGCCAGCCCACAAGGGTGCGGCGCACACACTGCTGGAGCGTGTTGATGACTCCTCGGTCACGGCGGTTGAGGAGGCACCCAGCGATGAACGACGAAGGGCAGCAACGCGACCCTTGGTGGCAGCAACTTCTCCCCCACCATAGAAACCGAAGCAATAGGATTCGTACAGTCGGGTTCGTTCGTGAATTTCCTGTCGCCTCACCTCACGCGCCAAATCAGCCTTCATCCACTGCGTCCCGATGAAATTGGTTAGCGACGAGGCAGCTTCCATTTCACGCTGCTGCCGCGCCGCGAGTTCCATCGGCAGAAGAATATCCTGTATCAAACTTTGGTGTTGAGCGTCGACGATGCAATGCGTCACGGAGCCAACGTAAGGTCCGCGAAAGAACATCTCCCGGATCGGGATGTTCCAGTGTGCAGAAGTCAGCTGCATGCGTGATTGGTGTTCGGGCACGGCGATGAGGCGACTAACGCTTTCCTCCTGCATAATTTGGGTCGCAGCCTGTTGCTCAGGCTGAATGACGAGATCACTCATCAGCCCCGCCGCTTCGAGGGACGACTTTGACTTTTTGGCGGCCTTCGATTTCTTTCCCGTGCGTGCGACGGGAGTGTCGCTATCGTCTTCCGCGCCCCGGGATGCCTCGGGAGCAAGCGGCGGCGACGCGGCTCCTCCCGTGCCACTGCCAAAAATGGTGTGCACGAACAATGTCACGATTTGCTCGCGCAGTTGCGTTTGCAACGTGCCACGCGCGGACTCCTCATCGCTGCAGATTGACACTGTTGCCGCTTCCAACGCCGCGCGCTCGAGCGCCTGGGAGAGTGCCTCTCGTTGCCGTTTTTCGTCGGCTTCGACTAACGACAATAACATGGAAAGGAAATTTGAGCACATGATGCGTCGCTCGTGTTGTTCACGGACGCACACGGGGATCCAAACGGCCGCCACCAGCGCCATGGATGTCGCCACCGAAAAGGGCGACGCTGACGAGGCGGAGTCGTCCACGCGCAAAAGAACCTCTTCTTCCCAGGCAAGGCGCTGAAGCGCCATCAGGGCCTCGCGGCTGGACGCTTCTTCCACCGAAACACTCAGGGCAAATGACGCACCGTGGCACTCTCGAGTCAAGCTTTCTACGTGACTGAAGCAACCATCAGAAATCAGGTGAAGCGTTTTATCCGCAAGCGAGTCGAGCCAGCAGCGCTCCGCCATATGGCGCACGGCACATTCGCACATTTCCTGGCACGGCATGACCGCATCGTGAACGACGGCTGTTGAAGCGACAATCCACGCGATCGCAACAGCTGCCTCGAAGTGACAAGTCAACAATTCCGCATTGCAATTCAACTCCGCGGCAGCGCGAGCGTCGTGCTCGAGACTCTCGATGCTCTGCAAGGCCCCAGATAGCTCCGCCTGCGCGTTCAACCGCCGGAATTCTGTCACCTGGCCTTGTGAGATCGATGCAAACTCGAGTTCTTCGCCCTCTTGATCACTAGCTCGCATCAACGCTTCCAACTCAAAGACGAGCATTGAAAAGGCCCATCCGCCATCGCCAACCGTTGTGGCGTCGTCCGTCACCACGCCCCACCTCGCGTTGATTTCCGCGCATTCCGCGGTGGCCAACGCGGCTTGGCCGAGGTGCGCGTCCATTTGCTTCCCGAGACTTTTGCGACCACTCTTGTCTTTCTTTTTGATCGCGGCGCGGCCTATCGCCTCTGCCTCCTCCAGCATCTGGATTTGCAGCGCGACGCGGCGCCAGCCTTCCAACGTCTGCATGCCAGTACCAAGATAGGCGATGGCCTGCCGGTGGAGCGTTCGGCGAAGTCGCGTCGCTCGAATGGTCGCGAGGCGCGGGTCGCTGTGCCAGCGACGATGGGTGAGGGGCATGTGATCCGGCGACATGCGGCCACGGGCGTCACACGACGCCAACAGCGACATTTGCGCGCGCTCCACCACCGCGACTAAACTTCGCAGTGCCGCGAGAGCGTCGTTGAGTTTGCCATTCGTGGTGAGAAACATTGACGCGCTGGAGCCGTCGTTGCCATCTTGAGCTGTCGTTGAGAGGGCGTGTGCGAGCAAACCGCAAGTCACGTAGTCCTTCTGCGGTATCAGCATCGACGTGATGGCCTGAGCGAGCGCGGAACTGAGTGGACCTGTCTTGGCAGCGTCGCGGACCGTCTCAATGTCGCGTGCCGTGAAAAAAGCAGGGGTCCAGTGCGCCAGGTCCCCGGTCGACTGGACGACGTCATTCGGAGGCCGCTCCGTTGGCCAGACGTCGTTGAGAAAGCATGCGACTTGTGTGATCATTGCCGCACCACTTCCTGCGGCGTTGCTGCCGGTCGAGCTGCCATCCAGCAGCACGACGGCGAGGTACTGCACGAGACTCATCACGCACTCGGCGTCTGAGGAAGGCGCCATTCGCTGCGGCCGCCTCTGGAGCGCGAACTGGCAATGCTGCTCAAGAACATCTTTGATGACCGATAGGAACGTGGCCTTTCGGAGTGATGGGGGGCAGTATTGGGCGACGATGGCCGGTTCCTTCGCGGCCAACGCAGAGTTCTTGAGTGCAAACGAAACGGCGGTCTTCAGCGCTTTGCGATATGTTTGCACGTACGTGGCTGTCAGTGTCGAGGTCGTAGGCAGTCGAGAGAGCGTCGCGTTCAACGCACTCGCCGTCAGCAAGGCGGTGCGCGCTGTCGGTGCGGTGACAGTCGTTTCGGACGCTGGCAACGCCCACTTCGCAAGCTGCAATCCAAACCTCATGTCGACGATGCAACCACGGGCGGGTGGGTCCACCATATTCAAGTCGCCCGGAACTCGCTTCCCGGTGCGTTCGTCTCGTCGAGGAATCGCCTCATGCAACAGCAGGGCCAGAAACGCTTCCAGCGACCCGGCGCCGGTCATCGCTTTCCGCCGGTGAGCGATGAACGGCTGGGACGCGCTGTTGCACGTGACGGGGAAGTCGGCTTCGGACGTGAGGCGTCGCGTGTCCAGCTGATCCAGTAACGCGCGATGCTGGGAAGAGGCCGCGGTCACAATTGGATGCACCTGACCGGGAGGGACGGTGGGCCCCGCAGTCGCGGTTGCGTCGCCTCCCGCCAGATCCGAGAGAAAGCCTACCGCAACTATTCGCATCCACATGGGAGGAATGAGGGGCGGCAAGCCCTGTTTGTCGGACGGCAACAAGTCCCGTTCCGCAGTTTGAAGAAGTTCGAGTGCCGCTGCCATTGTGGGACTCTTGCCGAGAAAGCTACAGAAGGCATACCGAAGGCAACGAAGTGCCTTTTCGATCGGCCGGGCATTGTGACCCGAAGGCTGTAGAGACGTGGCATGCTCGAGCAGCACGGAGAGCGACGTCGCGGCCTGGTCTAACTTGTTCTCGCTGGCGAACTTCATCGCCTCGGGTGCGGAAAAATAAGCGGTGGTCGGAGCGACTGGAACGACTCGATGGATTCGCTGTGACGCGGTGTCGTAGGCGCAGCCGACCTTCATGTGTGCGTACCAGAGGAGAATTTTCACCAGCTTCGGCGAATGCGGAATCGAGAAGGGAGGGGACGACGAAGACGACGATCCGCCATATTCTTCGGAGGAACGCGTGGAGAACTTTTCGCGCATGAGCTCCATCAGTTGGGCCCAAACGCGGTGATTGCCTTTGGCAACGTACGAGAACAGCCGATTGGCTCGCTCAATGAGGTTGTTGTCCGAGCCCGCTTCGTTGTCTTGGCTTCCCTGGGAAGTGTCGGTGCCGACAACGCCGCTGGACGCGGCCCGCATTTCTCCCTTCAAGACGTCCTTCACCGTGCGACAAAGCATTTCGGTTTCGATCAATTCTTGGACGACGGCAACGTTTTTGGTGACGACGTCCACCGGGGTAAAGCCGACGCCGGCCTGCGCATCGGCACAGTACTGTCGAAGCCACCACAAGAGGCACATGTTGAGCCCATTCGCGTGGCAGTGTTTGGTCACCACTCCCTGCTGAACACAGTCTGTAAATTTGGGAGCCCCGCCCATGGTCTCCACGGCTTCTGCGATTGCTAGAATGGCAAGGGGTACGAGCTCATCCTTCAAAATTGGCCTCGGGTCCACGAGGTCGGTGTTTCCGTCGGTGCCTTCCGCGCACACATGAACAATGGCCTCCGGTCGCAAGGTGGGACAAATGGTGCCGCTGTAGTCGCACGAAACCCCCGCGACGTCCAACCCTATCAGATGCACACCGGCGATGAAGTAATGACCCAATGCCGTCGCCCGGATTGACTCCATGACAGCTCGGCGTTGCGCTCGTTGATGCACGCCGACCAGCGTGCAAAGCGCGATGGCGAGTGCGGCCGCGGCGCTTTCGTTCTGAGCCGGGTTGTTGTGACGCTGCGGTAGGTCTTCGCTGAGAATCTTCCCCCGCAATGGGAGCAGCGGGCTGAGAGAGAACACGGCGCCCCGCGATGAAAACGTGAGCACGGTGGGCACCGACAGGGGCTGCAAGCGGTGCTCGAAGATCATTTGGTGCGCCCGCACACTCCGGGCTATGTAACGCCTGGCGCACTTTGGACTGGACCACACATGCAGAAAGATCCCTTCTGACGGGTTGAAGAAGCTCCCGGGTCGCATGGGCCCATTCTCGGAAAAGCTGCTGCCACTGGGCGACACTGGCGACGTCGGCGCGGCACCGTCAGTAATGTGTCTGCGAAAGGATTCGAAGACGGGCTCATACCTGGCCGCGATCGCCGGCATCGAGATCGATGATGTGGGCGCGTCTTGACACGCCAAGGGCAGCAACGCAATCGCTTCCGCGATGCGAGCCGGATTGAGCAGCTCTTTCGACATTTGCTGCCGCTGCTCCCACACGGCTTGCATGCGCAGCTGCGTGGGACTCGTCATCGAAAGGGTTTGAAACGTTTCTCCGATGCGGAAGCACTTTTCGCCCGCCGAGGACGACAAGGAAAATGGCGGCGACCAGGTTGCGGCGCGATGGCTCGCCTCCAAACACGCCAGCTCGTAGTCGAGAGAGACGGCGATGCCCTCGTCGACGGAAGCCGACATGGCGCGCGTCACGGATGCGTAGTACGTTGCGCCATCCTGGTCAACGGATGCCAAACTGTGGTTGAATGAATTCATGTCGATCTAGCAAAGGGATGCCTGTCGACTATTGAACCAACTCCGCCGAAGATTCGGTGGATCGAGTGGACAAAACGAAACGAGATGCGGGGGACTATGCCTTGGCGTTTCAAAGAAAAAGGATTTTTGGGGAGCTATTTCGCTGTGTCCGGAGAAGGGGGGTTAAAGCGGATCTTGAACAGCACAATGCGCTTTCAAGGGAATGACGGTGTCTAGTCGCACACAACGGTCAGGAGTCGCTAGACATGTGAAACGAAGAGCGATGGCCTCGAGCAGCGCATTATCGGTGGGAGATAAAATCAAAAGCAACAATTCACTGGACTTGATCTAGTTTCGGCACATCAACACAAGGGTCACCAATGAAATTCTGCTTGAATGTGGTTGTGGGGGAGTTTTTGTGTGTGATCGTCCGTCAGCCGTTCACTTTTCTTTGGCAGTGAAAACGCCAGTAAACGCGGCTCCTGGTGGATGAGCAAGGCACTCCTCGCATTGTGTCCGCAGCAGCTTCACACTCAACACCGAACGATACTGGCCATCGTACGCGGTTTCGATGTAGTCGAGGCTGTTGAGCGCGTCTTGGAATCGTGCGGAGAGGTAAGAGTCGACGGCGGTGGTGAACCGTTTGGCAAAGCGTACGTCGTCTTGCAAGGCCACCAAGCGCCGGTGGGCCTCCTTGAGGAGTTCGGTCACGTCATGACGCACGATGCCATCCGGCAGCCGCGATGCGTTGTTGCTGCGACCAGCGGTCGATGGCCGACTGAACTCGCCGCTGTCGCTGGTCTTCAAGGTTTTCGACGCTCCAGGGGATACTGGGGTGGTGGTGTCCTCGCTGCCAACGACAGGTCGGCGGTTGACACCGAAAACCACTTCGCTGTTGTCATCGTCCAAACGCGAAATGGACGCCTCCAATGTGTCCACTGCGTCGTCGACCAGACCGAGAGGCTCAAAGACGCGGACCGGCTGTGTCTTGCCGACGACGGCGATCACGCCGAGCAAGCGAAGTACGACGCCGTCGATGCGCTGCGCGACGAATTCGGAAATCATTACACGCGTGCCGAATTGCTTGTTCAGCCCTTCGAGCCGCGCCGCCAGGTTCACGGCGTCGCCGATCACCGTGTAGTTCATGCGCTCGCTGCTGCCCATGTTGCCCGCAAGCACTTCGCCGCGGTTCACCCCCACGCGCACGCCGAGCCGCTGGCCCACGCGCCGGAACGCGCCCGCCAACGGATCCAGCGTCGTCTCCTTCTGCAGCTGCAGCGCGCACAGCGTGGCCCGCATGTCCATCGCGTCGATCGGAAACGGCGCCCCCCACACCGCCATGATGCAGTCGCCGATGAACTTGTCGATCAGCCCGTCGTGCCGCATCACGATCGCCGACATCCGGTCGAAGTACTCCTGGATCACCGGGGACAGGATGTCCGCCGGCACCTGCTCGCAGATCGTCGTGAACGACTCGATGTCGGTGAACAGGATCGCGCACCGCAGCGGCGCCATCATCAAGCTGCACAGCTCGCCGCGCGCCATCAGAGACCTCACGACGTCGCGGGGCACGTAGCGCGTGAACGACCCGATCGCCGTCTTCATGTGCACGAACGACGCGTGCATGCCCTGCAGTTCCCCGAGCGCGGGCGCGTCGTTGGAGCCACCCTCGTCCAGCCGCGCCACGCTGGCCATCGACTCGGACAGCTTATTCAGAGGCTTCACGACCGCAACGTACGAGGCGATGCAGAACGCGACGCACACCACGACGACAACCACGGCAACCGCGATCAAGATGTTCGTGAGTCGCCGCGAAGCCCCGAAGTAGACTTCACGCGGGGTGTGGTCCGTCACTAGCCAATGAAGGCTCTGTTGGTCGCCACGGACATGGGTTGCGGAAATCAGCTCGTCGCCGAGCCTTGAGAAAACTGAGTTTCGGCCATCTTTCGTTGATCCGTTTGGCGACGCTGCGTTGATGAGCGCCCAAGCCGCGTTGATCGCCGCATTCGGGGTGGCACCCATCGGCCAAAGCGTCGGCGTCGCGTCCGCGACAGTGGCGTTGTAGGGAGCCACCGTCGTGTTGAGCAGCGATGTCGCGAGCAGCTCGTCATACGTCACGTCCACCAGATAGATAAAGTTACCGTTGGTGGCCAGCGATCGTAGGAGCTCCGCAATGAACAGCAGCGACACATCGGCGGAAACCGCCAAGCGACACGCACCCGTTGCGCTGAACTCGATCGGCACTGAGAACGTCATCAGTGGCTTCCAGACGTCTTCCAGCGGCTCGTAGTACAAGCTCGATCGCTGCCAGTAGCCGAGCTGCTGTTGACCCTTCGTCAAGGAATGAATTTCCTGAATGTACTTGTCGTCGGTGGGGTCGCGGAATACGGGGTCGCTGGACTCTGTCCAATTAATGGGCAACGCGGCGTCGTACACGTGGTCGGTCGTGTTCGAATCTCCCACGGTGATAAACGCCAGTGAGGTGGACAGGTCCGTCCAGCGCCCGGACGGGAGCTCATAGCTTTGGTAAACGTACGCCCAGCCTGGGTTGGCTTGAAGCAAGGCTGTCATGTCGGTCATGTGGCGGTTGAAGTAGATCGGGGGTTTGGCGCCTGTTGCTCCTTGGTACCCTTCTTCATTGAAGAAAACAATGCTTCGCGACGCGGCCAACATTGGCGGTTCGGCCGCGGCCAATGTGAGGTTCACGTCGCTTCTGAGTTTGCTGAGTGAATAGGAGACGGCCAGTTTGACCGTTGAGTTGATCGACGCGTCCGTCACGATGAAAAAGCTGGTAATGATGCCGACCAGGGATGCGACGAGAATCATACTTTGCAGTGCGAAAACCGCGCTCAATCGGATCTTCACTGCCATCGTGTGATGTAAATCGAGGGGGGAGATATGTGGGCTTGGAAGAAAAAAAAGGAGAGGCTTTGAAGGTGGGGGTTGGACAACAACGATATTCGGTGGGAGAAAACGACTGTACTGACAGCAATCGGTTTTGGAAAAATCTCGGCAACTTGCAAAGCAAAATGCAGAACCTATCACAACACGGATGATTGATTGTTTTGATTTTCGTGGCGATGGGACCGGCTTTCGACGGTGTGTTGCAAAAATCATCGACCAGAATTCACGCTGGTACTGGAAACGAGTGGGACAAATATGGAGAAAAGTTGGAAAATAGAGAGACAGGGAGAGGGGGAAAGAATCTGGCCGGTTGGTGATGACCGGGAATGAAAGAAAGCGAGAGAGGGGGGAGAGAGAGAGGGGGCGAGAAAGAGAGAGGAAGGAAGGAGAGGAGAAAGGGGAGGGGGGGGAAATCACTTTTCCTTCGCGGTCATCACCCCCGTGAAGCCGGGAGGCGGTGCTTGCCGTAGGTACAGCTCGCATTGGCGCTTCAAATCCCGGAGGCTCGCAGCGTTGCGGTACTCACCGTCAAACGCGGATTCGATGAACTCTAATGTGTCGACTGCCTCGCGGAAGCGAGCGGCCAGGTAGTGGTTGACAGCCGTCGTATACTTTCGGGCGAAACGTATTTCGTCCTGTTTTGCAACGAGGCGGCGCCGGCCGTCTCGCAACAGCTCCTGAGCATCGTGACGCACAGTGCCGTCCATCACGCATGCCGACGCGCGATACGTGGATGAGCCGGAGCGTGCCGACGTAGCAGTCGGTTCAAGATTGTTTTGTGCTGGAGAATGGAGGCCTTCGTCGGCAGTAGACGGATCGAAAGTCATCTTCTGCTTGTTGACGCCGAAAACAACCACGTCTGGCTCTTCGCCGGCGTTGAAAGGGACGACCGAGTCTTCCAGAGCACTCACGGCGGCTTCTTCTGTCATGCCGAGAGCCTCAAAGACGCGCACCGGCTGTGTCTTGCCGACGACGGCGATCACGCCGAGCAGGCGCAGTACGACGCCGTCGATGCGCTGCGCGACAAACTCGGAAATCATGACACGCGTGCCGAATTGCTTGTTCAGCCCTTCGAGCCGCGCCGCCAGGTTCACGGCGTCGCCGATCACCGTGTAGTTCATGCGCTCGCTGCTGCCCATGTTGCCCGCAAGCACTTCGCCGCGGTTCACCCCCACGCGCACGCCGAGCCGCTGGCCCACGCGCCGGAACGCGCCCGCCAACGGATCCAGCGTCGTCTCCTTCTGCAGCTGCAGCGCGCACAGCGTGGCCCGCATGTCCATCGCGTCGATCGGAAACGGCGCCCCCCACACCGCCATGATGCAGTCGCCGATGAACTTGTCGATCAGCCCGTCGTGCCGCATCACGATCGCCGACATCCGGTCGAAGTACTCCTGGATCACCGGGGACAGGATGTCCGCCGGCACCTGCTCGCAGATCGTCGTGAACGACTCGATGTCGGTGAACAGGATCGCGCACCGCAGCGGCGCCATCATCAAGCTGCACAGCTCGCCGCGCGCCATCAGAGACCTCACGACGTCGCGGGGCACGTAGCGCGTGAACGACCCGATCGCCGTCTTCATGTGCACGAACGACGCGTGCATGCCCTGCAGTTCCCCGAGCGCGGGCGCGTCGTTGGAGCCACCCTCGTCCAGCCGCGCCACGCTGGCCATCGACTCGGACAGCTTATTCAGAGGCTTCACGACCGCAACGTACGAGGCGATGCAGAACGCGACGCACACCACGACGACAACCACGGCAACCGCGATCAAGATGTTCGTGAGTCGCCGCGAAGCCCCGAAGTAGACTTCACGCGGGGTGTGGTCCGTCACTAGCCAATGAAGGCTCTGTTGGTCGCCACGGACATGGGTTGCGGAAATCAGCTCGTCGCCGAGCCTTGAGAAAACTGAGTTTCGGCCATCTTTCGTTGATCCGTTTGGCGACGCTGCGTTGATGAGCGCCCAAGCCGCGTTGATCGCCGCATTCGGGGTGGCACCCATCGGCCAAAGCGTCGGCGTCGCGTCCGCGACAGTGGCGTTGTAGGGAGCCACCGTCGTGTTGAGCAGCGATGTCGCGAGCAGCTCGTCATACGTCACGTCCACCAGATAGATAAAGTTACCGTTGGTGGCCAGCGATCGTAGGAGCTCCGCAATGAACAGCAGCGACACATCGGCGGAAACCGCCAAGCGACACGCACCCGTTGCGCTGAACTCGATCGGCACTGAGAACGTCATCAGTGGCTTCCAGACGTCTTCCAGCGGCTCGTAGTACAAGCTCGATCGTTGCCAGTAGCCACTCGAGCGCTGAGTAGGCTGGAGACCTCGAATTTCCTGAATGTACTTGTTATCGGTGGGATCTCGAAACGTGGCATCGCCCACCTCCGTCCAATTCATCGGGATCGTCGGCATGAACCCGTGATCGAAATTGTTCACGTCGCCGTAGGTGATGAAACCGCGAGCCACGGACAAGTCCGTCCACTTACCCGATGGAAGTTCGTAACTTTGGTACATGTACTCCCAACCTGGGTTTAAATTGAGGTCCGCGACCAACGCCGACATGTGCCGGTCCACCGTCGTGATCGACCGGCTGCCCGTGGACACGCGATAGCCTTCATCCTGATAGACCGGAATCAGGGTTGCGTACTTTAGCGCAGGCGGTTCGGCGGCCGCGAGTGTGAGCGAAAAATCACTTCGAAGCTTGTCCAATGCGTTTGTCGATGCTTGTGTGACGGTGATGCCAATCGACGCCTCCGTCACCAGGAAGAAGCTCGTAATAATGGCGACGAGCGAGCCGATCAGCAGCAGACTCTGCAAAACAAAAATCACGCTGAGATGCACCGCCATGCTGTTGATCGGCACCGCGTAACTGTTTCGCAAAAAACTGACTAAGACCCACTTTAAGCACATGCGCAGAATTTGTAAACCAATCCGCGCCATGTATACATGAATTCACAAAACGCAAAGAAGAATGCGCACAACAATATCGGACGGGAATCACCTGCGTCTCCGTCTGTCTTCACAGATCATCGTGCAGCGGTCTGACGCGCCGCGATTCCTCCAGGCGTTGGCGCCGAGAGCCAGGTAGCCACGAGTTGTCGGCTTTGCCAAATGGCAGTTTCCCACCGTACAAGGTGGAAAACTCGTTGGAGCGCCGCATTTCCTCCTGGGCTGCCGCGGCAATTTCATCTTTGACGCACAGCTTCAACCCGTTTTCGCACATCCGTCGCACCAATCCGTCCAGTCTCCGTTCCCGGCGAATCGCGGCCACTAGGAGTTCGTCGAATCCATCGAGAACTTCTTCGCAGAAGTCCTGCAGCAGCGGTTTTGGATTGAACATGCCGCTCTTTTCCTCGCTCTTGCTGTACACCGGCGCATCGACCAAAGGCTCGCCGGTTGGCGACGGCGTTTGCCAGATTCGTACACCGTTGGGGAGCCTCGCGAGGTGAAAGCTTGTCGCGACGTCCGGACAGATCGAGTCCAGCACTTCGGTGGCCCGCACCTCGGACGCTTCGTAGTCAACGTAGCGAGATTTTTCGTCGCGGGTGGGGTCGTGCATGTCTTTCTGATTGGCCTGCTTCTTGTGGTGCTTGGCGTTCTCCTCTAGGCGGTGGGATGCCAAGATCTTCGTCCCGCCATTGCGCAAGGCGGTCACGTTCATCCGACGGCCGATTTCTTGCGCCATGGCCTCGCATGCGGAACATTGCAGCACGGGCAGCTTTTTGAAGACTTGGATGTTAGCGCCGGCGTGTGCGAAGGGATGCGGCTCCACGAGGGTGCCGATCAGTAAACAGCCGATCGCGCAGAGAAGAAGACGCGGGCGGAGATCGGCCATTTCGATTCGGGTGATGGATGGGCACAACAAACGTGAGGGAAGCGTCGCTACAATAACATAGCGACAGTTCGACAGTGCATTGGTACCACAAAAAAAATTGCCTGCGCGACGAAACCCGTCGACAAACTAGTCTACTGAATCGAACATTGCTGTGCTAAATCGCTGGGGCGTCCCATTTGCGCAAAAAATTCTTCTTCGCGAAGCTCTGGAGCCCCACCGGCGTCTCGGGCCAATCGAAGCGTGTTGACATCTAACGCGTCCACGCCGTACTCGAGCAAGAGCTGGTCACGAAGCTCGCGGGCGTTGGCGAGCGGCCGGACCGATGGTGGCCGGACCGGTGGTGGTCGGGTCGGCGCCGGAACAACCAGTGTTCGTTGTTCAGTCGTTGCGCCTACGCGTAACGGGACCGCCTTCCGGCTGGGGGTTGCCGCGCTCGACGATGCGAGCTCTGCCTGTTTTCGTGACGACCATGACGCGATCGCGTCTAGATACCGAGTCAGAAACTGATGCAGGGGCACCACATTGCATGGCGTAGGGTCGTCGACGCATCGATCCCTCATCGCGCGGAAGGCAAGCTGCAAAAACGCCTGATGGTGAAGCTTCACGGGGCATACCAAGGGGGGCGCGGCGGCATCGTCGGGTCGCGGCTTCACGAGCACGTAGTCGCAACGGTGTTTCGCTTGATGTTCCAACTGAAAAACCAACGCAGGCGACCGAGGAATAAGGAGTCGTCTGGTCGCGGCGGAGTTTGGCAGCGTTGTCGGCGCGACGGTTGTTGCCGGTTCCGCTGCTACCCCTGGCGCGGCGACCTCACTCGCGGATAGGCGGGGCTTTCCGGTTAGTCTGTTCGCTCCGTGCACAACGCCCATCGTCGCGGGCCCGCGGGGGGGCTGCGCGTCCCGTGCCTTGTGGAGCATCCGACCGGACGGAACTAGCAACTCCGATGGAAAACGTGGCAAGAAAAGCAACGCAAGTGACCATAACACCACCCCACTGGACGGCGAACAAAGCATTTTACAGGGTGTCGAGAGAGAGAGCGAGACTGAGATAGAGAGATCACTATCGAAGAAAGAAGTATCCAGAGGGCGTGCGAAGCAACCACGGCTGCCAGCCCTCCCACTCCAAGACCCGTCGATGGTCTCCGCGGTTTGGTGTCAACGTGTCCCCCCCTTGCAAGAGCTTGTCACGCAAATGCGACAGGAAGCTGGTAACGCGCCGGAGAGTGGGGTCGTCTTGCGGTAGCGACGAATCAAAGTCAGGCACGATGATGGCGCGACTTTTGTCGGTCGGATGGACGCTGGACGCGGAGTTTTCGATCAACAGCACCGGCCGCGGTGGGCAACTGCGGCTTGGCGACGCCGCTGGATGCCTCTTGACCGACAATGCTCCGCGGAACAACCGAGGGCCGTTGTTGCTGGCCGTCGCGACGCTCGCGGCCAGCGTCGACAACCGGAGACAATCAAGCGGCTTAAACCCATCCGAACGTCGCGACGACGGCGCGGACCCGTCGATGATTGGCATCTGAACCGTCCTCGGTGGCATGGCGGTATTGGTTGCAGATGAGTGTGACAATTGCTTCGCTTTCAGCGGCGTGGAATCACCGTAGATCACGTGGTCAAAGATAGGCGCGAACAGCCTTTCAAACGCCGGTGACGCATACTCGGAGTGACCGTGCGTCCACAGCACGAGCTCGAAGACGTCACGCGCACGAGCCAGAAACGTCAACAGGTCGAAAAGACCCGGACGCAACGCGAACACCCCATCAACACAGCCGGCATCGACCGCGGGTGGTGCAGCGGCTGCCCTGCTGGCGACCGACGCCCGTTTGTCTGGCAGCCGCCGGCGGACTAGCAAATTCCGATCGTGGCCCGGACGTGGCGGTGGTGAAGCCAAGATCGCCAAAAAAGAAGAATCTGTTGATGCCACGGAAACCGTTTCGCACGGCGTCACGATTTGCGTTTCTTCCACAGACCGTGAAATTTCAGGAGTCACATTTTCTGTGGCGGTCGCAGAGGGCAGTTGGTGGGCGCTGGTGAATCCTCTGATGGGCAGTCGCAGACAGTCGATCCCGTGAGGCGGATCTTTGTGAACCGGCTCCGCCGCCCACTTGGACCTGAGCACGTCGGACGCCGGCCGGCATCGCGGGAGAGACTCGCCCAGCTTGGCTGATGTGGCGAGAATCCTTCCATCCGAAACAACCGGCAGAAGTAATCGTTCATGTTCCGCAACGACAGCAGCCGCAGCTGGGCTGGCCACCCACGAAGGGGACGGTGGCGGGACGTACCGCACCAAGGTTTCGTCGAGATCGAACACCAAAGTCATGATCGTTCCTGGACGAGGCGGTGATGATAGCCAGGTCATCCGCGTGTCGTCTTCGTCGTGGTTTGAAGGGGACACGGTCACGGCAGGGTGGCAGGCAGCGTGTCGAGGTTGGGCCGACAGTCCCCGCTTCCGCGAGACATCCGCCCCGCGGTTGCGTTGCGTGGGATCGGCCATCGTTCGGTTCAAGGGGGGCGACCCACAACGCATCGTCGCATACCGAAAAACCGCAGCCAAATGAGGCGTTACCGAAAGGACGTTCTAAATACGGGGGGAAGGAAGGAATTGCGAGGCAATCCCATTTATCGTTGTAGACTGCCACCTCGGCTCCTTAACTGACTAAAGCAGCATTCGACGCAGGGTGCCAAGCAGGATCGGCGGCGGGGCATTATGTTCACACCCATCATGACGTGCAACAATTTGCAACCGTCGTCTCTCTGTCTCTCTCTCTCTCTCTCTGTCCTCTCTCCCTCATTAGCGCCGACACGGGGGTGCCAGCACCGAGCCTCCCTTCGAGCCACTCGAGAGAGAATTATTCGTTAGCCGGTCGTGTCGCTACCCTTTCGTGTTGGCCATCGGCACCGCGGCCGCAGCGTCGCTTGAAAAGTTCGCTCACAGGGTCTTGTTGCGCATGGCCGCGCGGCGCTGCGTGTTGGCCTGGTAGGCAGCGGCCTGGTTCTGCAAGTTGCGGCTGGCACCGCACGACAAGCACGTCAGCTTCTGCAATCGGGTTGCTGAATCACGCTCCAGTGTGGTGTTGATGGTGTTGCACTCGGTGCACAGGCAGCACTCCTCGACGTACCTCCCAAGAATGCCTTCCATTTGAGACACACGAAGGTTGACGATGCGGATAATGAGGGCGTTGTTGTAATCAATCGAGCTGCGGCAAACGAGCTGCTTCTCAATGTAATCTTTGATATCCTCGGCGTTGCGGTTGAGTGCGTGGCAAATTTTGACTAAGTTCGAAAGCGCCGTGACCTTGGCACCTGCTCGTTCCAGAACCGGCATGGGGCATTTCGGCCGCTCACCGTCAGGACCTTTTCCAGTTCCTCGGCGCCGCCGAATTTCGGCGATGGCCGCCGTGAGCATCGTGTTGTACGTGTATGCCTTGTTGCCGTCGAAGAACCGCTCCTCGACCTGTCGGGCAGCGATGAGCGTGGATTGCTGTTGTCGGACGCGCTTCTTCTCTTCCTGGCGCTCGGCCTTGGTCTGACGAGTCAACAACGTCAGGAAACCGTCGAAGGTCATTGTATCGTAGTCGTAAGTGTCGGTGTCTGCGACTCGAACCGAGTCTGCGGTCGACGAAGCGGCCGCGTTGCCGGCGCCGTTGACGTCGTGTTCGTCATCCAGCGTCGCTAGCGCCTGTCCGGCGGCCCGTCGGCGGGGGGCGGCGGGCTCACTGGTGGCAGGATCGGTGTGCGTTGACGGAGCCGCGACTGCAGGCACTGCCGGAGACGCGACTGAGGCGGCAGCGGTGGTAGCCGGCTTGGTGGCATCGGCCGGGGCGGCCGCGGCATCCGACGTGGCGCCGGCTTTGACGCGAGGCTTTCTGCTCACCACCACTTTGTCTTCGTCGGACATTCGGGTTAGTGAAAAGAATGGTAGGTAGCCTCTTGGTCGCGGGGGGTAGCATAAATAAAAAGAACACGAAATCATCATTGACACCAAAAGATCTTCGGTGGACATTTATCAATCTCGGTCTGATCTTCGATGAGTTAGTTGACGCCGAAGTGTGCGAAGCAATAGAGGCAGGGAAAGTCTATCGTGGTGCTGTGGCTACTGAGCGGTTCTATCGCGCCGTGTTTTTTTGGTGTGGGCATCCTTCACCTTTCGAGAAGGACCAATACCTAGGACAGCGTGATGATCACGTCCGCGAGTTCCTGGGACGGAGCGGCGGTGTCGTTGACAACTTTACCGGTTTCTCGGCCCGTCTTCGCTTCTTCACCTTCGTGCTTCCAGCTCTGACTCGACATCCCTTCCGCTTGACGCAGCACTAAATTGTGCTCGTTAGCGAGAAAGAGCAGCGAAAAGAAGAAGAACGCGGGAGAGAGCGAGCCATCCTTCGCGATTCTTGGTACTTCGGGAAGCATCGCCTCGATCACTTCGCTAAAACAGGTGGTCTGACTTGGCTCGGCGGCGTGAGCTGCTGCGGTCGACCCTGCCGGCTGCTCCATCGTGCTGCCTTTGGCGGCCACCCTTGTCTTCTCCCACATCACCGAACGCAGCCGTGCCACATCCACTTGCGTCGGTGCCGTTGCTGTTTGGACTCTGAGTGCCACATCGCCCGCTCCGCCGGAACCTCTGGCAGCCAAAGATGGACGCCCTGGGCCATCCGCGCCGCCCGCAGTCGGCGACGTGTCCACTCCACACCCATGGAGCACGTTTTCAATGTCAATGGCGGCCCCCAGAGCAAACGGAGGCGCCATGCTGTTCTCGGCTCCGCCCATGTTCGCGAGCAACATGCCCTCGTCAGGGCCATCATCGTCGTAGAGCCCGGCGTGCGGTTCCCCGCCGAAATCGTCGTCGTCATTGTTAGGCTGCTTTCCGCCCATCATTCCTTGGGCAAATGACCCACCGGTGGTTCGCGCCTGGCCACTCACGTCCTCGTCCAAGACGGGCATGTCCATGACCACTCGGTCACCCAACGCGCAGGTATCCGCACCGCCACGGTCGTCGGACGCGTCGGCACCTTGGGCCATGAAGCGCCGTGTGGTGCCGTTCTCCAGCACCTCGACCCCGTGACCTCGGTGGCGCGATGTCTTCAGCATCACGTTCCAGTGTCGCGACGCCGTCGAAAACGGCTGAAAGAACATTGTAACGTCCTCCAGCATTTTCGTCGCGGACCACGCTGGCGGGAGGGCGTCGCTGTTGTTGTTGCTCGCTGCCGCGTCGGACTTTCGACCTGTGACGACGTCCACGGCCGCCGGCATTATGAGGCCATTGTCCTTCGCCTTCGCATTGCAGTAGGACGGTTCGGCGTAAGCGGCGAGCATTTTGTCCGTCGCGCCCGAAGCAAGCAACTCGCGGCCGCGGGGTGTCACCGCCAACAACCGAGACCGATTCAGACGTAACTTGTCGTGCACCGGCAGCAGGGACTCTTCGATTTGCGCCTCCATGTCGGCGATCGCGGTCAGAACATTGGCGTTGGCCGGTTTGGGCTCCTGTGAAGCGTCGAGCGCCTTTTTAGTGTGGGCCACAAACTTAGCAATGAGCGCCGAAGGGGCTGATTTGGGATCCAGCAATGCTACGTTCGCGAAGGACACGGTCCGCTTGTCGCCGACTCGTCGACGAGCCCCACGGCCCCCATCCTCCTCCTCGTTTCCAAGGACAGCCTCCACGACACCCTCTCCGCCCAGTCGTGCGGCATTCTGCGACGGCTTCGCGCCAGCGGCGCGGCTCTCCCGGCGAATTAGCCCCAGTGCGCCGGAGCCTAGTTGCATCGAAAGCATTGCGGCGCCGCCCGAACCCGCGGACGCGCCGGTCGCTCCCCCAGCGCCGCCACCCACCAGCGGCACCCAGTTGTCGGGATCCTCAGCCATCAGGGCGCACACGTCTTGCTCACGTTTGAGCTGCGAGTCGAAGGCGTCCACTTCCAGGTTGCCTGCGATGACGCCTCGTGCCAACGACGCCAACCCTGTCGCACGCCCGCGTTGTTCGGGACTATCCATCGACGGTGAGGCGTCGGCTGCGTCATCACCGCCGCCGTCGTACAATCCTTCGTCCCCCGCACCGCCTCCGCCATCGCCGTCGTCGTCGCTGCCGTTGCCGCGCTGCATGTGATCGAACTGCGAAAACACCGACGGCGCTCGGGAGAGCGGACGGCCGTCTCCTTCGGTGGGTGAGTGTCCGCCACCAGCCACGTGAGGGGCCGGACCCGTTGGGGCGAGCGGCAAGGACACCTGCGGAAACACGTTCACGCCAGAAGGGCGTGCCGATGCAGGCAGCCGTCCAGCGGACAGGTGGGTCATCGATTGCGCGCTCAGGCGAACCGGCGCTTGGCAGTCGTCGTCAAATTCCTCAGAAAATGGACGTATCGTCGCACTTGGTCGGCCTGATGGAGTCGAAGGCACATCAGACACAGCGGGAGGAAGAACGGTCGAGACGCGAGCGGAGTCCAAGGCCCCTCCCGCGCTCTGCGCCAGCCAGTCGTCACACCGGCTGAAGTCTTTGTCGAGAATCAAGTTTCCGGCCAAGCCGGTGGCCGCGTTGTGAACGAGCAGACCGCTCGCCTGGCTCTGATCAAACCGCTCGGTGATCGCGCGAAACGACGGCTTGACGTTCGCGTTTCGTTGATTTTGGGACCCCGCGGGGCCGTGGGCGCCACCCATCCGCTGACCTGTCATGTGCTGCTTCACCTTTTCTATCCACCCGTCATAGTTGATTTCCTCTAAATTTTCGGCCACGGTTCGCTGCATCGCGCGGCGTCGCCGGTACGCGGCTTGACGTTTCTCTTGAGCGTCCATCTTCGCGTCCCCAGTGCCGTCGCCCCCTTCGCCATCATCTTGGCCGTCGTTACGCAACAGGCGTCGCACAATTTGTGACGAGAGCAAGTACGTCGACTCGACACGCTGCGTCCAAACCTTCGCGCCTCCTTCAACAAGGTGCGCGGCTCGCGTGAACTGAGCGTAGTTATCGATCTCTTGTTGGCTTAACACTGACGACACACCTTGTTCCATGCCTTCGAGCAACTGAACCGACCACGCGTTGCGAGACGTGATTTTTCCTTCATGTGATAATTGCAGGGCTTCTTCTAGGCGCTGCTCTGGGATGAGAACTTTGGGACGCGATCGAACGGACACGCCGGACGTTGCCGCGTTCACAGGGATCGTGCCGAGGCTTTGCGTGGGCACTAGTTGAGAAAGCGGCGCTCCACCTGGTTTCGAACTGGTGACGGTAGGAGACACCGCGGTCGACAGCAAACGACGGTTGGCCGTGGGGCCGTTACGTGATGCCATGCCGTATTGCAACACAAACGTAACGTAATGTCGACAGTGGGGCTGAATGTGAATCTGGTTGTGCGCTTCTGAGAGGGAAGAAAGAGGCTCGTTTGTGCTTGAAAACGATTCGTCGCACGCAAGACGCCGTAGCGAGGAAACCAAAATTTGTCATTCGACAACTGATGTGATCTACACAAACGCGGGTTTTTTTCTAGGGCCCGTACATTGATGGGATTGAGGGGGAGAGAAAAGCATTCCCGGGAGTGGAACCGCTAGGCGTTCACTGGGGATGTGGGAACTTCGCCTGTGAGGTCGGTCAAGTTTGGATTGAGATACTCCTTGAGCGTGGTCAGCAAATGGCTACGTGGGTGAAAAATAGCAAAGTTTTCCGCAATGTCGTTAAACACCACGCGCATTTCATCCTCTTTGGCCTTGCGAAACGCCTCGAAGTCGGGGTCCACCTCCATCGTCGAAAGAACGCGCGTTCCTAGCCCGCCTTCCTCAAAGTCACGATTCATCACGGGTGGTCCCGCGTCCACTGCGGCCGGGGCCCGGATGGCGTTGGCCGCTGGCGTGGCGGCTTGGTCCGCGGGTCGGAACCACCGAGGTAACAGCTGCCAACGACGCACGTCAAAGTACGCCGCGGCGAGCGCCTTCTTGTCGAGGACGAGTGTCAGCGCGTCGAAAAGGTCCCCTTCATCGACGGAGTCGCTAATGTTGATTGCGGCGCGCGCACGACGGTCACCCTGCGCCACGAAGTCCCTGTACGCTGCTGCTCTCGCGGAGAGCGGCACATACCGATGCTTCATGTGCTCATACGTTTCCGGATGTTGTGCGGAAGAAGAAGGGCCCGCCGCCTTTCCGAGATCCGAACCTTCTGGCACCGTTGGACTGCCGCCAGTGGGTGAACCCGTCCCTACTTCCTCGAACCGGGTCAGCAAGGCCGAGTAGCCACAGTCGTCCACGAGCGGCAGGAAGATATCCTCTCCGTAGGGGCGCGGCAGGTGCATGTGGTCGATGGCGACTCGCCAGTTGGGGTTGAGTTGCAAGGGGATGCCGTGACGCCATGCGGTGCGGCAATATCCGATGATCTCGGTCATGGAGTTTAGGATCGCGACGCGGTGGGGGGTCAGGACGACATAGGTCCCTTTGGTAATGGGCTGCGACTTGACCGTGTTGCCCATTTCGTAGCCATGGTTTTGCTTCCACTCGGTTAATTCGCGGACCTCCTTGACGTGTTCCACGTCGGCGTCGCTCACCAATCCCATGCTTTTGACCAAGTAAGGACGGGTGACGGTTTCGGCCCACTTCTTCTTCCGTTCGACGGTGTCCGTGAGCGGGTCTTGATAGCCATACGTCAACCCGTCGAAATCCGGCCCGATGAGATAGGCGTCCGTTTCCTCCTCGATGCGCTGTGTCGTCGCCGAGGTGAAGAACATGCGGTGCGTCACGACGAGCACTGGCTTCAAGTTCGCCGTTTCCGACGTGGGTGTCTTTTCCATGTCATTGACCTGCCGATTGTACAGATAAAACGCCGAACCTTTGTGAATGTGGAAGACAGGAGCATCCTTGTCATCGCGAAGCACCTCTCCCGCCACGCCGGCTGCCCCTTCGGTGAAGTACACCGGAAAGCCGCGCCACTTGGCCACCGTCGTACCCAGGAACTGGGCTTCATTGAAACGCTCGATGTACTGCCGGCTGACCGCCGCCTTGTCGACCGTGAGGACGAGGTCCGCCTTGTACTGTTCCATCAAGGCCGCGCACTTGACGTCGCTTTCCCTCAGGGCGGTCTCAATGTCACGACGGAAGGCGGCCGTCAGCGATCCTGCCTGGGCGCGCTGGGCTTTCAACTTCTTGAGCAGCGAAATCGTCACGACACCGCCCTTGGCGTTCAAAATCATGTCCTCGATCTCGCGCTCTCGCTTCTGGGCGTCGAGATAGGCCTTGCCCAACGCCGGGTTGACGGGAATGAGGCCGTCGATCGGCGGGTAGGACGAGGACTTGAGGGACACGTTGATCGACTTCCCTCGCACGCGGCATTCATGCCTCGTCGCCGACATCACTTGCTCCATCGATAAATGAGGCTGGGCGATAGGCTGGCCAAGCGCATCGCAGTATCGACTGTCCAGAAAGAAGGTGCCGGCGTATAAGTTCGGCACGGACATGGACACCGGCCGGATGATGATGATCATGCGGTGGTGGTAGCAGAAGAGCTGGTAGAGATGGATATCCTGGAGCGGCATGCAGCAGTCGAGCTCACTGACTACGTCGACGTCGCTGCGATCCAACGGCAAGTCGGCAACGTCGTGCCACTTTGACTCTGTGTCCAAGCCGGTGCCAGTGGTACCCGCGCCCAGGGCGCCCCGTGCACCATCCCCTTTCCGTGCGTCGTCGTCTCCGTCGGGTCCGGCACCAACTTGTCCCAACTTGCGCCCTCGAATGCCATTTCGCATGGAGCCGAAGCCAATTTTCTTTCCAGACTTGATCGCCGCGGCGTCCTGTGCCTCTTCGGCCTCCAGGCGCTTGAGGCTGACTCGATAGTGCTGCAGACCGGGATCCACGGCGCGCCGCGTAGAGACCACTGACGGTTCAGAGACGGACACCGCGTTGGGAACGGGGCTTTGTGCAGATGTCGCCGCTCCGAGCCTCGTCTGGCCTGGGCCACTGCGCAGCAACGACGGCAGTTGATCGAGTGGACGCTTGCGGAGCTCGAAGCTCCAAATGGGGCAATCGTCATCGTCGAACGTCTGTCCCGGCCGCTCCCCCCTCCCCGACGTGGCCGTTCGACGAGCGGCCGCCTCCGCGGCCGCTTCTTCGGCGCGCGCCCATAGAGCGGTTTTCATGGCAATGTGCCGACTCGCCAGCGCGCCCCCCTTGCGATCTCTCGGGGCCACCTGCGTGGGGGCGGTTTTGGCAATCGACGAAGCCATCGGCAAGGTAGCACTCACCCCCTGCGTCTCTGCCCGGGGAGCGAGTGGTTGTTGCTGATCTGCCTCCTCCTCGTTCTCCTCCTCTTGCAGCTGCAGCAATTCATCCACAGCCGAACGGTGCGCGTTCTCGGCCGTTGCGGCCGCGTCTGGATCGTCACCGCCATTGACAGCGGGGAGGGCCATGTGAGTGCCAATGAACGCGCCACTGGTATCGACCGGTTGCTTGTGGTGTGACAAGAGCAGCAGCGCCCGCTTTTGTTGCAACTTGCTTGCCTTTTCCTCGCGCCAGGTGTTCAGTCGGTGGCTGTAGAGAGCCTTTTCGGACGCCAACGGGCTTGCGACCGATGCGAGCGCGTCGAACGCCCTCGACGGGGGGCCTCCGTCGTCGACGCTGTCGTGGTCACCGTCCAAATCAAACATGACCTGGCTGGCGTGTTGCTGCCTCTTTAAATCGTCGATGCGTCGAGAACGCCTGACCGTTCGCATGAACAACGCGGTGTCCTCCAGGGACCCTCCCTCTTCTTCGAACTGGCGAGTGAGCAGTTCGAAGGCGGCCGGGGGTGATGGCGGGGGCAGCTCAGGTGGTGGGGGCGGCTGGTCGATGCTTTCGCGACGTCGACGCGTTGCACCCGTGCTGCTGCTTTGCGTCTGCAATGGGCGAGACACCAGGCGGCTGTGGGAAGAAGCTGCCGACGACAGATTGTGAGTGGAAACGTCCGTGCTGCTCGCGGCGTCGTGATTCAGCAGCGTGCGTTCAGAGCGGTGTTCGCTCCAACCGTCCGTTACTAAAAGTGTGTCTTGTTTGACTCGCGCGGCGTCCGGGCGCTTTGTGCTTACCCGATTGCCAGGGGACGACAGGTCATTCACGGGGGTCGGGGTGACCGTCATCTGAAAAGTGGCGTTCGGCCGCTTCGATCCGGCGATGGCCGCTTTCGCAGCGTGCACTAAAGCGGAGGGTGTGAGCGAGCGAAGGAGAACGCCGCTGGCTGCACTGCCAGAGGGGGTTCCAATACTCCGAGTGGTCGGTGAGGCGCATCGACTTTCTTCGTCGAGCCCGTAAATGGACGTCGCCGCCATGTCCTTGCGCAAACTCGAAAACGAAGACGCTGTCAGCGCTCGATCGATGTCGGCGTCGTTGATGGATGCCACGGCCTTGTCACTGCCACTTGCGGATCCGTGAGTTCCAGACACAAACGCGGCTTCATCTCGGCGCTGCTTTTTGATGAAAGCCGTGACGCGGCTTTGCAGCTTGGCCAAATCAAACGGCGGTGGATCGTTCTTGGACATGAAAAAACGGACTGCTGGTGAGAGAGAGAGAGAGAGCGAGAGGCAGCAAACACAGACCGGTGGGGGGATGGCAAACAATTGTGGTCACTTGTGCCTCGCCGTTATGTTATTGGCCCCAGCACACGTTGGGTTTTGATTTGTACAACAGTTGCGCGCTTTTGTCACGCGTACAAGAAGAGAAGGTGAGAACGAAAAGTGTAACCCGCGTGAAAATGGACAGTCAAGAGGGTTCGTTGTCCGTTTCTTCGGCCGTCCAGGCGTGTCGTTGAGCGGAATGCATCCAGTCGGCCATGTAAAGCCCGTCGTCGTTGTGGTGCATGAGGAGAGCGGGTGGTGCGGCGGTGGCACGATCCCCTCGGGGTGGCGTGGCAGGTCCGTCGGCGGCGGCCCCTCCTCGTGCAGCGGCTTCGAGCGGCTGTGACAGATTGACGGGAGCCACCCCTCCACCGTCTCGCG